>BFBZ01000028.1_pt54 | contig 24945 bp, 24 predicted proteins | sample 1888401 | NCBI WGS metagenome assembly BFBZ01 (sample SAMD00112614, study PRJDB3348) | symbiont metagenome | host: Chara braunii
ATCAAGGCGGTGTTCCTCGATCGTGTCAATATCGTCGAATATTACGACCGGGCAGTACGAAGTCCTTCCTTCGAAATTCAGTTGCCCAGCGTCGTATCCCTGAAATCCTTCGTCAAGCCGACCACCCACCCCGCCTTCACCCGATTCAACGTCTTCCTGCGCGACCGCTTCTCCTGCCAGTATTGCCTGTCGCCAGACGACCTCACCTTCGATCACATCATCCCGCGCAGCAAGGGTGGCCAGACCACCTGGGAGAACGTCGTCGCTGCCTGCTCGCCGTGCAATTTGCGCAAGGGCAACCTGACGCCGCAGCAGGCCAAGATGTTTCCGAAGCAGACGCCCTACGCACCGACCGTGCATCAGCTGCATCGCAACGGGCGGCTATTCCCGCCGAACTATCTGCACGAGAGCTGGCTCGACTATCTCTACTGGGATACTGAGCTCGATCCATAAACGGCGGACGTCCAATTCCGAGCAACCGAAAGACCAGCACCGATCCGGATGGCCTCTGCGAACGACGATGAGACCAGGCTCTGGTTGCGGTTACTCGGCTGCTCGTCACAAATCGCAAGAGAGATCAATCGGCGGCTCAGGCATCGATTCGAATACAGCCTTGCCCGCCTGCATGTCCTCGAAGCTCTATCGGCCTCCAAACAAGGCGTGGCGTTGAGCCAGCTCGCCAGCGCTTTGATGGTGCCACAAAGCAATGTCACGGCTCTCGTCAATGAACTCGTCAAGATCGGTCACGTCCAGCGCGTAACCGCAGAGGCGGATCGCCGCGTTCAGGTTGTTGTGCTTACGAAAGCCGGCAGGGCCATCCTTCGCCGGCTGCGGGCGGAGCAGGCGCGCTCGCTCTCGGCATTATTCCTGGATGTGCCTCGCGAAGACATCGCAAGCCTGCTGATGGATCTCATAGCATTCCAACAGGCAGTGTCCGCCAACCTTCAATTGAACAGCAGCAAGCGGCGAGTTGCTCGCAAGAGAGGACGACAATCTCCGGCCAAGCCACCCCGCCGGCGGCTCGCCTCGCAATCGCGCTCAAAGAAATAGATCGCCGGGACCAGAGCATTTTCGATTCTGATCGGATCAGAATCGAAACTGCGTCTGACGCGTTTTCTTCGCCCGAACCGACGTCCACTTCTACTTGCACTTCAGGAAATGCGGATCGGCGTGGCGAGGGGCACACGGCGATCAAAAATGCGAAGGCCTCCGGTGGACATACCGGAGGCCTTCCTTGGAGGTGACAAGTTTTACAAGTTCAGAGCAATCTCCCTTCCTGGTGGATAAATCTTTACCAGTTGCGCTGAGCGCGAAGGAGCAAGAGGACGGTGTCCTGATCCTTCAGCTCGTACACGGCGCCCGGTTTGCCGATGCCGGCGCTGCCCGGATACGCGATCGTGCCGGCAAACTTCTGATCCACGTGCGTGTAGGTCAGGTCTGCCGAGAAGGTCAGGTTCTTGACCGGGGTCCACCGGGTAATCAGGCCGAGCTGTGCGATATTGTAGTCCGGGTTGCAGGAGGTCAGGCCGGCGGTGCCGAAGGCGGCGCCGAACGAACCACCCACGCCCGAGCCTGTTGGGCCGCAGATGTAGGACTTGGCGGTACCGTTATAGCGGACCCCCGCGTAAGCACCGTAGATCGCAGTGTTCCAGTAGGCATCCCAATTGTGGGTGTACGCGCCGCGCATGCCCCAGGTGGTGATCAGCTGCTGCTGGCCGCCGGCGACGAACACCGAGTCAGGCGCGATGCCGAAGCCGACGCTCTGATAGGCCCCCGGCAGATTGGAGCCGCCGAAGACCGTGTTCGCACCGGCCGAACCGGCAAGGTCCTGGATATTGTAGCGGGTTGCGCCGTTCGTGTAGACGCCCTGGATATTGATTGTATCGCCAGGTCCGGTCGGGATGTTCTTGATCGACAGGGCCAACGCACCAGCCCAGCCCCACTTGTCGTCCGGATGACCGGTCAATTCGTTGCCGCCGTAGTAGGCCGCATGGTTGTTATGCGCCGCGAACGACGCCTGGAACAAACCCCAGGCCTGGTCGACGCGCAACATCGCAACAAGATCGGGAGCGATCGTGCCGGCGTAGTTGCTTAGACCGAACGGGCCGAGTGCGCCCGGAGTGGCGCCCAGATTGTTGACGCCGGCCTGAAAATACGCCGACTGATCCTGCGCCGACAGCGCCATCGACACGCCGTTGCCGAACTGCGCGGTGTAGGTGAACTGGTTCACACCGGTGATCGTGCCACCGCCGCCGACGAGACCGTCGTAGTTGTTGCCCGGGTAGTTGGCCCACGGAGCAGCGAACTGCGAGACCGCCTTGCCCATGGTGAAGCCGGCAAACTGGATAAAGGCGTAGTAGACGCCGACCGTACCGGCCGCAACGGCGCCGCCGTTGGCGTTGTTCGGCGCCGAAGCCGTGCCGATCGGCGAGTAGACGCTCGAGCCATTGCCCTGCCCGGCATAACTATCCGTGGTCCAGCTGAAGGTCGCATCGAAGAAGGTGCGAACCACGCCGTATTCGGTCGCGGTGCGCGTGTCGATGTTCAGATCCTGACGGGAGCGCCAGGTGTAGCCGTTGGTGTAACGATTGTTCGCACCGGCGGCACCTGAGGTGTTGCCGGTGTTGTCGGAGTTCGTGTTCGCCAAGACGTCGACGCGCAAATAGCCGCCCAGCTTGATGCACGTATCGCTGCCCGGAATGTAGTAGAAGCCCGGGCCATACAGGGAACACACCTTGACGTATTCGACCGCTTTGGCCTTCACCGGAAGGTCGGCTGCTTGCGCGCCGCCCACGGCAATGAGCGACGCTGCCGAAGCCAGAATAATACTCTTGGAAAGCTGCATAAATCCTCCTGCCCTTTTTCGTTTGAGGAGATTTACGATCGAGCCGACGCCCCTGATCTTCATCCCCAACCAATTCGCGTCGCTTCGGCGTCAGAAGGATGATCGGTGACCGATCTCCAACCTCCGCGAAGCCCCTCATCACGCAGGATCGATGAGAACAACAGTTCGTGAGACGCGACAATGCGACAAATACTTGTCACACGCATTCGATGTCATCACGTGATACTTCTAACACACTGTTATAAAACAATATTTTTATTCCATACATGAAGTATCAATAGCGCTACAAGAATAGCTTTTCAGCTATGCCTTGATCCCTGACTTATCGCGCACGCGAACGACATCCCTGTCGCACCTTCAAACTGAGTGACGCGAGTTGACCAGGATCGATTCAGTTGAGCGGGAACGTCCGAGCGCCGGAAAATTCAGATCGCTGCACGTCGTATCGAAAATTCTTCAGCCGACCTCGGGCTTGGCAACGCCATCTTGTCGTGCCGTCGAAACATGAACTCCAAGGTTCGGCGCACCCACAAATTCGATTCCGGCATTTTCAAGCGCCTCGCGAATCCGTTGCACTGTGTCGAAATTGGCTTCTATCCGGCCTTCAAGGCGCTCCAATCGTCGGATTGTCGCAAGTGCCAAACCAGCTTCTTGCGCAAGCCGGTCCTGCCTCCAGCGGAGGAGCGCGCGCGCCGCCTTGATCTGCCGTACGTCCGTAAGCATTCCGTTCGAGTTCCTCCTGGACGGCTGCGTTGTGCTCTCAATCCGGCTGAGTATTCGCGACGCTCCCGCCGGCTGCCTTCCATAGCAGGAGTTGGCCGAACTCCTGGAACGTCATCCGGTCGATGTCCGTTCGGTGATCATCATCCCTTCCGGCGCGATGGCCGCGACCCGGCCGCGAGCGCGCCGGTGGCAACCGGTCCGGCCGACGGCACACTTCCTCCGTGCATCCGCGGCACATACGCGCGACGATCGCGGCACGGCGCAAGAAGGAAACAAGCGGAGCGCACCCTCGACCTATTTGTACAGTTTACGCAGAGGTGCAAACGGGGGATTGCGCTGAACGGCGCGGTAGATTGCCACAGTCAGAAAATCCGCACTGCGATCGACGCTTGATTGTCGATGCGGTCGAACAGCCCGTTACGCATGTTGCGGAACCGGTCTCGATCCGCATCGGTCTGAGTTCCGCCTAGCTTGGCAATAACGGACGACTTGGAGTTGCCATCAACCTGCTCACGGCATCAGTCATCGTGACGCGCGGCATGTTGACCTGCGTCACCCGCACCGACTGGGCCTCGCACTTGCGTTTCAAGAACGAGGCGAGCAGGCGTGATACTTTGGCGTCAACGAGGCGACGAAGCGGCTGTGATGCCTGCCATGCAACTTGATCGCTGCAGCGGCGTGCCGCATTAACGTTAGCAGGCGCGTCGCATTAACCTCCACAAGTTGAATTTCTTGACGGCGCACACGTCACGTTGGAGAGTCCGGGCAAGGACGCGCGCCTACGCGGAGCATTGGAAATTCCTTGCTCGCGCGATGTCGACCGACCCGAGGTGTCGACAGTCATTTGATCTTGCCGTCCGACGGCGCTGTCGCAATTGGGCGGCAAGAGACGGAATGGCGAAGCATGCTGAGCACAACGTCCCATACAGCGGTCCGGACCCTTCAGCCGCACGACGGTCTGTCGATCGCGCCCGATCGTCCGGCTCCGCAGTCCGAGCCGATCGTCCAGAGCGACCGGCAAGTGTTGCGCAAGGGCGCTGCCAGGCCGATGACCACGGCGGACGTTCCCGCGGTCGCAGGCCTGTTCCTCAAGATCTTCAGGGGTATCGACAAGCCCGCAAGTCCGGATCTCAAAGGCTATTTGCACGCGCTGACCTTGGGATCACCGTCCTATAGCGAGGCGGCGGGCACGCAAATCTATCAACAGCAGGACGGCCTCATCTCGAGCGCCCTGCTCTCGGTCCCGATGCGCTTCATAGCCTGCGGCAATGTCATCCCGGGACGGCTGCTCGGCGTCTTCATGACGAACAGGGACTCCGCCGGGGCGGCGCAGCTCAATCTCAGTCTGCGGCCGAAGAAGGCAAGTCTTTCGTTCTGTGACAGCGCGTCGCCGACCAGCGCCAGGTCCTTGATGGCGATCGGCGGAAGAACAATTCCGTTGCAGAACCTGGAGTGGGTGCGCACCTTCCGTCCGTTGGGCGCATTGCTCGGGCGTCGTTCGCCTCGCTTCCTGCGCCGGATCGATCCAGGCCTGGCAGCGCTTTTGCGTCCGCTTGACGCTTTCCTGGGCCGCCTGCGCGGCGACGACGATATCGAAGGCCCTGTCGGAGCGAAGGTGCTGGAGATGTCCGTCCCGGACTTCCTCACGCACGCGCCCCGGCTCATCGCCCATTACGCCGTCCGGCCGCTTTGGTCGGAGGACGAGCTCGGCTGGCTCGTCGGCCTCGCGGCGCAGAACACCAGACTCGGCACATTCACGATCCGCGCGATCGAGGACCGTTCCGGCGCGCTGATCGGTTGTTTTGTCTACTATGCGTCTCCGGGACGGACCGCGCATGTGCTCAACATCCTGTCACTTCCCGGCCAGGAAGTTGGCGTGCTGGGGGCGATGTTCCGCTACCTCGAAGACACCGGCCATGTCGAAGCCCGCGGCCGCGCGCAGCCGGCTCTGATGGCGGGGCTCGGGCTGCAACGCTGGCTCGTGTTCCGGCACCGGGCCTTCGCCATGGCGTTGACGCGCGTTCCGGAAGTGAACAACGCCATTGTGCGCGGTGACATTTATGTCGGCGGCCTCGCGGGCGAGGACTGGAGCCGGTTGATGTGCGACTTCGGCTGAGATCGTGCAGCACGCTGCGCGATGCAGTGAGCACAACACCATGTCGTCTTACATGAAGCGCGTCCATCAACGTGGCATCCGCGCGCTACCTCATGGCTTGCCCGGTCGGGGCGGAAGAACTTGGCCGGCCAGAATCACCCCGATCACAGCGACTGCCGCCATCACGAGCGTCCAGCTGGCGAACAGCCCATGGCCGATGAGCGTGCCGCTCAGCAGCGGGGCGCTGATATTGGCGCCCGACATCAACGATTGGTTCAGGCCCATGATCATGCCTTGACGGCTGATCGCGGTGCTGCGCGACAATTCGGCGGTCAGCGTGCTGCGAGCGAACATCATGCCGACGATGACCAGCGTCAGGAACAGTACCAACAGGCTGATCCGCGCCGCGAACGCAAGACCCGAAAATCCGATCGCCATGCAGGCGAATGCTGCCAGCACAATGATCCTGTCCGAAGCGAAGATATTCGCACGCGTGATCAGGAGGCACTGCACGACCATGTTGATGAAGCCGGCATAGGCGAACACGGCGCCGAGTTCGCGGGCGCCGAACCGATGCCCATCCCAGCTGAACCGCGCGGACAGGAACAGGCCGATCTGCGACAGGAACATCGAGTTCACGAAGAAGAACACGATGAGCAGAGCGAGCACGCGCCACGCATAGCGCATCCCGACAATCGTGCGCGCCAGCGTCGGCTCGGGCACCCGCTGCTGGTAGAGCGGCTCGGAGGCCGGATGATCGGGCGCCAACAAGGTGATGGTGGCGACAATGCTGATCAGTGACAGGGCCGCCGCCGCCCATACCGGATAAGTGTCACCATAGTGGACAAGAAGGCCCGAGAGCGCGGGGCCGACCAGCAAGCCGGTCCCGATCGCACCGCTGGTCATGCCGAGCGCCTGCTTGCGGGTCGAAGGAGCGCTATGCTCGGCTGCATAGGCATGAGCCACCGAGATGTTGCCGGATGTCAGCCCGTCGATGATCCGCGCCAGGAACACCAGCGTCAGGTTGCCCGCAATGGCCAGCAAGACGAAGCCGACACATGTGCCGATTTGACTTACCACCAGCACCTTGCGGCGGCCGTAGCGGTCGGACAGCACGCCGACGATCGGGCCAGCGATCAGCTGGCAGACCGCATAGACCGAGACCAGCGCGCCGATCATGAATGGCGTCGCGCCGAGCCGCTGCGAATAGAACGGCAGCAATGGCAGGATGATGCCCATTCCGGTGGCATCCACGGCCACGACGATGAAGGTCGGGATCAGCGCCAGGCTGCTGTCGCTGCGAAACCCCTCACCCGCTCCTGCCGTGAAGCCCGTGCCCATGCCGCTTGCCCGATCGCTTTTGCGTGATCATCAGGGTGACGCCTAATTATATAGTTGCAGCCTAATAGTTTGTATCCTATCTAATTTGCATGCCTCCATCGCAATCCCATATCCACGCCGAGATCGGTCGCCTGATCACCAGGCTCGCCCGGATCTGGCGCCGCGAGTCGGATCAGGCGCTATCCGATCACGGCCTGTCCTATGCAACGGCTATCCCGTTGCTGGTGCTATCGCGACAGGGGGAAAACGTCCGCCAGGGCGTGCTGGCCGACGAATTGGGGATCGAGGGGCCTTCGCTGGTGCGGCTGATCGATCTGCTCGCGTCGGAAGGCCTGGTCGAGCGTCGCGAGGACCCGACCGACCGGCGCGCCAAGACGCTGCACCTGACCGCGAACGGCAAGGCCAAGGCCGAGGACATCGACCGCATCCTGCGCCGCGTGCGCGCCAGCGTGCTGAAGGATATCGAGAGCGAGAAACTTGCGATAACCTTCGAGACGCTCCAGCGCATCGAGCAGCGTGCGAGCCGCCTTGAGGACGCCAGGTCTGGTCCGGCGAAGACTGCTCCAGAGGCGAAATAGTCATGCGCGCCGAAGAGCCATTCCTGGTCCGCCACGCGGACCTCGTTTTCGCTTTGAAGACGTTCGCAGCATCCATGCTGGCGCTTGTGATCGCCCTGGCGATCGACCTGCCGCGGCCCTACTGGGCGATGGCGACGGTCTACATCCTGTCTCTTATACACATCTTCGCGCCGGCGGTCGGCAGCCGGGTCAGGAGCTGGCTGTCGGATGCCCGCCGCCTGTCCCGCGACGTGCTGCTTGATCACGGCAGCAGCGAAACGCGGCGCGCCCAACGCCTCCGCCTTGCGACCGACATCGTCGAGATCGACACGCTGGCGACCCATCTCGCCTATGACCGGTTGGCCGACGCCGGCACCGTCCGTGGTCTCGCCGAGGTCCGGCTGCGCATGCTGATGCTGTTGCCGATTGTGACATCGATCGAAGACCGGCTTGCCGCGCTCGGCGAAGCGGCACTGCAACAGCAACCCTGTCTCTTATACACATCTAGATGTGTATAAGAGACAGGTCGAGATCGACACGCTGGCGACCCATCTCGCCTATGACCGGTTGGCCGACGCCGGCACCGTCCGTGGTCTCGCCGAGGTCCGGCTGCGCATGCTGATGCTGTTGCCGATTGTGACATCGATCGAAGACCGGCTTGCCGCGCTCGGCGAAGCGGCACTGCAACGGCAACCGGAACTCCAGCGCCTGATCGGCGACGTCGCCGCATGGATCGTGGACGAGGATCGCCAGTTGCAATCCGGCGAGCAGATTCGCGCTGATATCGCCGAGCGGCAATCGGCGCTTGACGGCCTCGCGGCGCGGGAGCGCATCATCACGATCAGCCTGCTGCTGCGGCTGCGCGACCTCGTCGACATCTCGGCCGACTGCCGCGCGGTGGCCAATGCGATTGCCGCGGGCCAGGACATCTCCTCCGTGCCGTTCGCATTCCATCCGGAGTCAGGAGCGGCACCGGTCCGTCATCGTGACCACGGCATGGCGCTGTGGTCGGCTGCGGGAACCACCGTGGCCATCCTGATCTGTTGCGGCGTGTGGATCGGGACCGGCTGGGCCGATGGCGCCTCGGCGCCGATGATGGCAGCGGTCGCCTGCTCCTTCTTCGCCGCGCAGGACGAGCCGGCACGCAGCATCCGGGCCTTCGGCCTGTTCTCGCTGGTCGCTATCGTCATCGTCGCGATCTATCAGTTCGCGCTCGTGCCGGGCATCTCCCATGTCGAGGTTCTGATCGCCGCGCTGGCGCCGACCTTCCTGCTGTACGGTTTCCTGATCGCGCGGCCCAGCACCGCGCCGATCGGCATGGCGCTCGCCGCCAACACGGCGACGCTGCTCGCGCTGCAATCGACCTACAGCGCGGACTTTGCCAGCTTTGCCAACACGTCCGTCGCCTTCTTCCTCGGCGTCGTCATCGCGGAGATCGTGACGCGGATCGCGCGCGGCGTCGGCGCCGAATGGATCGCCAAGCGGCTGATGACGTCGAGCTGGCAGACGCTTGCGGTAGCGGCCGAGCGGCGCGGCCGCGGCGATCGTGCCCAGTTTGCCGGCCTGATGCTGCATCGGCTCGGGCTGTTGGTGCAGCGCATCGCCTTCATCTCCGAGAGCGACCGCCGCGATACCGACAGCTTGGTCCAGCTGCGCATCGGGCTCAACATCATCGACCTCAGGCGCGCCCGTTACGGCCTCGCTGCATCGACCGTGCGTGCCATCGATCACATGCTGGATGACCTCGCGGCGGCGTTTCGCGCCCATGCGGAGCTGGCATTGCCGGCCGAACTGCTGTCATGCGTCGATGCGGCGGTGACCGCGGTCGTCAAGGATCCCAATGAGCGCGCGCGGGACGATGCGTTGCTCGGCCTCGTCGGCATCCGCCGCGGCCTGTTTCCGGATGCGCCCGCGTATCGATCGCAGCCCGAGGAGAGTTTTGCGGCATGAGATATGAGCTCGACATCTACGGAGTTCTGGTCCCCGCGCTGCTGCTGTGGCTCGTCATTGCCTATGCGCTGAGCGTGGTGGTGAGCCGGATCATGCAGCGCTTCGGCCTCTACCGGCTGGTCTGGCATCGCGCGCTGTTCAATTTCGCACTGTATGTCTGCCTGCTCGGCGGCGTCGTTTATCTTTCGGAGTTTCTGCCATGAAGGGGAATTTCGCCTGGCTCGGCCGGGTCGTGCTGACCGCGATCGCACTCGTCGCCGCGCTCGCCGTGGCCCGCGCGCTCTGGGTCTACTACATGGAGTCACCATGGACCCGCGACGGCAGGGTCCGCGCCGACGTGGTCCAGGTCGCTCCCGACGTATCCGGTTTCGTCACCGACGTGCTGGTCAAGGACAATCAGCCCGTGCATCGCGGCGATATCCTGTTCCGGATCGATCGCGCCCGCTTTGCCTTGGCATTGCAGCAGGCCGACGCCGCGGTCGCCGGCCATCGCGCCACGCTGGATCAGGCCGATTCCGATCTCAAGCGCTACAGCGCACTGACCACCGATGCGGTGTCGCAGCAGAAGCAGGAGCAGGTGCTGGCCACGCAACTGCAGGCCAAGGCCGCCTATGATCAGGCGGTCGCCGATCGCGCCGTCGCGCAGCTCAATCTGGATCGCAGCGAGGTGCATGCATCGGTCAACGGCACCATCACCAACATGGACCTGCGGCCTGGCGCCTATGTCACCGCCGGCAAGGGCGTGATGGCGCTGGTCGACACCGATACGCTGCATGTCGAAGGCTATTTCGAGGAGACCAAGCTCGCGCGGATTCGCGTCGGTGACAAAGTGCAGGTCCGGCTGATGGGTGAGCCGGTCCGGCTCACCGGACATGTCGAGAGCATCGCCGCCGGCATCGCGGATCGCGATCGTACGGACGGCGCGAACCTGCTCGCCAATGTCAACCCGACCTTCAGCTGGGTCCGGCTCGCGCAACGCGTCCCGGTGCGCATCGCGCTGGATCATCTGCCGGATCGCATCGCGCTGGTCGCCGGCCGCTCGGCGACGGTCGAGATCATGGATTAGCCGGCTTCTGATGCGGCGAGCGCCCCGGCTCACTGCGAAGCCGGCGGCGCCACCCAGACATCGCTCTGCTGAATCTGACGGATCAGCGCCTGCGGATCGAATCTCCGGGCGCCTGCGGGAACTTCAAAGATCTGCGCCGGCTGGGGCTCGTCGCGGATATGATCGGCCGCGATCAGCGTCCCATCCGCAGTCTTGATCTGCACCGGGAATCTGCGCTCGCGATCAATCCAGCCGACAAAGCCCGAGCCGGACGACACCGTAACGCGGTAGATATCGGTTGCACGCCCCGCGACGATTTCCGCTCCGTCGTGCTCACAGCGCCACGTCGCGGGATCGACCGGCGCGGCGAGCTGCGCGACCGCCTGCCATTGGCGACAGGGATCGTCCGGATCGACCGGCACGAACAGTTGCGTCAGCGGGCTGGATTGCCTTGCATCCATGAAGACGTGCGTGCCGGGACGGACGAAATACGCCGCGGGCTTGCTGCTATCGATCAGGAAGAACCCATCCGGCAACGCCGTTGCCTCGATCCGTTCCTTTTGTCCCGAGACATGCAGCGTCCCCAGCGTGCTGGTCGCCTGGTCGTTCCGCGCGACGAGGTCGGCCGAAAACTGCTGCGCCATGGCCGGCATCGGAATATCGGCCAGGAACGCAAAGGCAAGCAGGCAGGCAGCAACGTTCCGGCCTGTCGAGCAATTCGTCGCGTTGCATCTCATCGCGTGGTTCCGATCAATCAGGCGGCGGGCAGGCAAGACATGACGGCGCCGATCGAACCATTGGCTCGATCGGCGCCGGCCTCAATTCAGGTCACGACCTCGTTCTGAACGAGGGCGCGATCACTCGGTGTAGGACAACGTGACCGGCTTGCTGAAGTCGAACGCGTCGAACATGTCAGACAGCGCCGGGCTGTTGGTCGGGACGTACTCGTTGCTCTTCGAGTAGGTCGGGTTCGGCAGATTGTCGCGGCTGCGGTTCGTGAGCGGCTGGAGAGCCCAGTTGCGCTCGATGAACTTCAGCAGCGAAACGTGGTCGCCGTAGTTGTGGTAGATCTTGCCGCCGGTCGAGTAGGGCGAGAGGATCAAGATCGGCATGCGCGGTCCGTCGCCAAAGAAGTCGATCGACTGCAGGAAGCCCGAATCCCAGTAGCCGCCGGCTTCGTCCCAGGTGATGAAGACAGCGGTTTCAGCCTTCAGCTCCGGATTGTTGTCCAGCGCACTGAGCACGTTCAGGACATAGGCCTCGAACAGATCGACCTTCGAGCTCTGCGGATGACCGTCGAGCAGGCCATCCGGCTTGCCGAACGACACCGAGGGCAGCGAGTTCTTCTCGATCGCCGTGATCAGATCGGCAGTGTCCTTGATGTGGGCCTGACGCACGGCCGGGTTGGCCATGATTGAGGTCGCATACTGGAACGGATTGCAGATCTGACAATAGGCAACACCGAGCGCATGTGCCGGATCGGCAACTGCGGCGGCGCTGAGGTTCGGGTTCGACGGATTGGCGGCGACCGCGGCGTTCGAAAGCGCCACGGCGTCGTTGAACGCACCACCGTAATACGCCCAGGAGATGCTCTTCTCCATCAGCGCATCGCCGATCGTGCGAACTGGCGACGGCGGCAGATTGCTGCCACCCGACAGCGCGCCGTTCGGCAGATAGCCCGGATTGGTGTTGTTGAGCATGTAGTAGTGGTTCGGCTTGCAGTTCGGCTCGGCCGCATACGGCAGATTGTTGAGATAGTTGACGATCGGCTTCACGCCGGGCTGGAACACGTCAGAGCAATTGCTGAAATTGCCGTCGACGGTGTAACGGTTGACCGAGCCCGAGGCCGGGTTCGGGTTGGCGATCAGGCTGGCCGGCGGCGTCGCCGGATTGCCCTTGCCGTCGCTCCAGAACGCTGCATCGCCGGTGCCGAGCATGAAGTGGTTCGCGCCGGTGCCGCCATGGAACGACTGGTGGAAGTTGTCGCCGAGGGTGAAGCGGTCGGCGAGCATCTTCAGGACTGGGGCCTGACCCTGCTGGGCGTTGTAGAAGCCCATCGAGTTGGCCATGCTCTTGTTGGACGCCGAATAGCTCGCCATCACGAACGGAAACAGGTCGTTGAGGCAACCCGAGCTGTTCTTCTTGGTGGCGCTGGCGACGCTGCAGTCTTCCTGCTGCCAGTCCTGATAGAAGCGATGCGTCGAATCGCCGGTGTAGTCGTCGTCGCTGATCTGCTCGCCCTGCAGCGGGAACGGTCCATTCAGGCCACCGGCGCCGGGAACGCGGGTATCAAGCACACCGGTCGGCAGGCCGCTGAAACCGGTGGTGAGGATGTCGAGATCGCTCGGATCCATGTCCTTCTCGACGCTGGCTTCCGCGATCGTCTTGAACGGGGCGCCGGTGTCGCTCTGCGCGGTCGCCGTACCGTTGGTGTTCGGCTGCGGCATCGCGTTGGTCGCGTTGTAGGGCGACTTCGAGATCGCCGGCGCGCCGATATAGAATGACGGCTGACCCGCGACCGAGAACTGCTGCGCCTGGGCGAAATTCGGTCCCGGCGTTCCGTCCTCGTTGACGATGCCCTTCGACAACAGGTTCGAGATGGTCTGCCCCTTGCCCTTCGGCTTGTACACACCAAAGGTGTGATCAAGACCGCGGTTCTCACCGATCAGGATGATGACATGCTTGATTGGCGAAGCGGTCTTGCCGCCGTGATCCTTGTCACCATGCTCGCCACCATGTTCATTCCTGGCGCGATCTGCCTCCTGATGCGCCCGATGATTGTGATGCGAACGCTTGTCCCAATCACTGTGACCGCCCGGATAGTGAGCGGCATATGCGGCTGTTGCGACGAGCACCGTTGACGCGATGCAGAGCGCGGTGCTGGTTCGCCAGTGCTTTTTGTAATTCAAACTCATTGTCGACCTCAGGTGTTTGCGGTTAGCAACCCAACCTGCTTAATGCGACAACATGACGCAGAATTTTCGCTCCCGTGAACCCGCATAAGAAATTTCGAAACGTTCAAAGATTTTCTGTGGAGACAATCAACAGCAGCGAGCTGCATCTCCACGCGTCGCCATCAATCGAACAATGATTGAGCATCAACGCGACGGCGAAGGCCGCGAACGCATCTCAGGAATACTCAATCAGTGCTGAACATGCCTGGAGCGCAACACCTCGCGAAGCGCGGCATAATGCTGATCATGGACATTTTGATTGAACAGCGACCATGGCTCGGCGCTCGCGAGCAACGCCGGGACGGCAGCAGCCATCAGATTGCGATAATTCCTGAACTCGGCCGTGGCATCCGCGTTGCGTCCTGCCGCGACAGCCATTTCGATTCGCCGCAGCGTGAGCACGAGCTCCTTGAGGCCGTTGCGCGCGAGCACACGCTGCTGCTCACCGCCTGATACGCTGGTATTCTTCCGATCGGGATATTGCTCGGTCAACTCGCGCAGCTCGCGGCCGATCGTGTCAACCGCCAGCGCAACGATGTCCTTGTCGCCGGCGGGAATCGCGGTCGCGAGCACCGATGAGAAGTCGTTGATTTCTTTCAACGTCGCGCCGGCTCCGTCACGCTCATAGGGCTGCACGCCATCGCCGACGGCCGTCAGGTAGGCGATGAGGTCGCCCTTGTCCTGCGCCGAAAGGGCGAGCTGGAAGGTCCGGTCGAAATAGTCGACAACCTGGTTGAAACTGTCGAAGCGGCCATCGTGAAAATACGGCGCATTGAAATCCGCGTTGCGCAGTGTCGGAGTCTTGAACAAACCACCTGAGCCAATGTCGTGCTGCTGGTGATCGACGAAGCCGGACGACGGAACGTGGCAACCCGCGCAACTCAGCGCGGGATCGTGCGGAAACGGCTTGGAGAACAATGCTTCGCCGCGGCGCTCCGCATCGGTGATCTTGCCCGCCAGTCGTCCCGCCGGACCAAGGCTCGGATTGGGCAGGAAGTCGACGTCGTGCAGATACGCCACGATCGCATCGAGCGTTGCCGGCGATGGTTCCGGTCCGGCGAACTCGCTGGTGATGACGTTGTGGACGAAGTCGCGCAGCGAGGCGAACCGGCCATCGGCACCATAGGGCGCGAGATAGCGAGCGCCGCGCAGGCTCGGAATCCGTACCGGATCGAACGCCAGATTGTTGGCCTTCGGATTGAACAGCGGGCCGGTGGTATCGAACGTGCCCGGCCGGCTCGACATTTTCGGCATGAAGAACTTGGCGTTGTTCGCGCCGTTGACATGACAGGTGCCGCAGCTCACCCCGGCCTGCCGCGCCACGTCGCCGAGCAGCCCCGGCGAATTGAACGCGAGATCGCCGAGATTGACGAGATAGGATTTGCTGCCGGTACGCTCGGACTGGAACACCTCGCGCGGCTTGTCGAGCGCGTCCTCGTTCAGCTCGGTTGCAACCGGCAACACGGTCTTGTCGCCGTCGACCGGGAAGGCAACCGCACGCCCGAGCAGCGCAACGGACAGTGCAAGCACGACGATGCCGGAGAGCAGCGCGGCCAGACGCGGGCGAAGCGATTTCATCGCGCCTGGGCCTCCAGCGTCGGCCGCTGCAGTCCGAGCTTGGCCGACGCGCCCTGCAATGCAATGACCAGTTCCTCGCTGGTCTGGCGCAAATCGGCAGTATCGACATGCGGCAGGTCGGGCGTGGCGACGATCGCGTCGAGCCGCTTGATCCGATTCGTCACCACCTCGTCGAGCTTGCCGTCCACCGCATTGAGCGCGGCGGAGAATATCGTGCGATAGGCGAAGTCGATACCGGCGATGTTGTTGCGCATGTCATCCAGCGAGGTGCCGCTGATGCGCGACTCGCCACCATCAGCCTTGCTCTCGCCGACTTCGTAGGCGAGGCGCACCGTGCCATCAAGCAGGCCCTGCGGCGTGAGCTTGATATCGCTCAGCTTGCCATGAAGGTCATTCAGATGTTCGACCAGCCCCGTCGCATCGATAGCAACGTCGGTGCTGCCGGCTCCGAACAGTTTCGCTTCGATGGCGTGGAAGCCGCTATCCGCGTTCGGCCAGGCGTCGATCTGGGCGTCGAGCTCGGGGACAAAACCTGCGGTGAACACCTCCGAGCGCTCCCAGCCGGCACGTGCCGACAACCAGGCCTTCTTTGCACCAGGCAGATCCGCCGCGGCGGCGCGCTCGCGCAGCGCACGCGCCCCTGCCAGTGCGCTGGCAACGCCCTCGATCAGATACGGCCGATAGCGCTCGGCGCCGTCCTCGAGAGCGCCCGCATCGGCGGCGCGCACGCCTGCCAGCGCCGCCAGCAAAACCAGGCACGCCGCCACTCGCATCTTGTGCATAGTCAACCCACTCGTCTGCCGCGAAGGGCTCGCAGCATGCAGCGGTGCGAACTATTGTCGGTATCCTATGCGGATTTGTGACAACGCGGACTTTTTGTCGCATCTTTTCTACTTCGCTGTCGTCGGTGACGATCACAATCGTGCGGAGCTGTCACACGGCGACTGCTCGATCGGAAATCAGCTGTTCAGCGCGCGCGAGTTGTTGCAACACAGTGTGTACACGCGTCACACTTGTCCCGTTGCCATGCAGATCGATCGCGAAGTTCTTTATTTCGTTGGCGCTTACGGCGCGCTTTGCATGCTCTGCTGCGCCGTCGCGCTGATCGATCTTCGCCACGGGATCATTCCCGATTGGCTGAACCTCGCGATCGCGGCGCTCGGGCTGGCAAACGTCGTCATCACAGACGCCACGACCGCCGCCTTCTCCGCAATGGCGATCGCAACTCTCGTCGGTGTCGTGTTCTGGCTATTGCAACGCGTCTACTTCGCCTTGCGGCAAGTGGATGGATTGGGACTTGGCGACGTCAAGTTTCTTGTCGCAGCGGCGATTTGGGTTGGCGCGTCGGGGATTCCGATCCTGCTGTTGGTCGCCGCACTCGCAGCGCTTGTCGTCGCCGCTGGCCTGCAACTCGCAGGACACGAAATGAAGCGGCAGACGTCGATCCCGTTCGGTCCCTTTCTTGCGCTCGGTCTGCTGCTGACGCCGGCCGTGCAGAACTGGCTCGCGTTGGACTAGCGCGTCACATCTGCCGCCGCGCGGCCAGCGGCCTCCGTTCCGTACTGACCGGAACGAGCTGGACATCGCCGCTCGCTTCTCCGCCGGGCTGCGGCAACGCGAGCACCGCGCCCTGCTCGTCCTTCTGCATCGTGGCTTCGCGCCCGTTGATCGACCGCAGTTTCCATCCCTGGAAGTCGTCGCCGATTTTCAGCCGCAGCGCGGTCTTGTTCGATTGATCGAGGAATATTCCGAAACTTGCGTCATCGCCGGTGATGGTACCGACCAGCGACAGTGGCGGCGGCTCGACCGCGACCTTGCGCGGCGGCGGCAATGGCTTGCTGACTTCCGGTTCAGCGACGACTGCGGGCGGAGGTCGCCGCGACGGCGAGAACACCGGGCGGTCGCGCGTGTTGGACAGCGTCTTGAGCGGGATGCCCCACAACGGGTTCGCACTGAGCGGCCGCGGTGTCGGCGCCAGCGAAGGTGCCACCCGGACCGATGTCACCGGCTCGGAAGGCGGCGGCGATGTCAGCACCGGTCCACCGAGGCGGGTATCGTCGAGCAACCCGGCATCGAGTGCATCGCCGGACCGGTCGGGCACGGCGGCCGGCGCCACCTGCGCCGATACGGCCAACACCAGGATGATCGCCGCGAAGCGTTGCATCATTTGGCTCCCCGCCATTGTCCGGACACACCGAGCAGCACGCGCAGCTTGCCGGGGTCGACGCCCTTGGCCGCCTCGTCGGCGACCGGCTGCACGACCAGTTGATCGATGAACATGAACGGCATACCGGCTTCGAGATCGTAGAGCACCTGCTGCAATTGCGCCTGTTCGATCTCGCAGCTCGCCACCATGCTGATGAAGCCGGCCCCGGCGGGAACATTCGGAACGTCGAGCTGCGTCGACAGCACGTTGCCGCCCGCCTTGATCACCGCGCCCGACACGCGTTGCAGCAGGGTGGCGCCGGCAACCGTGACGGTCGCCCCTTCGAGATACGCCGAGCCGGCCGGCATGGCAGGCTGACCGGAGGTATTCGGCCTGGAGCGCCCCTCGAGTTGCTCCAGCATCCCGGTCGACGCCGCGACGTCGCTGCGCAGGCCAACGAGATCGGAGAGCGAGGATATCACGACAAAGAGCAGAAGCACGAACAGGCCGAGGTAGCTTGCCGTGGCGACCAGCGGCGAGGTGCTGACGGATGCGAGCGATCGCGATGCTGCACTCATGTGCCGGACCCGAAATAGGCTGAAATGTTGGCTTCGACGTGGAACCGCTCCGCGGATTCATTCGCGGCGCGCGTGGTCGGCGCGAAGAAAGTGGCGCGGGTGAACTGCGGCGACTGCTCGAGCAGACGAATCAGGGATGGTGCATCCTGGGTCATGCCGACGACCTGCACCTTGTTGCCCTCGATGCGCAACTCGGTCACATAGGTTGTATCGGGCAGCACGCGCGAGATCGCCTCCAGAACCATGACGCTCGACGGCGTCGTCTGCTTGCGCTTGGCCAGCAGCCCGAGACCGGACCCGTCGCCATTTGCGTCGATGCGAAGTGCGGCGCGGCGCTGCGAGATGCGGTGTTGCAGGTCTTCCTGCTGCGATTGCAGCCATCCGCCGAGATAGATGTTCAGCAGCAAGCACACCGCGGCCGTGGCAGCGGCCGAAACCAGACCGATACGCAGAAGACGCGGAACTGTGGGTCCGGCGAGACCGCTCAGCGGCCGGTCGAGCAACGTCACCTGCAGCGGGGTGCCGTCGCCGGCGGTCGCCGGCGCCGAGACCGCAATCGAGGCGGCACCGAGCGTCTTCGCCAATCGGAGCAGCGGGTCGACCTTGGCCGCCGAGGTCGCGCCGAATGCCACCTCGATGCGGTCGTTGGCGATCGGCTGCGGCGGCCCCCAGCCGAACACGGCATCGGCAGCGGTCCACGGTGTCAGCCGGTCGACCTGGGCGCGGATCATGCCGTCGAGGAAGTCGCCTGCCTGACTCGGGAAATCGAGCACGCGGCTGACGATGTGATCCGATCGCAATCGCGCCTCGATCCGGCTGCCGTCGAAGGCGGCCTTCCAGTCTGCTGAGAGCTGAGGCTGCGGCGCATCGTGATCGAGCCGGAACGAAACCGGCGCGGCGAGCGCACCATCCTTCGCCTGCGCGATGCGTGCGGTGAATGTTCCATCGGCATTCTCGTCGAGTTCGACGTTGCGCCGGCGCATGAACCTGCCGGCGACGCCGTCGACGGTGACCGCGACCGCGACCGCGCCGATCCATTGTTCAAACCATTGTCGCGCCTCGGCAAGCATGGCCATCAACCTCTCCCGCGAAGCAGAACCGGGATTCGCGGTTCGACATCGTTCTGCCAGGACAAAACACGATAGGGCTCGACCTTGTCGCCGAGTGCGATCACCGCTTCAGACGTGGTGCGGTGACCATTGCGGAAGCGGATCGAGATCGCGATCCGGTAGCATGGGCTTTGCGCGGTCGACAGCGCACCTTGCGGAGTTGGCGTCTGCGTTGCACCGGAAATGGCATCGGCCGCGGCGCTGCGCGTCCCGAATCCGTCTTGCGGCTTGCCAGACGCACGCCCCATGGCGAGGACGACTTCCGGCGCGGCGATCTTCGGATCGACATCCCCGCCGCCGTTGAACACCGTGACGAACGGCAGCGCGCGGTCGACCAGGGCCTCGGGGATACCGGCGACCAGCGCCAGCTCATTGACATGGGTGAACAGCCCCTGCCGCGGCGAATAGCCGAGCGCGTTGTAGCGTGCGGCCTCGACATTCTCGCTGCCGGGCGTCGGCCGGGTGCGCCAGCCGACGATCCGGTCGGCGTATTCGGAGGCCGCGTCCTTGTCCGCGCCGAGCACCACGAAGAGCGCGATCAGCATCTCCTTCGACGCGTAGTTCAGGTCGACACGGCCCGCCTCCGACGTGAAGGTCACGCCGATGCTGGCATCGTCCAGCCTGAATTGAAACGCACCTTGCTGCGGTCTCGTCTTGTCGTCCGTCAGCGTCAGCTGATAGGCGGTGAGCTCGAGCCCGGCCGACACCAGCGCCTCGGTCTGCAGCGACATGTCGCTCGCCGCCAATGCCCGCGCCGACGCAGCGAGATAGGCCGAGAAGATGATCGCCAGCGACGACAGCGCCAACAGGATCCACAGCACCGCGACGATGACGAAGCCGCGATTGGCCGGCGCTCGACCGATAGTGTCGGACGCGCCCATCACGTCTTCCCCTGATCGGTCGCAGTGCCGGAACTGGTCTTGTCGCCGCAATTGCCGTCCGGCTTGGTGCAGTCGCTCGGGATCTGGACATGGAGCGGCGCAATGGTCGAGACCGACAGCACGCGCTGGCTCGCCGCGTCACGCACGGTCAACCGAATCATCGCCGGGAGTTTCTCGGCATCCTTCCAGACGCTTTTCCAGCTTCTATCGGCGCCGGCATAGGCGAACGACAGGCGATAGGGGGCGCGCAACAGAACGACCGGGCTGCCGAGATGCACCTGCTCCGATAGCGACACGCCGTCAGCCAGCGGGGTGAACCGCGCCTGCGACCGAACCGTCACGAACTCGCCGCGATCCCTGGTTTCGCCGAGGCGCACGACGTCGAGCCCCGGTCCCGCATTCGGCCCCACTGCCGTCCGCACGAACGTCACCGACAACTCCGATCCGTCGAACAGCGGCTTGTGGGTGTCGCGGTTGGCCGCGACGAACTCGGCCGCGGCGAGATCGGCGCCGATCCGCTCCAGCGCGATCCCGATCAGCTCGCTACGCTGGATTCGGTCGAGCCCCCGGTTCCAGCTCGGCAGCCATTGCGCCGTGATGCTGGCGAGCGCCGACAGCAACAGGCCCATCAGCGCCAGCGCGACGATGGTCTCGATCAGCGTGAAGCCGCGCTCATGCCTTCGCCGTGCTGCACTTGCCGAGATCATTCCGATGACCTCGGCATCAGGCGCACGGTGCGGATGTCGGACAACGCGCCACCCGGAGACTTGACGCGGATTCTTACCAGCTCGGGGGCCCAGGGCACGTTGCCTTCGGGCACCTTCCAGTCACCACCGAGCGGACTGACGTCGACGGTCCAGCGAAAGCCTTCCGCCTGCCCGGTCGTCGTGCCCGGCTGCAATTCCGCGCGGGGCGGAATGCCGACCGTCATCAATGTGCGCACCTCCTGCATCAGCGCCACATGCTGCTCCATCGCCCGGACGCCGCGGGTCTTGACGCCCATGACGGCGCCGATCGCCACGATCGACACGGCCACCAGCGCCAGCGCCACCAGCACCTCGATGATCGTGAACCCCGCATCGGCGCGGTCAGTTGGTGGCGACGTCGCGAGCAACGATTTCAACCCTTCCGGTGAGCCAGTTGACGCGAACCTCGTATCCCGCATCAAGCCGCGTCAACGCGATGGAGCCGCCGCAGGAACCGCCATTGGCGAAGAAGCGGATGGTCGACAGCGCGGCATGACGCTGGCAGCTCTGCGGCAGTACCGCATCGAACCGCACATCATCGGGGATGCGCACCGTCATGCGCGACGCCCCGGAATGGATCACCCGGCTCGCGGCATCGACCAGTGTCGCAACGCTTGTGCTGCGCTCGACGGCGGCATTCCGGTCGGCCTTCAGCAGCGTCGCGGTCTGCAGCGCGTAGGCCTGCAAGCGCGATCGCGACGTCTGATGCGGAATGAACGGCAGCAGCACGGCCGCCAGCAGCGCGATGATGGCGAGCACGCACACCATCTCGAGCAGGGTGAAGCCGCGCTGCGTGGCGAGACTCATGCGTGCCGCGCGTCCTTACTGCTGGTCGGTGTTGGCGGCGGTCGCCTTCTCGAGCGAAATGTCGGCGGAGGTGCCGCTGCCGCCCTCCTGACCGTCGGCGCCGTAGGAGACGATGTCATAGGGCCCGTGCTCGCCCGGCGAGCGATAGATGTAGGCGTGATTCCAGGGATCGTTCGGAACGTTGCCGCCCTTCAGATAGGGTCCGTTCCACGCCGCGACACCGGGTGTCCGCCGCACCAGCGCGGCCAGTCCCTCCGCCGTGGAGGGGAAACGGCCGGCATCGAGATAGTACAGGTCAAGCGCACTGGAGAAGCTCTGCAGCTGGATGCGCGCGGTCTTGACCTTGGACTCGCTGAGATAGTTGAGAACCCGCGGGCCGATCAACCCCATGATGAGGCCGATGATCGCGATCACCACCAGCATTTCGACCAGCGTGAAGCCCTCCTGCGCGGAACGCCTTGCTCGTTGCGTGCGCGCCCGGCCGCGTCCCGCTCGGATAGATAATGTCTCAATGATTGTCTTGCGCGATTTCATGGCCGATGACCCTTGCTTAACCGACGAGTTGCGTGACCGAGAGCAGCGCCGTCATGACCGACACGATCAGTCCGCCAACCACGGTGCTGATCGTGATGATCGCCAATGGACCGACGATGCCCACGACGCGATCCAGGCTGCGCTGCAATTTTGCTTCGTAGAATTCCGCGACCCGCCCGGCCAGCACCGGCAGCTGCCCGGTCTCTTCGCCGAGCCGCAGCATGCGGACCGCCATCGGCGGCAGGCTGTCTGCCACGGCGAGTGCTTCCGACAACTTCCCGCCATGGCGGACCCGGTCCGCCGCCGCGGCCCAGTTCGCCTCGCTGCCAGTCACCGACATGATGTCGACCAGGATTCGCAACGCGGCCGTCAGGTTGACGCCGCTGCCAAGCAGGACGCCGAGATTGCGGCAGAACAGGCTGGCGCGATAGAAATGGAAGGCGCTGCGAATGCCGGGAATCCGCGAGATCCCATTAACCAGGGCGGCGCGTACGCGCGCCTGCCGCAGCAGCCACCATGCGATGGCGATGGTGGCGGCAGCGGTCAGGCTGGCCGCTGTCGCATTGGCGCGGAGGAAATCCGACACCGCGATGAAATTGGCCAGCGCGGTATCCGACTTGCCGCCGAAATCGCCGAGCACGGTCGAGAATTGCGGCAGCACGAACAGCAGGAAGAACAGCATCACGCCGGAAGCCGCAACCAGCACGAAAGCCGGATACTGCATCGCGTCGGTCAGCTTCCGCCGCATCTGCTCGGAGCGCGCGCGCTCGGTCCCCAGCATCTCCAGCACAGAATCGAGCGTGCCGGAGATTTCTCCGACCCGGACCAGAGCGATGTACATCGGCGGGAACAAGGTCGGATGATCGGTGACCGCATCGGCAAAGCTCTCGCCGGTGAGCAACGCCGCGCGCATCTTGGCCACCACCGGACGCATCCGGCCGACATCGGCATCGCCGGACAACAGTTCCAGCGCATCGTCGAGCCGCGCGCCTGCCTTGAGCAGCAGCGCGAGATCGCGCGTGAACGTGGTGACCTCGGCGGCGCTCGGCCGGCCGAACAGGCTGCGACCGCCAACGGAGTTGGATGCACGTTTGTCTTCGGTGGTCTCGATCGGCAGCAGCTTGAGATATTCGATCCGCCGCGCCACCTCGGCCGCAGTCGGAGCGGAGATCGTGCCGTTGACGATCTCGCCGGCCTGGGTCAAGGCGCGATAGCGGAAATTGGGCACGGCGTCACCGCACCGTCGCGACGCGGAGGACCTCGGCGGGCGAGGTCAATCCTGCGCGGCACTTGGCGACCCCGTCATCGAGCATGGTAGTCATACCCGCCTGGATCGCCATCGTATCGATCTTCAGCCCGTCGGTTCGCTCTCCGATCAGTTCGCGCAGTTCGTTCGACAGTTCGAGCAGCTCGAATGCGCCGAGCCGGCCGCGATAGCCGGTGCCACCGCAGCGCTCGCAGCCGCACGGCTCCTGGATGATCTCGCCGACCCGGAACCCGAGCGCGGCGAGCCTGGGATCCTCGACGAAATCGGCCGCCGCCAGCGGCCGCGCCGTCTTGCAACGTTCGCACAAATGCCGGACCAGACGCTGCGCGATCACACCGCGCAGCACCGAGCGGAGCAAATAGCCTTCGACCCCGAGGTCGAGCAGCCGCGGCACCGCGGCGGCCGCCGTCTCGGTGTGCAGTGTCGTCAGGACCAGATGCCCGGTCAGCGCCGCATGAACAGCGACATGCGCGGTTTCGGAATCTCTGATTTCACCGACCATGATCACGTCGGGATCCTGACGAACAAAGGACCGCAGCGCGGTCGCGAAGGTCAGGCCGATCGCTGGCTTGATCTGGGATTGGTTGACACCGGGGATCTCATATTCGACCGGATCCTCGATCGTCAGTATCTTGCGGGTGGGCTCGTTGAGGATCGAGAGGATCGTCGCCAGCGTCGTGGTCTTGCCGCTGCCGGTCGGCCCGGTGATCACGATCATGCCATGCGGCAGTTTCAGCAGCCGCCGCAACTTGGTCTCGTCAGGCTCCGAGAAGCCGAGTTTCTCCACCACCAGCAGGCCGCGATCCTTGGGCAGGATGCGGATGACGGCGGATTCGCCGTGCTGCGTCGGCATAATCGCGACGCGGATATCGATATCGGTGCGCCCGGCGCGCAGCCGTGCCGCGCCGTCCTGCGGCAGGCGCCGCTCGGCGATATTGAGATTGGCGATGATCTTGATGCGGGAGACCACCGCCTGCGGCAGTACGCCAGACAATGCCGCGACCGGCCGCAGCAGGCCGTCGATCCGCAGGCGCACCATCAGGCCGGCGGCAAACGGCTCAATGTGGATGTCGCTGGCACGGAGCTCGACCGCCTTCTCGATCAGATCATTGACCGCGCGCACGACGGGCGCGCCACTGGCGAGATCGCGCAGGCTCTCGATATCGTCTTCGCGAGGTAGCGCCGCCGCCGTATCGGCGGTCTCGGCTTCCTCGGCGCTGGAGGAGTTGTTCAGCGCGATGGCAACGTCTTCCGACGACGCCACCTTCACATGGATGCCAGCGCCGAGCACGATCTGCGCCGCCCGCAGCGTAGCCTGATCGGTCGGATCGACGACGGCGAGGACGGTGCTTCCATCGGCCGCCCGGCACGGGAAAACCATGGTCTCGCGCAGGAAGCGCGGCGAGAACGATCCGACGAGCGGCTCGGCCGATGTCATGTCCTGGAGCGTCAGGCGGCCCAGCGCAAAGAAGCGCGCGGCTTCGTCGGCGAACTCGGTCGGCGAGAGGCTGGTGACCTCCCACAGTTTCATTTGCCTGACGTCGGCGCCCTGCCCGGTCCGGTCGGCCGCCCCATCGATCGGCGCAAGATGACTGTTCTGACGGAGATAGTCCACGAACCGAACGGACAGGTCGTTGGCCATTCTCGATATCCCGCCACGCTACCCTGGATCAGCTCGCGCCGAAGCGCCGGCGCCGTTCGGCTCCCGTCAACTGCGTGGTTATCGGCCCGAAGTGTGACAGCTGTGCGAAGTCACATCTGCTTCCGTCGCCCTCAAGAAACTTTGAGA
>BFBZ01000815.1_pt1 | contig 24940 bp, 20 predicted proteins | sample 1888401 | NCBI WGS metagenome assembly BFBZ01 (sample SAMD00112614, study PRJDB3348) | symbiont metagenome | host: Chara braunii
TGGCCGCCGGAGAACTGGTGCGGGTAGCGCGAGATCGCGTCCGCGGGCAGGCCGACCAGCTCGAGCAGCTCGCGCGCCCGCGCCATCGCCTTGTCATGCGAGGTGCCGTAGTTGACCGGTCCCTCGGCGATGCTCTCGCCGACGGTCAGCCGCGGGTTGAGCGAGCGGTAGGGATCCTGGAACACGATCTGGATGCGCTTGCGGTGCGGCTGCAGCAGCCGGCGGGTCAGGATCGAGATCTCGTGGCCGGCGAGGCGGACGCCGCCGGAGGTCGGATCGATCAGCCGCACGATGCAGCGGGCCACGGTCGATTTGCCGGAGCCGCTTTCGCCGACGATGCCGAGCGTGCGGCCCTTGCGCAGGGTGAGCGTGACGTTCTGCGCAGCGACGACTTCGCGCGCCTTGCCGAGGAACGAGCGCTCGCGATAGACCTTGCCGAGCTCGTTGGTCTCCAGCACCACCGGCTCGGTGCTCTCGGGCCGCGGCGGGCGTGGGATCAGGCTGGGGACGGAGGCGAGCAGGTTGCGCGTGTAGTCCATCTCGGGGCTGCGCAGGATCTTGTCGAGCGCGCCGGTCTCGACCAGGCGGCCCTGGCGCATCACCGAGACGCGGTCGGCGATCTCGGCGACGACGCCCATGTCGTGGGTGATGAACAGCACGGCGGTGCCGTGATCGCGCTGCAACTCGCGGATCAGCGAGAGGATCTGCTTCTGCGTGGTGACGTCGAGTGCGGTGGTCGGCTCGTCGGCGATCAGGAGTTTCGGCTCGAGCACCAGCGCCATCGCGATCATGATGCGCTGGCGCTGGCCGCCGGACAGGCGATGGGGATAGGAGCCGAAAATGCGCTCGACGTCGGGCAGGTGGACCTGCTCCATCATGTCGAGGATGCGCTTGCGCCGCGTCCGCGCATCGAGGGACGTATGCGCGCGCAGGACCTCGTCGATCTGGCGGCCCACCGGCACGACCGGATTGAGCGCGGTCATCGGCTCCTGGAAGATCATCGCCATCCGGGTGGCGCGCAGCTCGCGCAGCCGGCGATCGCTCGCGGTGAGCAGCTCTTCGCCGACCAGCTTGACGCTGCCGCCGACGGCATGAAGCGCGTTCTTCGGCAGCAGGCCCATCGTGGTCAGCGAGGTCACCGATTTGCCGGAGCCGCTTTCGCCGACGACGCAGAGCGTCTCGCCCTTTTCGACTTTGATCGAGACGCCGTCGATGATGCGCGGGCCGTTCGGGTTCTTCGTCTTGCCGACGGTGACGACGAGATTGTCGATGTCGAGGATGGTGTCGGTCATGTGTTCATTTCTCCAGCGTCATTGCGAGGAGCGAAGCGACGAAGCAATCCAGAGTTCCGGGCGTGGCCCTGGATTGCTTCGCTTCGCTCGCAATGACGAAAAGTGAGATGATCATCCGGGCTACGAAAGGCCGTCACTTGCCGGCCTCGCGCTGCTTCATGCGCGGGTCGAGCGCGTCGCGGGCGGCGTCGCCGATCAGGTTGATCGAGAGGATGGCGATCGACAGCAGCAGGCCCGGCCAGAAGATCAGCGACGGCTTGATCTGGAAGTAGGAGCGGCCCTCGGCCATGATGTTGCCCCAGGTCGGCGTCTCCGGGCTGATGCCGGCGCCGAGAAACGACAGGATCGCCTCGGTGAGGATCGCGGCGGCGCAGATGTAGGTGCCCTGGACGATCAGCGGCGCGATCGTGTTCGGCATCAGATGCCGCCACATGATCTTGGGCATCGACGTCCCCAGCGAAATCGCAGCTTCGACATAGGGCTCCTCGCGTGCCGTCAGCACGACCGAGCGGACCAGGCGCGCGACGCGCGGGATCTCGACGATGGTGATCGCGATCATCACGGTGCCGACGCTGGCGCCCGACAGCGAGACCACGGCGATGGCGAGCAGGATGCTCGGGATCGCCATCAGGCCGTCCATGACGCGCATCAGGATGGCATCGACCCAGCGGAAGAAGCCGGAGACGAGACCGATCACCAGACCGATCGCGATCGAGATGATAGCGGCGCCGACGCCGACCAGCAGCGAGATGCGGCCGCCATAGATCGTGCGCGACAGCAGGTCGCGGCCATAGGCGTCGGTGCCGAGCAGGTGTTGCGCGCTCGACGGCTTGAGCCGCTGCGCCGGCGCGAGCAGCACGGGATCGTGCGGCGCCAGCAGCGGTGCGAGGATCGATATCAGCACGATGAGCGACAGGCAGACGGTCGCCACGGCGATGATCGGGGTCGAGGTGAGAAAGCCGAACCGGGGCCCCAGTCGCGTGGTGACCGGGATCGACGGCTCAGGGGTGGTGACGATCGCCATCGGAAAGGGCCTCAGTAGCGGATGCGTGGATCGAGCAGGGTGTAGGCGAGGTCGATCAGGAGATTGACCGCGAGATAGATGAAGGAGGTCAGAAGGATCATGCCCTGGATGACCGGATAGTCGCGCGCCAGCACGGCGTCGACGGTGAGGCGGCCGATGCCGGGCAGGTTGAACACGCTCTCGGTGACCACGACGCCGGAGATCAACAGCGCGAAGCCGGAGCCGATCACCGTGATGACGGGCACGGCCGCATTGCGCAACGCGTGGCGCAGCAGCACCGCGATCTCGCTGACGCCCTTGGCGCGCGCGGTGCGCACGAAGTCCTCGCCGAGCACGTCGAGCATCGCGGCGCGCGTCATGCGCGCGATCAGCGCGACGTAGATGAAGGACAATGCGCAGGTCGGCAGGATGATGCGCTCGAAGAACGGGCCGAAGCCGGCGCTGAGACTCTTGAAGCCCTGGACGGGGACCCAGCGCAGGTTGATCGCGAACAGCTGGATCAGGATGTAGCCGATGACGAACACCGGCACCGAGAAGCCGATCACCGAGAGCGCCATCACGAAACGATCGATCCAGGTGCCGTGCTTCCAGGCCGCGATGACGCCGAGCGGGACAGCGACGAGAATCGACAGGATGATGGTCGAGACCGCGACCGAGATCGACGGCTCGATGCGCTGGCCGATCATCTGCAGCACCGGCACCTTGGAGATCAGCGACACGCCGAGATCGCCATGCAGCAGCTGATTGATCCAGGTGATGAACTGGATGTAGAGCGGCTCGTTCAGTCCGAGCGTGGTGCGGATGCGCTCGAGCTGCTCCGGAGTCGCGTTGTCGCCGGCGAGAATCGCGGCGGGATCGCCCGGCGTCAGCCGCAGCAGGAGAAAGACGAACAGCGCCACCACGCCCATCACGGGGATGGATGCGAGGATGCGGCGAAGCAGATAACCGATCATCTTGAGAGAACCACCTTCATGGTGCTGGGGCGACGCGCGCAACGTCGTGAGAGAGTGTGCATGTCACCGATATCCATCGCTTTCAAGGTCTCCGGTGTTCGCTCGTCCGCTCGTGCACGCGCGATGACACGGTGTTCGTGATCCGCGCGAACCGTCGCATTTGCGAACAATGTCGCAGCACTTTGCGGCGAACCCTGCGCGAAACTTTGCAAGCCGCATGCCATCATGCGCGCGCCGTGGAGCCGTTGTCTACTCACCGTCCTGGTCCCGGAAAATGAAACCGTGCTGCTGCGCAGCAGGCGGTGCGTAGCCGGGAGAGCGAAGCGACCCCGGGGTCTCGCGCTGCGGCGATGACCCCGCATGTCGCTGCGCTCATGCGGGCTACGAGATCTTGCCCGGAGGCAATCCTACGCCAGGGTCGCGAGCAGTCCCGCCATCAGGCGGCCACGCTCGGCAAGGCTGTCGATCTCGATGTGCTCGTTCAGGGTGTGCATGTCGGTGCCGCGCACCCCGAGGCCGTCGAGGGTCGGAATGCCGAGCGCGCCGGTAAAGTTGCCATCCGAGCCGCCGCCTGCCGAGCCGTGCGGCAGCGACAGGCCGAGCTGTTCGGCGATGCCGCGCGCCTTCTCGTACAGCGCCATGGTTCCGGAATCCGGCTCCCACACCGGCCGCGTCACGCCGCGCGTCACCTTGAATGTCACGTCGTCGGTGGTGCCGGACAGCGCCAGCATCCGCTCCACGCCGTGGTCGAGATCGGCCTGCCGCTTCGCCATGCTGAGGGCTTCGCCGGTGGCGGTGGTGGCGACGCAGTTGACCCACTGGCCGGCATGCACGATGCCGACCGAGAAGGTGCAGTCCTCCGTCGTCATGCCGTCGATGGCGAGGATCTGTCGCGCCATTTCCCGGATCGCGGAACGGCCCGCGCCGAGCCGCGCGCCGGCATGGCTCGGACGTCCGATCGCCTCGAGATTGAAGCGGGCGATGGCATAGCGGCCGGTCACCACGCCATTGTCCTGACGGCCCGGCTCGGGCACCAGCACGTATTTGTTGCGCTGCGCCTCGGCTTCGATGATGTCTCGGGTCGAGGGCGTGCCGACCTCCTCGTCCGGCGTGAACAGGATGGTGATCGGCAGCGGCGTCGCGATGGAAGCCTTGATCAGCTGGCGGATCGCTTCCAGCGTGAGATAGTTGCCGCCTTTCATGTCGCAGATGCCGGGCCCGTAGCATTTGTTGCCCTCGCGGCGCCAAGGCAGCCTGGCCAGCGTGCCGACGGGGTGAACGGTATCCATGTGGCCGGCGATCAGGATGCCCGGCTCACCCTGCCGCGGGTGCGGGAAGCGGGCGCGCACGCAGCCGGCGAAGCCCTGGCGTCCGGCGATGCGCTCGATCGTCGCACCCATGATGGCCATGTCGCGCGCGGCGAGATCCAGCATGCGCTCCACCGCTGCGGCGTCCCAGGTCGGACTTTCGCATTCGACCCAGTCCCGCAAGCCCTGCAGCATGATGTCGGTATCGAAGGGAAGATGGGCTGGATTCATTTGTGCTCTCTCAAGGCTTTGTCGCGATCTCATGACACGAGACGGAGTTGCGCACGTCTTGTAAAGCGAAAGCTACGCAGACGTTAACGGCATTCTCAGCCCAGGGCCGCATGCGCTGAATGCGGATTGACGCGAAAGGCGACGTCTGCAACTGTCGAAAGCTCGCGACTTACAGCATGTTAGTTCGCACAAGGATTGATCTGCACGCCCAACGAATGGTCTGGATCTGATGAGTTTCAGGTCAAGCCATCCACTCAGGAGACCTCGTAATGTTCCACAGCCCGCGCTGGAAACGTCTGACGCTCGCGACGAGCCTCGCCGTTTCCATGCTTTCGCTCTCGACGGCGCTGAGCACCCAGGCCATCGCAGCCGGCAAGAAGACGATCACGGCGGTGATGCATTCGGATCTGCGCGTCATCGATCCCGGATTCACGACGGCCTACATCACCCGCGACCATGGCTACATGGTTTATGACACGCTGCTGGCGACCGATTCGAATTTCAAGGTCCAGCCGCAGATGGCGGACTGGAAGGTCTCCGACGACAAGCTGACCTACACCTTCACCCTGCGCGACGGCCTGAAATGGCATGACGGCACGCCCGTGACCGCCGAGGACTGCGTCGCCTCGCTGAAGCGCTGGGGCCGCAATGACGGCATGGGCCAGAAGCTGATGGACTTCACGGCGAGCCTGGAGGCGCCGGATGCCAAGACCATCGTGCTCAAGTTGAAGGAGCCCTACGGACTCGTCCTGGAGTCGATCGCCAAGCCGTCCTCGCTGGTGCCGTTCATGATGCCGAAGCGTCTCGCCGAGACGCCGCAGGGCCAGCAGATTCCCGAGCAGATCGGCTCGGGCCCGTTCAAATTCGTCAAGGCGGAATTCCAGCCGGGCGTGAAGGCGGTGTACGAGAAGAACACCGACTACGTGCCGCGCAAGGAGCCGGCGAGCTGGACGTCCGGCGGCAAGGTGGTGAAGGTCGACCGCGTCGAGTGGATCACGATGCCTGACGCGCAGACCGCTGTGAACGCGCTGCAGTCCGGCGACATCGACTTCATGGAGAACCTTCCCTACGACATGCTGCCGGTGCTGGAGTCGAACTCCGAGCTCAAGATCGACGTGCTGAACAAGTTCGGCTACCAGACGCTCGGCCGCATGAACTTCCTCAACCCGCCGTTCGACAACGTGAAGGTGCGCCGCGCGGCCTTCCTCGCCCTGAACCAGAAGGACGTGCTCGACGCGCTGGTCGGCAACGAGAAGTACCAGAAGGTCTGCGGCGCCGTGTTCGTGTGCGGCACGCCGCTCGAGACCGACGTCGGTGCCGAGACGCTGATCAAGGGCAACGGCATGGCCGAGGCCAAGAAGGCGCTTGCCGAGTCCGGCTATGACGGCACGCCGATCGCGATCATGGCGCCGGGCGACGTCACCACCTTGAAGGCGCAGCCCGTGGTGGCGGCGCAGCTGTTGCGCGAGGCCGGCTTCAAGGTCGACCTGCAGGCCACCGACTGGCAGACGGTGGTGACGCGGCGCGCCAGCCAGAAGCCCGTGAAGGAGGGCGGCTGGAACATGTTCTTCACCAACTGGGTCGGCGCCGACGTCGCCAATCCCGTGGCGAACGTCTCGGTCGGCGGCCGCGGCACCAAGGGCGGCTGGTTCGGCTGGGCCGAGGATGCCGACATCGAGAAGCTGCGCGACGCCTACGCGCGGTCGTCCTCGCTCGACGAGCAGAAGAAGATCGCCACCGAAATCCAGAAGCAGAACTACGAGAAGGTGATCTACATCCCGCTCGGACAATATCTGCTGCCGAGTGGCTGGCGCAAATCGCTGACCGGCGTGCTCGACGGCCCGGCGACGCCGGTGTTCTGGAATGTCGACAAGAGCGAGTAGGCGGCGGACGCACTCGTGACGCAAACAAAGACGCGGCGAAGTGGAGACTTCGCCGCGTCTCTTTTTTGTTCCTGCATTCGCCCGTGCGTTAGCGCCCTTCAGCAGTGCGGATCGCGCACCGCTTCGAGACCCTCGACCATCAAGGGTGGGCTGATCTGATCCTGGGACGGGTTCTTATCGGTGCGGATCGGCATGGCCGGATGTCGGCTGTCCCGCGGCTTGGTGACTTCATTCGGCATCATCAGGCTCCTTGCTGCTGCGCATAACGGACGAGGCGCAGCCGAGTTCCAGATGGCGGGACGCCATCGTCGGCAGTCACGATGTGTGCAGCCGCGTGGTGCGGTGACCCATGCGTCCGTGGCGATTGACCTCCGATGGAACTGCTGCAAGTCTCCCTCGCCGAGACTGTTTGCTGAGCGTTTGCAGACGCGACGCAGGACGCCTCGTCAGGCCTTGATCGGTATCGGGGCCCTCGGATGGAAGCCCACGTCAAGAGAGATCGCATGTCACATACTCCGCGCCGGACCGCATCCGCGCTCGTTTCATGGTTCGTCGCCTCGGTCATGGCCGTGTCGATGGCGGGCGTGACGACCCAGGCCCTCGCCGCCGGCAAGAAGACGATTACGGCGGTGATGCATTCGGATCTGCGCGTCATCGATCCCGTGTTCACGCCGGCCTACATCACGCGCGACCACGGCTACATGGTATACGACACCCTGCTCGGGACCGACGCCAAGTTTCAGGTCCAGCCGCAGATGGCAGAGTGGACGGTCTCGGACGACAAGCTGACCTACACCTTCACCTTGCGCGACGGCCTGAAGTGGCACGACGGCGCGCCGGTCACCGCCGAAGATTGCGTCGCCTCGTTGAAGCGCTGGAGCCGCAACGACAGCATGGGCCAGAAGCTGATGGAGGCCACGGCCTCGCTCGAGGCCACCGATGCCAAGACCATCACCTTGAAGCTGAAGGAGCCGTACGGCCTGGTGCTGGAGTCGATCGGCAAGCCGTCCTCCTACGTACCGTTCATGATGCCGAAGCGTTTGGCCGAGACGCCCGCGAACCAGCAGATCTCGGAGCAGATCGGCTCCGGACCGTTCAAGTTCGTCAAGGCGGAATTCCAGCCGGGCGTGAAGGCGGTGTATGAGAAGAACACCGACTACGTGCCGCGCAAGGAGCCGCCGAGCTGGACGGCCGGCGGCAAGGTGGTGAAGGTCGACCGCGTCGAGTGGGTCTCGATGCCCGATGCGCAGACGGCCGTCAACGCGCTGCAGGCCGGCGACATCGACTTCATGGAATTCCCGCCGCTCGATCTCGAGCCGGTGCTATCAGCCAATCCCGATCTTTCGATGAACGTGCTGAACAAGTTCGGCTACCAGACCTTGGGACGCATGAACTTCCTGTTTGCGCCGTTCGACAATGTGAAGATCCGCCGTGCGGCGTTCCTGGCGCTGAACCAGAAGGATGTGCTCGACGCGCTCGTCGGTAACGCCAAGTACTACACGATCTGCGGCGCCGTGTTCGGCTGCGGCACGCCGCTCGAATCCGACATCGGCTCGGAGACGCTGGTGAAGGGCAACGGCATGGAGCAGGCCAAGAAGCTGCTGGCCGAGGCCGGCTATGACGGTACGCCCGTCGTGATCCTCGCGCCGGGCGATGCGATCACCCTGAAGGCGCAGCCGGTGGTCGCCGCGCAGCTCTTGCGCGAGGCCGGCTTCAAGGTCGATCTGCAGACGACGGACTGGCAGACCGTCGTGACGCGGCGTGCCAGCCAGAAGCCGCCCAAGGAGGGCGGCTGGAACATGTTCTTCACCAACTCGGTGATCGCCGACTCCGGCAATCCGATCGGCAGCACCTTCGTCGGCGCACGCGGCCAGAAGAGCCCGTTCGGCTGGCCCGACGATCCCAAGATGGAGGAGCTGCGCGACGCCTTCGCCAAGGCCACGAAGCCGGAGGACCAGAAGCGGATCGCCGCCCAGATTCAGCAGGAGGTCTACGACCAGGTGATCTACGTGCCGCTCGGCCAATGGTTCATGCCGAGCGCCTGGCGCAAATCGATCACCGGCGTCCTGGAAGGGCAGGCCGTGCCGGTGTTCTGGAACGTCGACAAGAGCGAGTGACGAGATGTCGGCAGCGGCCCGTAGCCGCAGCCCGGATGAGCGATAGCGACATCCGGGTTCAAACGCGCTGTGGAGGAGACCCGGATGTCGCTATCGCTCATCCGGGCTACACGACTGCCGACGGGGCCGGCTCTCTCGCCGTCATTCCGGGGCATCGCGCAGCGATGAGCCCGGAATCCATATCCACGCGCCGTCATGTGGCGAAGACAAGCGCCACGGCCATCTCACACCACACCCTGTCCTGTGGCATTGGATTCCGGGCTCGTGCTGCGCACGCCCCGGAATGACGCGAGGATGGAGTGACGTGACGTCGGCAGCAGCCTCGTAGCTATGAGGCCCTGATCTCGTCCAGCGCCGCCAACACCTCGCTGGAAGCGACCTCGACCCTGCCGATCTCGTTGAGTGCTTCATCGATGCGCCCTGAGCTGAACAGGCGCGCGGCTTCCTTGCCGTGGCGGTGCACCGCCTCGTGAGGGCGTTCGAGGTTGCGAAATGCCGGATCGCCGGCCAGACGCTGGCCGCCTTCGCCATAGTACCATTTGCCGAGCCGGCACGTGTGATGATCGGAGAGCTCGTCGGCGCGAAGTTGCAGCCGGCCGACCGACATGTCCACCAGCCGCTTCTTCCAGATCACGTGATCGGCCTTGGCCAATCTCACCACCTGGTTGTCGAGCGAGAGCTTGGCGATCTCGCCCAGCATCTTGCCGACCTTTGCGTCCGTCTTGCCCATGGTGTCCGCGAGCGACATCACCTCGTTGGCATTGGCGGTCGCGAGATCGGCGATGATGGTGATGCCCTGCGCGACCTCGTCGGTTGCGGCGGACTGCTCGGCGAGAATGCCGGAGATCTCATCCATCTTGGTGCTGACCACCGCGGTCCGGGTGCCGGCCTGATCGATCGCCTGCGCCAGATCGTTCATCTCGGACATGCCGACCTCGACCGCCTTGGCGCCGCCGGCCATGGCCTCGACGATGCCGCTCATCTCGGCTTGCAGCCGCTCGATACGACCCTTGATGTCCTCCGTCGCCTTGGTGGTCTGCTGCGACAGGTTCTTGACCTCGGCGGCGACCACCGCGAAGCCCCTGCCGAATTCGCCGGCGCGCGCCGCCTCGATGGTGGCATTGAGTGCCAGCAGGTTGGTCTGGTTGGCGATCGCGTCGATGGTGCCGACGATGGATCCGATCTCGGCGGAGGCGGCGCTGAGATCGGCGATCTTCGCCGAGGTGTCGCGCACGGAGCTGGCGATGCCGTTCATCGTCTGCAACGTCCGTTGTACCGCGGTCACGCTGTTCTCGACGGCCTGGCGCGTCGCGGCAGCCTCGGCAGCGGCTTCGGTCGACGTCGACCGGATGGTGTGCACGGAGGCCTGCATCTCCACCGATGCGGCAGCGAGACTCTGACAGCGTTCGGACTGATTGTTGGAGGCGCCGATCAGGCGCGCCGCGCTGATCGAGGCTTCGTTGCTGTTGATGCAGATGTCGACGACGGAATCGAGATCCTGGGACGCGCGGGCCGCGAGCGCGGTGCCGAGACGATGGATGGCCTCGATCAGTTGCGGCTTGAGCTGGGCGCGCAGCGCGGCAGCATCGACGCCTCCGATATCGCGATTGAGCTTGCCGTCCGCCCAGTCACCGAGGCACTGGGCCAGCGCGTCCTGGAAGGCGTCGTGTGCGGAGGTGTCGGACGCAAGCGGGGCGTCCGATGGTTCGTTCTTTCGGCGGAATCCCAGCATCGTGCCTCTCATTGATGGCGAGCCCCGGCCAGCCTGAGCGACGTCGCACAACCCGCCCGGACGCCGGCAACCGTTGGTTCCACCCTGGTTCGGTTATGGTTAATGGCGGGTTTCTCCTTGCAACCGGCGGTGGCGAGATCTGCAGGGATCGGGGCTCTCGCGTTCTCCGGCCTGCCGCCTTGACGTTTATGTAAGTAGTGGCTTACAGTAAGCCATGACTTACGGAACGACACTGAATGTGCTGGCGGACCCGACGCGGCGGGAGGTGTTCGAACGGCTGCGCGGTGGACCGCGGCCGGTCCATGCGATCGCGGCCGGGATGCCGGTGTCGCGGCCGGCGGTCTCGCAGCATCTGAAGGTGCTGAAGGATGCCGGGCTGGTCGAGGAGCGCAGCGAAGGCGTGCGCCGCATCTACGCGTTGCGCCGTGAGGGGTTGGCCGAGCTGCGCGACTGGCTCGACAGCTTCTGGGACGACGCGCTGCTCGCCTTCAAGATCGAGGCGGAGCGCACGCATCGGCAGACGAAAGGGGGGATCGATGAGTGAGGGGGCCGTGATCGCGCCGGTGCGGAAGCTCGTCCATGTCCGGGCGCCGATCGATCATGCGTTCGACGTGTTCACGCGCGGCCTGACGCGCTGGTGGCCGCATACGCATGGGGTCGGCCGCAAGCCGATCGAGAAGGTGATGCTGGAGCCGAAGCTCGGCGGCCGCTGGCTCGAGATCGCCGAGGACGGCACGGCGACCACGGTCGCGACCATCACGCTATGGGAGCCGCCGCATCGCTTCGTCATGCTGTGGCAGATCGATGCGCAGTGGAAGCCGGACGCGGCGATGCGCTCGGAGGTCGATGTGCAATTCGTTGCCGAGGGCCCGGACGTGACCCGCGTCGAGCTGCTGCACCACAAGTTCGAAACCATGGGCCGCGAGGCCGGCGCGTCGATGCGGCGGGATGTCGACGGCGGCTGGCCGGGGCTGCTGCAGCGCTTCGTAGCCGAGGCCGAGCGGCCGCCGGCGTCATCATGAGCAGTTCATCATCTGCGTGGGGGAGATCGTGATGTCCGAGTTCGTCGTCCATTCCGTGCCGGGGAGCCCGTTCGGGCGCAGCGTGCTGATCGCGCTGGAGGAGAAAGGCGCGCCGTATCGGCTCGCGGCGCTGGCGCCGGGCGACTCCAAGGGCGCGGCGCATCTGGCGCGTCATCCCTTCGGGCGCGTGCCGGTGCTCGCGCATGACGGCTTCGTGTTGTACGAGACCCAGGCGATCCTGCGCTATCTCGACCGCGTGCTGCCCGAGCCGGCCCTGACGCCCGCGGATATCAGGCAGGCCGCGCGCATGGACCAGGTGATGAACATCAGCGACTGGTACCTGTTCCAGGGCGTCTGCAACGTCATCATCTTCCAGCGCATCGTCGGCCCGCAATTCTTCGGCACGACCACCGACGAAGCCGCGATCGCGCGCGCGATGCCGCAGGCGAGAACCGTCATCGCGGAGTTGTCGCGGCTGCTCGGCGAGCAGCCGTTCATGGTCGGCGATCATCTGTCGCTGGCCGATCTGCAGGCCGCGCCGCAGGCGAGCTTCCTGTCGTTGACGCCGGAATGGGCGGAGCTGACCGCCGGCCATCCCAACCTTGTCGCCTGGATCGAACGGCTGGAGGCGCGGCCGAGCTTCAAGTCCACCACCATGGCGGAGCTGACGGCGCGAGCGCAGGCGGCGTAGGCGCGTGCGGCGTCAATGATGCTTCGGGTGAGATCCAAAGCCCAAGCGAGCGATCGCGCCGCGACGGCCGTCGGCATGGATACGCGACTTTCAGCCGTCTGATTAATCCAGGTTATATCGCGGCGGGCCGGTTCCATTTTAGCTGCGACGTAGGTCGAAGGGCCTCGGCATCCGCCGCCCCCGATCGACCGCCACAGCGTCCCGATGACCGAATGACGAAGCCGGGTCGGCGGGACGGATTGGACGCAAGCGCGCGCACCCCTTGATGCTGCGATCAGAACCCGATCTCCCCGGCTGCTGCGTCTCCTGCACCCACGTCGATTCCGGATTCTGTGCCGCGCTTTTCAAGGCCTGCCGGGAGCAGTCGGCCCTGCCGCGGCTCCATCAGCAGTTCTTCACCGTCCGGGCCGGCCAGCAGATCAAATGCCAGAGCGAGGCGCGCGACGATGTGCTCGTGCTCTGCAGCGGCTGGGCATTCCGTTATATCCAGTTGTCGGATGGCGGCCGCCAGATCCTGCGCTTCCTGCTGCCGGGCGACATCTTCTCGCCGGCGGCGATCTTCGCCAAAGGCATGAGCTTCTCGGCCAAGGCATTGACCCAGGTCCAGGTCAGCCGGCTCGATGGCGAGGAGGTCCGCAAGCAGTGCCGCGCCGACGAGCTGGTCATGATGGAGGTGTTCCGCTCTCTCGGCGACAACGGCCGGGCCTCCTACGAGCTCATCACCGTGCTCGGCCAGCGTCCGGCCGAGCGTCGGATCGCGCATCTGCTGCTCAGCCTGATGCGGCGCGTCGCGGTGGACGGTGTGGTCCGGCACCACCGCTATCCGTTTCCCTTGAAGCAGCAGCACATCGCCGACGCCGTCGGCCTGACCTCGGTCCATGTCAGCCGCGTGCTGGCGCTGTTTCGCGATCGCAAGATCCTGACGATCTCGGAGGGCAGGCTGGAGGTCACCGATCTCGCCGAGCTCGAGCGGCTGGCGGCGTTGAACTGAGCCGGGCAGGGCGGTCAAGGAAGGTGAGCATAGCTGGTGCGGACGGTGGGACTCGAACCCACACGACGTTGCCATCGAGGGATTTTAAGTCCCTTGCGTCTACCCGTTCCGCCACGTCCGCCCTATTGATTTCCATAGCTTTTTCGTTCCAGGCCGGCAAATGTTTTCCAATCGAACCCTTGCGTTTTCCATTTCGGTTACAATACCCGTTCACGCCTTGTCCTGACCGTATTTGATCCTGCTGAATGCCCGGATGATGTTCTGCTCGGCCTCGACGTGCCGGGTATAGTGGGCGCCCATGCGTTCAGACTCGTCGCCGATCAGATCGGCCACCTCGCGGGTGTTGGCGCCGTTGCGCCTCCACCAAGCAGCGTAGGACACGCGCAGACCGTGCAGCGTGGTGCCGGCGCCAATGTGGCCGGCGCGCTCCCGGTCGCGCAGCCAGTGGCTCACCCGGGTCTGCATCTCCTTCTCGGACGGCCACACCGTCCCGTCGTCGCGGACAGCGATCAGCCCGTCCGCCCGCTGCACCTTCAGCTCGCCCATGAAGGCCTGCAACTCGGGCAGCACCGGTAGGTTCACGAATTTGTCGTTCTTGCGCGCCTTGTAACGTGCGAGGAACAGGCAAATCTTGATTTCGAGCGGAGCGTTCTCGCGCGCGAATTGCCACTCCCACTCGCGGTTGCGTTGGGATCGGCCTTGTGGGCCTTCTCGACCAAGAATTTCCGGTCTTTGCGGAAGAAGCGCGAGCGCGTTCCGGCATATTCGAACGCTGTATCGTTGAAGTCGCCGCGGACCGACGTGTCGTTCGCGTGATCCATAGCGTGGCGATGTTGCGAGCTTTGCCATAGCCCTGTCTCCGCCTGATGGCAGCCGCTGCACGCTTGGCTGCCGACAAAGTTCAGCTCTGCTACGCTGGTCGGCTGAGACGAGGTATCCGGCGTCTTGAACCAGGACAGCCCGCTTGCAAGCAGAGGAAACAGCGCACCCGACCCGATTGCCAACAGCGCGGCAGTCCGCAAGCGGAATGTTGGCGCGGAGCGTTGAGCAGGAGTCGAAGGGCTTGTTCAGGCCGGGCCGTCGCGGTGGCCTTCTGACGCCCGCGCCTCTTCCGAGACCTCTTCGTCACATCCGATCACCCCTCGACTGCCCTGGAAGACTTACACGCGCAGGTCGTTGTCGTGAAGTGCAATTCGGGTTTCGCGGGCGAGGTCGATGAGAGAAGCGCAGAACGTCAGCAGCGCAGCCATGAACAGCAGCGCCACGCCATATTCGTGGGCAACATCGAACAGGGCGCTGATGAAGGCAACGATGATGATGAGGGCGGTGAGGATCGCAGAAAGGATGGAGCAGAACAGCGACCTGTTCAGGAGCGAAGCCCGGTGCCGCAGCCGGGGAATATCCGTCTTGAGGTAAGCCTTTGAAGCATCATCATCGGTGATGCCGTGAAGGAACTGGGCCCGGTCGACCACACGGTTGATGCGGGAAATAAGAACCGAGATGAAGGACGCGACGGCTCCCAGCAGGAAAGCCGGGGCCGCCACGTTGCCGATGATCCGTGCCAGTTGGTCGATTGAAGGCGTTACCGGCACTAACTGGATTACACTGTCCATCTCCTCGCGCAGTCCTTGCAAGTTCTTCAGGTGTCGCGAACGCGCCGGATGGGCGGGATCTTGAACGTGCCATCCTTAAGGGCGGTCTTGGGCTGATAGACCCTGACGCTGAGATTGAAGGGCAGGCTCGGCGGACACGGAAGCCAATTCGTCTCCTTGTCGGCGCCTGGTGATTGCGCCTGGATGTAGATATCGAGCGAGCCGTCTGGATTGTATTTGATCGGCATCGCCGAAGTTATGCCGTAGCGGTTGATCGCGTTCCGAACATAGAAATTCTCGCGATAGGGCGAGACCGACCAGACCCCAGCTTCGGATGGGAATATCTCGTCCTTCTCCAGATGGAGAACATACTTCGCCGCGCCGTCCAGCACGTTGCCGTCGCCATCGACAAAGGCGGTTGGATAGACCGCATCGTCCGACGTCAGCGCCCCCAATCCAAACCAGGCGATGAATGCCCGCGTGGTGTAGTCGGTACCGAAGCGACCGATATTCAGCGCGCCCTGCCAGCCGTTGACGGTCGGCGCAGTGTAGGGGCCTGTTTCCAGCTTGTACCAGACCTCGGCCGGCGCCCGGTTGATCCCCCGCAGAACGGCCGGATCGAGCTTGGACGGTTCAAAGTCCTTGCCGACCTCGATCCCGATGCGCTTGAGCTTGTCGATAGTCTTGGCGTCGTCAGGGTAAGGCGGGTTGTCCTTCAACGCAGCGGCGAGGCGCTTGAAGAACATCTCGCCGGTCATGAGCCGCACCTGATCGTACGGCGTCGCCGTTGTATCGACACTGGTGTCGATCGGCACATCGGAGGGTGGCGTGTAGGACTTGCCCCAGGCGCTGAGCGGCGTCAGTTGCAATTCATCCTGCAGCTTGTTGATTGCAACGAACTCCTTGGGGCTGTCGCATGCGATCTGGACCAGAACAGATGCGTAGCGGGTCGTCGAACGGAACGTTTGCTTGATGCCATTGGGCGCAACACCGTTCCATTTGGGGCCGGCGATCAGGAAGTTTCCGGCGCCAGTTCCGGTCGTCCGACTGCCCGCCGAGGCGAAATCGTCGGTCCACATGTTGAGCGCCTGCATGATGATGTATCGCCCCTGAGTGTCGGGCTGAGAATAGACGAACGGCTCCTTGTCCAGGTCGATGAATGAAAACGCCCAGAGGGAGTTGACGCTGATGCGGACGCAGTCTTTGAAATCCGGATCGACATAAGTCCGCATCCTGCCGAACTGGTTGACAGGCGCTTTATACTGTTCGGACTTCGACGTGGCCGTCATCACCGCTCGGGTTGCGTCCATCATGACAAGCGGAAAGCCGTAGACATAGCATTCCAACGCAAGAACATACGCCAGTTCTTCCTCGACATCGCCCTTCAGGTCGCCGAGTGCGCGCAGCAGCGGGCCGGCCGCCTCGCTTCTTGTGGATGACAAGGCTGTGCCCAGCCCGGCACCGAGTGCGGTCGTGAGCAGGCAGCGGCGATCAAGCGAAATGCCTTCCTGTCCAGCAGATGAATTCATGAGCGATCTCCTTTTCATTAACGCGCCGCTCGACCCATATTTGACCTAAGCTCGAAACGTCCCGTCTTTCGGTCGCTAGCCGTGGAAGAGGGAGACCACCGCAGATGACGCCCGGAACATATCGGATTCTGAGAGTGGGGAGCTTTTGCTCCCCACTGCTTTGCTGGGAATGACCAGGCTAGTCGTTTGCTTTGGTCGCGGCCTTCTGCATGGCTTTGCGATCTTCCTCAGCCAACTGTTCCGGCTTGATGTTGTAGGTCAGTTTGTCGATCGTGCCGGTGAATCGGAATGGCAGCGTATAGCTATCATCGACCGCGGTGCGGGTATCGAGCCCAACGTCCATGGATTCATCGATCGCCATCATGAATGGAATCGTGTGTTCCATTTTTTGTTGCGACAGCACTCGGCCGTCAACCGAAAGGACACCGCTGCCGCCTTTGCCGAGTCCGGGTCCATCGTATTTGAAGTCGAAGACGATCTTGTGCTTACCCGGACTGAGCGCCTGGCCCAGCCAGTCATCGGCTCCAACGCCGCCCTCCCAGCGGTAACGTTTGAGATTGAGAAGATTGTAGACGAAGACCGGTTTGCCCTTGAGCAGGTAAAGGCCGTAGCCACCGAACCTCCCGCCCATTGTAGCGATCATCCCTTCGGCACCTCCACTGGGCACGGTGATCTCGGCTGTGATCGTGTAGTCCCTGTTCAGGAGGCTGGGAGCATTGGCAATCGGAATGTCAGCGTTCTCACCGACATAGGTGAACTCCGTTCGCCCTGCCGTCCCACTCGGCCGCGGCGTGAGAAGTCGCGGGAGCACCGAGTTATCCAGCGGAAACACCTGGTACCTGCTCGCCTCCGCCGCAAACACCGCCTGCAGTTCCTTGAGCTTCTCGGGATTCGTCGCCGCAAGGTCGTCCGCCTGCGAGAAGTCCTCGGCAAGGTTGTAGAGCTCCCACTTGTACTGCTCGACCGGCGGCAGCGCCTTCGTGCCGACAAGCCACGGCGGCTCGGGTGGTGTGGTCGCGGCGTACCAGCCTTCGTGGTAAATGCCGCGGTTGGCGAACATCTCGAAGTACTGGGTCGTGCGCTTCGACGGTGCGTTGGCATTTGCCTTGTCGAACGTGTACGCCATGCTAACGCCTTCAATCGACTTCTGCTTGATGCCGTCGACCATGTCGGGCGCCTTGATACCGGCCGCCTCAAGGATTGTGGGCACGATGTCGATCACGTGATGAAACTGGGGGCGAATGCCTCCGACATCGTTGATGTGGCCGGGCCACGAGATAGCCATACCCTGCCGCGTCCCACCGAAATGCGACGCGATCTGCTTGGTCCACTTGAAGGGCGTGTCGAACGCCCACGCCCACGGCACGGCCATGTGCGGATAGGTCTGGTCCGAACCCCAGGATTCGTAATATCGAAGATACTCGACCTCCGGCAAATCGAGCACGCCATTGGCGACCGTCAGCCAGTTTGGCGTACCCATCATCGAGCCTTCCGAACTCGTGCCGTTGTCGCCGTTGATGTAGATGATCAACGTGTTGTCGAGCTTGCCCATGTCTTCGACCGCCTGGATCACCCGGCCGATCTCATCGTCGACATAGGCGGTATAGGCCGCGAACACGTCGGCCTCGCGAATGACGATCTTTTTCTTCACCTCCGAGAGCGAATCCCACTTCGGCAAGACGTCCGGCCACGGCGTGAGCTGCGTGTTTGCGGGAATCACGCCCAATCGCTTCTGGTTGGCGAAGATCTGGTCTCGCAACTTCTCCCAGCCCTGGTCGAACAGGTGCATCTTGCTGATCTTGTCGATCCATTCCTTGGTTGGCTGGTGCGGGTCATGGGTTGCGCCAGGTACGTAGTAGACGAAGAACGGTTTCTCGGGCGCCGCGGCGTCAAGTTCCTTCATGTAACGGATCGCGTCGTCCGCCATGTCGGTGATCAGGTTGTAGCCCTTCTTCCCGACCCACGGGTAAACGGGGGTGTGGTCGCGGAACAGGTACGGCGTCCACTGGTCGGTCTCGCCACCCATGAAGCCGTAGAAGTACTGGAAGCCCATCCCGCTCGGCCATTGGTCGAACGGACCGGCCGCGCTGTATTGGAAGGACGGCGTGTTGTGGTTCTTGCCGAACCACGATGTGGCATATCCGTTGTCGCTCAGAATCCGGCCGATAGTCGCGTTCTCCGGACCGATGACCGAGTCATAGCCCGGATATCCAGTCGCCAGTTCGCTGATCTGGCCGAAGCCGACCGAGTGATGGTTGCGACCGGTGATCAGAGCCGCTCGCGTCGGCGAGCAGAGCGCCGTCGAGTGGAATTGGGTGTAGCGCAGGCCATTCTTGGCGATGCGATCGAGCGTTGGCGTTGGGATCACCCCGCCGAATGTGCTCGGCACGCCATAACCGGAATCGTCGGTCATGATCAGCAGAACGTTCGGCGCACCTTTACGCGGCACGACCGTCGGAGGCCACCACGGCTTCGAGGTCTTCGCATCCTCCGTGATCGTGCCGCCGAATTTCGGCGGTGGCGGTGGAAGCTGGTCGCCCGGAATGGTGATGGTCGCGGCCGGGGAGCCGAGCGGCGGCGTAGTCGGTTGCGCTTGCTGTGCAAACGCGGGGGCGGATATCGCCGACGTCAAAAACAATATGGAAGCAATCGCACGAAAATTCATCGCAGGCCCTCCCCAAGAGGTGCGCGCAACCGCGCAGATGCTTGTGATCCTCTAGGACGGCGCAAGGAGCGACGTTGACGCAGATCAACCCACGCGCGAAGGCGCCTAGGGCAGATGCGATCGCCTGGCTGTGCTAACCAGCGGGGCACGCTCATCTATTGTATTATTGTATGGACCTGCCGATGTCTCACGCCGGTCAGGCATCTGCAAAGAACCATCAAATATCGAAGAAATATTGAAGAGCAGGACACGCGCACACGCTCGGCATCGTGCTGCACCGAACAAGTCGAATAACGGACCTTGAGCGAAATCAATGGGGAACATTTTCTGAGTCTCAAACCGTCAAGGGCAAGCTTTCCTGGTCTTCCTGGATCGACAGCGATACGCTATGCTCGCCTACAAGCTCAATCATCCCGTCGTCGGCGCCGCGCTCGCGATCACCTTGGTTGCAGCAGTTTCGTTGGTTTCTTGGCAGAAGCTTTCTGCGAAGCATCGGCTTGCGATCAAGAGCGATCGTCTCGAGTAGGGCAATCGTCTTGACCTGGGAGATGGCTGTGCGGAGGCCGTGTGGCCCTATGGATGTAGCTGGCAACTGCCTCCTGAAAGACGAGAAACCAAAAGGCACTTTCCCAAACGGCGACGAGGTTTGTCTCTCATGATCACGCGCGAGGCTATCCTGTCTCTCAAAGCGCCGCGTGAATTTCCTTAGGAACAAACAGCAATTCTTTGCTAAGCGGCGGACCAGCGCGACACTGTGCTCCATTTGCAACATCCGGTTGCAAATTGTTCCCTATCATCGTGACGGCTATCGCCCGGCGCAGTACGGCCTGTCATGCTGTCAGCATCATGCTCGTCACTCACTATGAGCGAGGGTTGTGGTTCGGCAGGAGATTGCCATGAGAATGACGAGGGCGCTTGGCGCTATTGCATTTGCGACCATTGCATCAGTACCGACGATTGTCTCGGCAGATGAGAGCGGCATCAGCTTTTGGATTCCGGGCACATTCGGTAGCCTTGCCGCCACGCCTCAGCAGCCCGGTTGGTCGGCTGCGTCAATTTATTATCATACCTCGGTGTCTGCCGACAGGGACGTGGCGCGCGCTCGTGAGATCCAGATCGGCCGTATTCCTGCGAATCTGACGGCTACCTTGAACGCAAACGTCAATGCGAACGTCGATCTTGGCCTGCTGAACGCGACCTACGTCTTCGCGACACCGGTTCTCGGTGGTCAGGCGTCTGCAAGCCTGATCGGAATCTACGGCGCAAATACAACCTCGCTCAATGGATTGGTGACGGGCTCGCTTTCAACACCGGGCGGCTCAATTCCGTTCTCGCGCTTTGATTCCGTCAGCGATTCCATCACTGGCTTCGGCGATTTGATCCCCCAATTCGCACTGCGCTGGAACGCGGGCGTCAACAACTACATGACCTACGTGATGGGTGACATCCCTGTCGGCGCTTACCAGTCCACGCGCCTCGCCAATATCGGGATCGGGCATGGGACGATCGATGCGGGCGGCGGCTACACCTATTTCAATCCACAGAGCGGACATGAGCTCTCCGGCGTGCTAGGCTTCACCTACAATTTCACAAATCCTGACACGCAGTATCAAAGCGGCGTCGACATGCACTTCGACTGGGGCGCTTCGCAATTCCTGAGCAAGCAGGTCCAGATCGGGCTGGTGGGCTACGTCTACAAGCAACTTGGCTGCGATAGCGGCTCCGGCGATCGCGTCGGCTGCTTCCGCTCGCAGGTCGCGGGTGTCGGCCCGCAGGTCGGGTTTATCTTCCCGGTTGGTGACATGCAAGGCTACCTCAACTTCAAGGCCTACAAGGAATTTGCCGCGGAAAACCGGCCTGACGGCTGGAACGCCTGGGTGACGTTTGTCATCTCGCCGGCAGCACCAACACCGACCGCGCCACCGAGGCGGATGATCACGAAATAAGGCTTGGTGAGCCGTGGCGGCCCAGCTCCCGCCCCGGCAATCGCCAGCTGACTTGCCCGGCTCTCCCCGGCGAACGCGCTGCCCCACCGCTAGCTACACCACCACCGGGGACACGACCTCGGATCCGGCACGGCTGGTTGTGGATGCACGAGGAGCGGGGACTGATGTGGAGATTGCGCCTGCTGGAGTCGAGCTGTTCGCATGAGAAATTGCCGCAGAGCAATCAACTCTTGCGGGTGTGGCGCTATTTTGCAGCTTTGTTACTAACAGCGACTAATCGTCATCTTTGCGGCATATGGTACCTCCAGCCCACGCAAGGGCGATCATTCGATCAGGGAGGCTATTTTGCATCGCTCTTCTATTCTGGTCCTCGTCGGTATCACTGCAAGCGCGGCGGCGTTTGCTCATGATCACCCCAGTCGGCTTCACGGGACCTATGCGATGACGGGCGCATCGGACTGTATCCAGAACTCGGCGTCGATCGGATTCGATTCGAACTTCTTGCCGAAGGGTCCGGTCGTGTTCTTCGCCGCCACCGTCGACGGCGTCATGGTGTTTCGCGCCGACGGCACCGGCACGGTGAACAACCGGTCCTTCACGGTCGACGCAGGCGAAGGGACGACCAGCGATATCTCGTACCAGATCACCTACTCGATTGACCCCGGTGGCAAGCTGTCGGTCGAGGCGGTGCCAGGTACGTACAGCTCCACGACCCTGACCGGACCGAACGCCGGGTTGACGCAAGTCGTCGATGTTCCCGACACCAGCGGATTCATCGGCGAAGGAGCACGGGCCATCGTCCTCGCTCCGCCCGCGCCGACCGTCCTGACGGTCAGTCGTTCCAATGGCACCCAGTTTGCCCGGATCTGCAATGGATCTCTCATCATGACCCGCCTCAGCGACGACGACCGCTGATGTAAGCGAGCCATTGTTCTGATCGGGAGGAAACCATATGCACCGCTTTCTTATTTTGGCCGCCGCTGCGACGGCAAGCACGGCCGCGTCTGCGAATGATCATGCAAGTCTACGCGGAACCTATGCGTTAGCTGGCAAATCGTTGTGCATCCGGAATCCGGCCGCTGTCGGATTCAATTCGAACTTCACGCCAAAGGGCGGCCCGCTGAAGCTCTTTTCCTTCACCGTCGAAGGCGTCATGGTGCTTCGCGCCGATGGCACCGGGATGATGGATGTCCAGGACTTCTCGGTGGACACCGGCGGAGGCGAGACCGGCGTTACCTCATACAAGTTCACCTACACGATCGCCTCCGATGAGAGAGTGTTGCTCGAGGCGGTGCCGGGCACGTACAGCCACACGATCCTAACCGGCCCGATCGCCGGGCTGACGCAAGTCGCCGACGTTGCAGATGCGACTGGGGTGATCAGCGAGGGCGCGCGGACCATCACATTCGCCCAGCCCGCGCCGATCGTCCAATTGGTCAGCCGTTCCGATGGCAAACAGTACGCTCAGATCTGCAATGGATCGCGCATCTATATTCGCATCGGTGATGCCGACCGCTGATCTCGCCAACGGCGGCGCTCTGTGGCCGGCGCCGCCGTCCCGCCCCGAAGCTTGTTTCTCTCGCTCGGGCGGCCTCCTCGTCGCTCCCTTGGGCACGGCGAGATCGGGGCCGACCTGTCCCCGCCGCCCGCAGCAAGGGATAAGAGGGGATGGTGTCGAACCGATTGACCGCCCGCACCATGAAAGGGACCGGATCAAGGTGAAAAACCGTAAGCGTCCGGCAATGGCGTGCCAGACGAAGCTCCTGCTTAAGCCAGCGCGAGCGCCTTGGTAAAGCCTCAATCCGGCCGTCACCAGCTGCTTTGAGATGCCTTCGCGTTGAAGCGCTTTGCCAAGTCTGGGATCATCTGGTGCAAGACATGGACGAAGCGGTCGTTGTAAGGCACGGACCCATCACGAGAAAACGATTCGGATCCGCATCCCTTGCGGGGCGGTCGTTGGGCGAGGTGAGCGTGACGAATCCGAGGACCATCGCAGAGACGAATGCTGCCGCCGTTCGGGCCGATGTCCGCGGCCGATCGGCCCATGATCGAGCCCATGGCTCGACGCCGCCGCACGGTCGAGGCTGCATGACCAGCGATCGGCTTCGCGTCGCGCTGGCCGCGGGACTGCTGGGGTTGGGATCGTTGCTGTCGGGCTGCGCCGGCATGAGCGACAGCGTGTCGACCGCCTTCGCGGATCCGGCCAAGTATGAGCTCTATGACTGCAAGCAGCTCGAGGCCGAGCGCAAGGCGCTGGCCGGGCGCGCAGCCGAGCTGCAGGGCCTGATGGCCAAGGCAGAGACCGGAGCCGGCGGCGCGGTGGTGGCCGAGGTCGCCTATCGCAACGACTATATCGCGATCCGTGGCCAGACCCAGTTCGCCGAAGAGGCCTGGCGCCGCAACAAGTGCCAGGAGACCCCGGCACCGCAGCCGGCTGCTGCGAAATCCGGCAAGCCGGTCAAGCCGGCGCGTCCCGCGCGGCCGATGGCCTCCGGTGCGGGCACGCCGTCGACCCTGCCGCGGGACGGCTCGGTCTACTGAGACCGGGCCGCTTCGCCTACGGCCGCCAGTCGTAGATCCAGCTCTGCCGCGCCGACAGGCGCTGCGGGCCGAGCGCCTTGATGCTGAGGTCGCGGGCCAGCGCCAGCGGTCCGGTCATGTGATAGAGGCGGCCCTGATTGCGTGCGGTGCGCTGCACCTGGCCGACGCGCGGGCGGCGCAGCTTGGCGTAGCGTTTCAGCGCAGCCGGGATCGCGCCCGGACCGTCCGGGCGCGCCTCGCTCAGGCACTTGGCGAGCACCACCGCGTCCTCGATCGCCATTCCCGCGCCCTGCGCTGCAAAGGGCAGCATGGCGTGCGCGGCGTCGCCCAGCAGCGCGACGCTGCCCTCGGTCCATTCGATGCCTTCGGGGACGCCGAACAGCGCCCATTTGCGCCAGCCGTCGACCGCATTGAGCAGCAGCCGCGCCGTCGCGGGCCAGCGCGGCGGCGCGAACGCCGCCTTCAGCTCGCTTGGATCACCCTCCGTGCTCCAGCCCGGCCGGTTCCAGGTCCCCGGCACCACCGCGACCACGTTGACCTGGCGGCCGGCCGAAATCGGATAGGCGACGAGATGGGCCTCGGGGCCCATCCAGAGCTGCACCCGCGCTGCCGTCAATTCGCGTGGCAATTGCCGGGCGTCGAGCGTGCCACGCCAGGCGATCAGGCCGGAGAACTCGGCGCGGACCTGCGGAAACAGGTGGTGCCGGACCGCCGACCACACGCCGTCGGCGCCGATCAGCGCCAGCGCCACGTCCTGGCGGCGCTCATTGCCGCGGCGATGCACCACGGTCAGACCCTTGGCGTGGGCGGCGACGTCCTCGAACTGGCAGCCGAGCCGCAGTTCGACGTCCGGATGCGCCATCACCTCCGCGGCCAGCGCCGCCTGCAGATCGGCGCGGTGGATCACCCAATAAGGCGCGCCAGCCGCCTGGCTCGCGGCCTCGCCGAGCGGCAGGCGGGCGATCTCGCCGCCGGCCCGCGCGCTCATGATGCTGACGGCGTCGGGCACCACGGCACGCGCGGTCAGCCGCGGCCCCAGGCCGAGATCGAGCAGGATACGGCTGGCGTTGGGCGAGAGCTGCAGGCCGGCGCCGACCTCCTCGAGCCGTTCGGCCTTCTCCAGCACGACGACGCGGAAGCCCTTGGTGGCGAGCGCGAGCGCAGCCGTCAGGCCGCCAATTCCGGCCCCCGCCACATAGACGGTACGCGATGCCACGACACGCCGATCAGGCGACGTCCTTCAGCACGCATTCCGGCGGCCGCGCCTCGCCGGCGGCGAGGTCCGGCGCATAGCGGTACAGCGTCGAGCAGTACGGGCAGATGATCTCTTTGTCGTTGCCGAGATCGAGGAACACGTGCGGATGATCGAACGGCGGATTGGCGCCCACGCACATGAACTCATGCGAGCCGATCTCGATGACGGG
>BFBZ01000812.1_pt1 | contig 24939 bp, 18 predicted proteins | sample 1888401 | NCBI WGS metagenome assembly BFBZ01 (sample SAMD00112614, study PRJDB3348) | symbiont metagenome | host: Chara braunii
ACCGGCACGATCATGTCGTGGAAGGTGAACATCGCCGACGTCGGAAAGCCCGGAAGAATCACGACCGGTTTGCTATCGCAGACGGCAAGACACAACGGCTTGCCGGGTTTCAGTGCGACGCCATGCGCCACAATGCCCGGCTTGCCAAGACGCGCGACGATGCGATGGGACACATCGCCCTCACCCTTCGACGTGCCGCCCGACAGGATCAGCATGTCGTATCTGGAAAGCGCATCGCGCATCACCGCTTCGAGCTTCGCTTCGTCATCGGGAAACGCGCCGAGAAAAAACGGCTCGCCGCCGTTTTCCGCAACAGCGGCGGCAACGATTGCACCGTTGGTGTCGTAGATCGCAGCGGGACGCAGCATCTCGCCCGGAGGCACGAGTTCGTCGCCTGTGGAGACAATCGCGACGCGCGGCTTATTCACGACGGCAACGCGCGCAATGCCACAGGCGGCGAGCATCCCGATCTCTCGCGAACCGATCTGAGTGCCCGCACGCAGAATTGTTTCGCCGCGCGCGATGTCCGACCCCGCATAGGAGACGAAATTGCCGGGCGACACCGACCGCCGGATTTCGATGGCCCCGTCGCCCACAGGTTGCGTGTGTTCGACCATCACCACCGCATCCGCGCCGCGCGGAATGGGGCCGCCGGTCGCAATTGCGGTCGCCGTTCCTTCCGTCACGGGCAATTTTGGCGCGGTGCCGCAGGCGATGACTTCGCCGTTTAGTTTCAATCTGACTGCGGAGCCCTCACCGGCGCGGGCAAGGTCGGACGAACGCACGGCGAAGCCATCCACATTCGAGCGATCGAACGGCGGCACATCGCCTTGCGACACGACATCGCCTGCCAACGCAAGACCGAGCGCGTCTGTAAGCAGGCGTTCCTCGGCCGGTGGCCTGCGCGGAAAAAGCGCGGACTCAAATCGCGCAAGCGCCTCCTCACGTGACAGGACGGTGAGGAACTGTTCCTGTTCGACGCCTGCGCGGCTGTCGGGGACGGTCGGCTTGTTCATGGCAATCGTTTTTCGTGCAGCGGAAGTCCGGCGACTGCGGTCCCCGCAGCATAGCCTTCACTGTCGCCGGGCACGAGGAGCCACGCATCCGCATTGGCAACCGCGCCGAGCGAAAGATGGCCAGCCGGTCCAGGTATCCACTGACCGCCTGACAATTCGAGCAGAGCGACCTCGGAAAAACCAATCGCGGATGAGATTTTACGCGCAAGCGGCAGCATCGTTCCCTCCTGCCGGGGCGCGCGTGCCGAAAGTCTTTCAAGCAGCGGGCGGACAATCGCCAGACACACAGCCACCGCCTGCTCCGGCGCGCCTGGAATTGCGACGATCAGGGTATTCCCTTTAACGCTCACCGCCGCAGTTTGCCCCGGCTGCAAAGCTATTCCGTGCACAAGCGCCCCGCCCCGCGATGTCAACGCATCGATCGTTGCATCGGTTCGTCCCGAGCCGGTGCCGCCGACGGTCAGCAGAAGATCGCATTGCTCACCATCCATAGAAGCCAAGATAGCTTTCGCATCACGAGCCGATGTACGCGTCAGCGTGACGCGGCATCCCAGAGCGCGCGCAAATCCGGTGACAAACTGCGCTGAGTTAGATGTGCCATCGCGCGACGGCACGTCGATGATCCTGACGTGAGGCCGGCGGACTTTCAGCCGCTTCAAACCCGCAGCGTTCACGGCGAGGAGATTGAAGTGATTCAAGTGCATTCCTTCAGCGACAACCGCCTCGCCTGCGGCAACATCCTCGCCGGCGCGGCGAACGCCCTGCCCCGGAGCGGCCTCACCTATGACCTGAAACATCGATCCCGTTGTCTCGACGAGACGCGAGTCCACAACGCAGTCGCAATTTTCCGGCATGCGTGCGCCGGCCTCGACCCACGGCGGAGGTGTCGTCAGTTGGAGCGGCGAATAGGATGTCGCGCCGACAAGATCGTGCGCGTGCAACGCCCATCCGTCTGTCGCGGCCAAATCGAATTCCGGAATCGTCACCTTCGACACACGCGTTTCCGCGCAGATGCAACCGAACGCTTCATCGATCGGCACATCGGCCGGAGTCACCGCGCTCACACTATCCAGCAAAAGCCGGAGCGCGGCATCGAGCGGCGTCAGCGGACCGGTCAAACGCTGTGGCTGGATCATCGCGGGAGCATGCATCGTGTTGGCTGGGCGGCCAGCGCACATAGGAAAGGTCTCTGCGGCATTTCCCTGTTAACAGGGAACTTTTCAGCGAATCCGCGTCTCGGCTCAACCGAATGTCGAAATCTCTAACGTTTTGAGCAGTTTCACCACAAGACGTAACTACATGAAACAGGGAAACCTTAAGCGCCAAGCAGGGAATGACCCGCGTCCAAGCCACCAACGACGGCAGGATCGCGAGCACACCGGGCGACCCCACGTGTAGTTTCGCTTGGCCAAACGCCTGGGTTGCGCCTGGATAGTACAAGCAACGCGCTTTTGGCGGCTATCTTGCACTTTCGAATTTTCTCAACCCGGCTCGCAGCACTGACGTTTCATCAATGCAGCGCGATCCAACTAGCATCCCGTAACGAGCGATTGATCCAGGAATTATGCGCGGCGGCTGTAGCGGGCCAATTTGGACCGAAGAATTGCAAGCATCTGATCGCGTGCAGGATCTCTTGAACCTCTAACCCAAGCAGCAGCGAGTGGCAGCGTTTCGATGCGTTTGCGTCGCGAGAGTTTAAGAGGAAGATAACTTACTCCCGCTACGGACATCTGAGACGTCCATCGCGGGACAATCGCAATTCCCATTTTTGCTGCGACAAGCTTTACAATCGTTTGCTTCTCTTCTGCGAGTTGCGCGATACGCGGCTTGAGACCCACCTCTCCAAATAGTTTGATTGTTACATCATGGCTGTGCGGCCGCGAGCGCCGTTCCGGCAATATCATCGGCTCGTTGTCCAAATCGGCCACTGCGAGCTGCTTACGTGTTGCCAGCCTGTGGTGAGTGGGAACAGCAACAACCGCCGTCTCATGAAACAAGAATTCAAATTCCAGCCGTCGATCGCGTTGCTCAGGAGGTCGCACAAAAGCAAGATCTAGCCGCCCGGACAGCAATCGCGGCAATAAGCGAATTGTCTTGTCTTCCACAAGTTCGACAGCAAAACCCTTATGCATTTTGCGAAAATCATGAAGAAGCATCGGTACCAAGCCGACCGATGCCGTATCGATTGCGCCAATCTTCAAAGTTGACGCGTGGCTGCGGACACGCCCGCGGAAGGAGGTGGCAAGGACGTCGGCTTTGGCAACGAGATTGCGGGCCTCATCGAAGAACGCTTCTCCATCCGGTGTAAGCGAGACGTGCCGGGTCGTGCGGATGAAAAGCTGCGTCCCTAAATCTTTTTCCAGCAAGCGCAATTCGCGACCAAGCGTCGCTGGCAACATGCCGAGGCGCTGCGCAGCTCGCCCAAAGTGCAACTCTTCGGCAGCGGCAACAAAACAGCGAAGTTGGTGCAATTCCATTCCGACCTCAGGCCGGAGATTATATCAGAATTTTGTATAATCTAGGCCGGATTGAGATTCTTACCCTTCGCCCCCTAACGTTCCGACAAACGCTGCCAAAGGCGTGAAAAATCAAACGCTGGCGAGGAACAACGATGTCGAACGACCTTGAAACACGCACGATGCGTAAAGTCGCTCTGCGTATCGTACCGTTTGTTATGCTGCTTTACTTCATCGCCTACATTGACCGCGTAAACATTGGTTTCGCGGCATTGACGATGAACAAGGACCTCGGCCTTTCGCCTGCCGTCTTCGGCTTTGGTGCCGGCATCTTCTTCTGGGGTTACTTCCTTTTTGAAGTCCCCTCAAACATCATTCTCGAAAAAGTCGGCGCACGCTTATGGATCGCGCGCGTGATGATCACATGGGGACTGATCTCGGGTGCAATGGCGTTCATATGGGACACAAACAGTTTCTACGTCGCGAGATTTCTCCTGGGCGCGGCAGAGGCTGGTTTTTTCCCAGGCATCATATTGTATTTGAGCTATTGGTTTCCTGCCCGGCGCCGCGCGGCGATGACATCATTGTTTATGGCGGCGGTGCCGATTTCAGTCATCATCGGCTCGCCTCTGTCGAGTGCTTTGCTCGAACTTCACGGACTCGCTGGCCTGAAAGGCTGGCAATGGATGTTTCTGCTGGAAGCAATGCCTGCCGTTATCTTCGGATTCGTTGTCCTCTTTTACATGACCGACAAACCCGAAGACGCAAAGTGGCTTGCGGCAGACGAGCGCGATTGGCTCGTCAAGACGATGAATGCCGAGCGAGCTGGATTGTCATCTGTTTCGCATGTCAGCATCTGGCGCGGGCTTGCCGACATTCGTGTCTTGGCGCTTGCGCTCGTCTATTTTGGCACTTCGGCCGGCCTTTACACGCTCGGCATCTGGGCGCCGCAGATCATCAAAGGATTCGGTCTGTCGAATCTTGAAGTTGGATTCCTGAACGCTGTGCCGCCGACGATTGCGGTGATTGCTATGTATTTGTGGTCTTGGCATTCCGACGCCCAAAACGAGCGTACATGGCATGTTGTCATCATGTGCCTAATTGCCGCTGCCGGACTTTGTCTTGCTGGCGTCTCGACAACAGTAGTTGCGGTGGTAGCAGCCCTGTCGCTTGTCAACATCGGCATCAGTGCCGCTAAGCCTCCTCTGTGGAGCATGCCGACACTGTTCCTGGTCGGGCCTGCTGCCGCGACCGGCATCGCGACGATCAACTCCATCGGCAATCTCGGCGGGTTCGTCGGGCCGGCTATGATTGGCTGGATCAAAGATCAAACCGGCAGTTTTGCTGGCGGTTTGTATTTTGTCGCCGGGTTGCTGGCATTCTCGGCTGTTCTAACCGTGATTGTCTCACGCTCGCTTCTCAAAGGGCGGGCGCAAACGGCTTCAGCAAGATAAAGGCATTGAAGATGAAGACTTACAAGATCGCCGCCATTCCGGGAGACGGTATCGGCACCGAAGTCATCAACGCCGGCATTGAAGCATTACAGGCAATCGCCAAGCGCGAAGGCAATATCAAATTCGAGATCGATAGCTTCGATTGGGGCGGCGAGTACTACAAGAAGCACGGTCGGATGATGCCGGAGAATGGCCGCGATCAAATCCGCGATCATGACGCCATCCTGTTCGGTTCGGCTGGCCACCCAGACATTCCCGATCACATAACGCTGTGGGGGCTGCGTCTCGCGATCTGCCAGCCATTCGATCAATACGCCAATGTGCGTCCCACACGCATCTTGCCTGGTATTACGTCACCGCTTCGTAACGTCACGGACAAGGAGCTGAACTGGATTATCGTTCGCGAAAATTCAGAGGGCGAATATGCGGGCGTCGGGGGCCGCGTCCATCAAGGCTCGCCTCTGGAGGCTGCAACGGACGTCTCGATGTTCACACGCGCTGGCGTCGAACGCATCATGCGTTTTGCGTTTGCTTTGGCCCGATCGAGGCCGCGTAAGCTGCTGACGGTTGTTACCAAGTCGAACGCGCAACGGCACGCGATGGTCATGTGGGACGATATCGCAAAAGAGATCGCAGACGAATTTCCCGACGTGACCTGGGATAAGATGCTGGTTGATGCGATGACGATGCGGATGGTCATGCGTCCGGAAACTTTGGACACGATCGTTGCGACCAATCTTCACGCCGACATTCTTTCCGATTTGGCTGCGGCGCTGGCAGGATCGTTGGGTATCGCGCCGACAGGCAACATCAATCCAGAGCGGACGTTCCCTTCGATGTTCGAGCCCATTCACGGGTCCGCGTTCGATATCACCGGAAAAGGTATCGCCAATCCCGTCGGGACCTTTTGGTCCACCGTCATGATGCTGGACCATTTGGGTGAAAAAGACGCGGCAGCGCGGCTGATGAAAGCCATTGAGCACGTTACAGCTGACCCAACACTTCACACGCCTGATCTCGGCGGCAAAGCGCGCACGTCAGATGTCACTAAAGCCGTGGTCGATGCCATACACGGCGCGAACGAATAGGCGCTAATCAACCGATCGCGACCGACAATCAATCTAAAATCATCGGGCGCCAACAGGAAAAGTCGGTCGAGGGTCGGTATGTGCGAGTTGATCAATTAAACAATGCCAGACGTTTGCTTCATCAGCCGAAATCTCCATCGACAATCCTCCGGAAAATCTTCGCCACCAATCGATATTTCGCGACGGGACGCCGATTACAATGGGAATGCCGAGATTGCTGGCACTGGCGATCACATCGCGAAACCCACCCCCGTCGCATTCGACCTTGCCAAATTTATTCAGGATGAGAAGATCTGGCCCGGCCTCCAGGCTTCCTTCTATACGTGCGACAACTTCAGCCAAAGCCGCATAATCCAAGCGACAGCCTCGTGCGCCAGTTCCACGATTTTCAAAAAGCGGCGTTCGGTGCCCGGATGCCAAGTCTTCGAGAATGACATCGCAACGATGGTCCCCGCCCTTAAATGCAGGGAATTGCAAAACGCCGGCGAGCGACATTCCACGTGCCCGACATTCTTGTACGAGCACCTCAAAAGTCGACGCCGGAAACTCTTCGTTCGGGTAAATTATGGCAATGAGCTTTTTCATTCCAACACCTCCATTACACGCTCGGCCGAAATGTCTTCCCCATGTCTGGGTTCATCTCGATTGCGCGCGCGCCGAGAAGGTCTAGACAATAGGGAATGGCAGGAAATACAGAATTCAAACAGACATCGATCGCGGAAGGACGGCCTGGAAGATTCACAATCAAACAGTGGCCACGTGTACCGGCGGTCTGCCGCGACAGAATTGCCGTCGGCACATCCTTTAAACTCACACTACGCATCAACTCTCCGAAACCCTGAAGCTCGCGCGTGATGACAAGCCGTGTTCCTTCGGGCGTCTCGTCCCGCAGTGCCGGGCCCGTCCCGCCTGTGGTCAGGACTAGATCGCAATCCTCCGAATCGCACATCTCAATCAACGCTTGCGCGACGCTTGCGGCGCCATCCGGAACGATCTTGAAAACCGCAATCCAATTCGACGCGACCGCCTTGCTCAAAAATTCATTGATGGCCTTGCCGCTTTGATCGCTATATTCGCCACGGCTCGCACGATCCGAAATCACAAGAATCCCGATTCTTGTCAGATCTTTGTCCTGCGATACGCGCGTTCGAGTGGCTTTCATGGCCCTACGAGCAGCTTCCGCTGCTTCCACATGTGCAACTTGCAGCCGCCGCAACTTGCGGCACCTCATCCTGCCTGAGCGACCAATCCACCATGAATGCAAGGCATCCGGTCCCCGGATCGGCGGCCCGCTCAAGCACGTTCATCAAGCCCAGCCAATCCTCACTGCCCGCAAGATTAGCGAACCTGCGTACAGAACCCGCAGCGTACTCGCCGACCGCCTCTCCGAAGCGGTCAGCGACCTCCGCCACGCGTGTGAAAAGTACAAGATCATTGCACGACATCAGAATTTCGCCGGCTGTCGTCTCGTCGCTGAAATTTCGGATGATCTGACCAAGCTGCATGATGCCCTACTGCACAAGCGGCGATGATGCCGCGCCAAACGAGATGCCGGAAATCTGCGCCCGTCCCGCGAGAATTGAAATGTATTGCGCGACTGCACGATTGCTCACGCTCGTCGCCAAGTAATCCGCGATGCGGTCGCGCACGCGCTCGAACGGCAAGGACCGCCCGGCTACCCGCCGATCCAACCTGATGACGTGAAAGCCGTAACGTGTCTCGGCGATTGCGAAATCGCCGGGGTTCATCCGGGACAGTGCCGCGTCGAACTCCGCGACGGTTTGGCCATGCGAGATTTGCCCGAGCCGTCCGCCGTCCTGAGCGGACGACAGGCAATCGGAGTGATCGGCGGCAAAATCTGCAAATGAGTCAGGTGCCGCTTTGACGGCCTCGAGAATTTTCTCGGCGATGGCGCGCGCGGCCTTGCGCGCTTGAATATCGCCCGGCAGAGCCGCAAGAAGAATATGAGCGGCCTCGCAGAGATCCCCCGAACGGAAGTGAGCGGCGTTGCTCTGATAGAAACGCCGGCAGGCGTCTTCATCCGGTTCCGGCGTCTTCACTTCATGCGCGACAAGTTCGCGGATCGCCGCTTCGTCCGAGGTTTCGATACGGCCTTCGTCATCGCGGCACGGCGTCGGGTGCAAGTTCAGGCGTTCGGTTTCCTGACGCAGAAGCTCTTTCACCACCAGCGCGCGGGCTGCTGCCTGCCATGCATCGATCGGCTTTTTGGCCGGATGGTTCTGAACTTCCTGTGCAATCGTTTCGCGCGGAATCACAATGCCGTTGACGGAGATCGTCTTCGGCTTCGGTAATTCTTCCGTGAGAGAACAGCTCATCGCCCTACTCCGCCGGTTGACTGGGGCGCGCAATGCGGCCGTCGCGGCTGCGAACGACCTGATAGCCGCGCCGTCCCAAATACCAGATCGGCGCACTCCACATGTGGACCAGCCGTGTGAACGGGAAGACCAAGAAGAGCGTCATGCCAAGCACGAGGTGGGCTTTGAAAATCGGGTGAACATCAAGCACGTTCGCCGCAGCCCCCGGCTGAAGGCTGACGATACCTTGTGCCCAAGCCATGAACTTCACCATTTCATGACCGTCGAGATGTCCGAACGATACGGGAATCGTCGCAAGACCCAGCAGAAGCTGCGCGAACAACAGCAAAAGAATTGTCGTGTCGCCGAACGACGAATTGGCGCGAATACGCGGGTCGAAAAGTCTGCGATGAGTCAGCAACGCGATCCCAACGAGACACATCAATCCCGCGACGCCGCCGGCAACTATTGCCAGCATCTGCTTTGCGCCGTGAGAGATACCAAGCATGTCGAAGATCCAGATCGGCGTCAGAAGGCCGACAAAATGGCCGACGAAGATCACCAGAATGCCGACGTGAAAAAGATTCGATCCCCACATCAATTGACGCCGGCGCAACAGCTGGCTCGATCCGGTTCGCCACGTATACTGCTCGCGGTCGAAGCGAACGAGACTGCCGAACAGAAAGACGGTGAGGCAGAGGTACGGATACCAGCCGAACACAATGGAGTTGAGGGTCTGGATCATGTCGCACTCACTGATGAGATGTTGGCGATACTGCGCGTCTGGCGTGACGCAATTTGGCGATCAGCCCTTCCTGCCCGCAGGCACCTTGCCCCTGCGCGCCGGGACCGAACCGCACTTCCTCCTCTTCCCATGCGCGGTCGAGCGCCGCAAAATCCATCGGATCGGCGTCGACCTCGGTCAGGAGCGCATCTACAGTCGTCTTGTCCGGAGTAGCTGATGCAATTGCGATGAGCGCGTCGAAAACCGCTCGATAGCTCGACTGACGCCGCTCCAGCCGCTCGGCGAGCGCCGCCAGAATGTGCGATGGTTGCCTCAGCAACTCGCGCGAAGAATCAATTGGCTGCGTCGAGAGAAATTCCAGAAAGAGAGGGATGTAGTCCGGCAATTCGTTCGCCGATATGAAAAATCCCTCGTTTTCATAGAGCGCCTTGAGATCGACCATCGCCTGACCACGTTCGCGGCTTTCGCCGTGCACGTGCTCGAACAGATGGAGTGCCAGTGTCTTGCTGCGATCGAACAGCAAGCCGTAACGCTCCTGCAAATCATAGATTTCGCCGTTCGCGATTTCACAGATCAAGCGATCGAGCGGCTCGCGCAAACACGCGGGCACCAGCGCCTCCCGGTCGAGAATTTCAGGAAATTCCCGCGCCGCCTCCACAAGGTCTTCCGTCGGATAGTTCAGCAGCGCGGAGAGTATCTTGAACGTCTTCATCACGCGACCTCCATCGGGTTTTTCGATTTGCGAGGAGACCCGAACAGGTTGACCTCGCTTTCGCCGCCCGCACATCCGTTGCCGAAAGTGAAGCCGCAGGAGCCGCGCATATCGTAGGCGTCGGCACCGAGCTCGCGGTGTGCGGTCGGGATCACGAAGCGGTCTTCATAGTTCGCGATCGCCATTATGTGGTACATCTCGTCGATCTGTTCCGGCTTCAGACCAACCCGGCGCGCGATGGCCTCGTCGATCACACCATCAATGGTTTTCGACCGCATGAACGAACGCATCGCGAGCATGCGCTCGAGCGCCAGCGTGACGGGTTTCTCGTCTCCTGCGGTCAACAGATTGGCGAGGTAGCGCATCGGGATGCGGAGCGACTTGACGTCCGGCATGCTGCCATCGAGGCCGATCTTGCCGGCCGTTGCCGCCGAAGTGATCGGCGACAGTGGCGGCACATACCAAACCATCGGAAGCGTGCGATATTCCGGATGCAGCGGGAAAGCGACCTTCCACTCCATGGCCATTTTCCAGATCGGCGAGATTTTTGCCGCGTCGAGCCAAGCCTCGGGGATGCCCTGCTTCTGTGCCTCGGCGATCACTGTCGGATCGTTCGGGTCGAGGAATACTGACAGCTGGGCTTCGTAAAGATCCTGCTCATCCGGCACGCTTGCCGCTGCGGCGATCCTGTCGGCGTCATAGAGAACGACGCCGAGATAGCGTATGCGTCCGACACACGTTTCCGAACACACCGTCGGCTGGCCTGCCTCGATGCGCGGGTAACAGAAAATGCATTTCTCCGATTTGCCCGACGACCAATTGTAATAAATTTTCTTGTACGGACATCCCGATACGCACATACGCCAGCCGCGGCACTTGTCCTGATCGATCAGAACGATGCCATCTTCCTCGCGCTTGTAGATTGCGCCCGATGGACAGGCGGCTGCGCAGGCCGGATTGAGGCAGTGCTCGCACAGGCGCGGCAGATACATCATAAAGGTGTTTTCGAACTGACCGTAGATTTCGTTCTGAACGCCCTCAAAATTCGAATCCTGAGAGCGTTTGGCAAATTCGCCGCCGAGAATTTCCTCCCAGTTCGGACCCCATTCGATCTTCTCGATCCGCTCGCCCGAGATCAGCGAGCGCGGGCGCGCCGTCGGCATAGCCTTCGTCTCCGGTGCCTGCTGGAGATGTTCGTAGTCGAAAGTGAATGGCTCGTAATAGTCGTCAATCTCCGGCAGATCGGGATTCGCGAAGATGTTCGCGAGTACGCGCCACTTGCCGCCGATGCGCGGTTCGATTGAGCCGTTCTTCTTGCGTTTCCAGCCGCCCTTCCAGCGCGCCTGGTTCTCCCAGTCCTTGGGGTATCCGACGCCCGGTTTAGTCTCGACGTTGTTGAACCACGCGTATTCCATCCCTTCGCGGCTGGTCCACACATTCTTGCAGGTCACGCTGCAGGTGTGACACCCAATACACTTGTCGAGGTTCAGAACCATCGCGATTTGAGCGCGGATTTTCATTCTGCGGCCTCCAGGCTCGATCCGGTTTGTTGAGCAGGCGTGTCTAGCCAGTCGACTTTCGCCATTTTGCGGACGATGACGAATTCGTCGCGGTTGGAGCCGACGGTTCCGTAGTAGTTGAAACCGTAGGATTGCTGCGCGTAACCGCCGATCATGTGCGTCGGCTTGAGCACGGCGCGCGTGACTGAATTGTGGATGCCGCCGCGTTGACCCGTCTGCTCGGAGCCCGGGACATTCACGATCTTTTCCTGTGCGTGGTACATCATGCACATGCCTTGCTTCACACGTTGAGAGACGACAGCGCGGGCGACGAGTGCGCCATTGACATTATAGGCTTCAATCCAGTCGTTATCGACGATGCCGGCGGCTTTTGCGTCGATCTCGCTCATCCAGACGATGGGGCCGCCGCGCGAAAGCGTCAGCATCAGCAGGTTGTCGGTGTAGGTGGAGTGAATGCCCCACTTCTGGTGTGGCGTGATGAAGTTCAAGATGACCGAGTTATTGCCGTTCGGCTTGCGATCGATGACCGGCTTGACCGTCTTCGTATCGATCGGCGGACGATAGACGCAGAAGCCTTCGCCGAAGGCGCGCATCCATAGATGATCCTGATAGAGCTGCTGACGGCCGGTCAGCGTTCGCCAGGGAATCAGTTCGTGAACGTTGGTATAGCCTGCGTTATAGCAAACCTTCTCCGATTCCAGTCCGGACCAGATCGGCGACGAGATGATCTTGCGCGGCTGGGCCACCACGTCGCGATATCGGATTTTTTCGTCTTCCTTCGGAAGGGCGAGATGCGTGTGATCACGGCCGGTAAAGCCTTCCAGCGATTCCCATGCCTTTACGGCGACTTCGCCGTTCGTCTCGGGCGCAAGACTCAAAATCACTTCGCATGCGTCGATTGGCGTGTTGATGCGCGCGAGGCCTTTTGTGGCACCCTCCTCCGTAACTACGCCGTTCAACTGCTTGAGCTGATCGACTTCGTGCTCGGTGTTCCACGTCATGCCCTTGCCGCCATTGCCGAGCTTGCTCATCAACGGGCCGAGCGAGGTAAATCGCTTATAGAGGTTCGGATAGTCGCGTTCGACGACGGTCACAGCTGGCATCGTCTTGCCGGGGATGGGATCGATGTCGCCGCGCTTCCAGTCCTTGACATCGAAAGGCTGTGCAATCTCTCCTGCCGTATCGTGCATGATCGGTGTCAGCACGACATCTTTCTCGACTCCGAGAATTTCCGGCGCGACTTCCGAGAAGGCCTTGGCGATGCCCTTGTAAATGTCCCAATCGCTGCGCGATTCCCATACAGGATCGATTGCCGCCGATAGCGGGTGAATGAACGGATGCATATCGGAGGTATTGAGATCGTTCTTCTCATACCAAGTCGCCGTCGGCAACACGATGTCCGAATACATGCACGTCGTGGACATGCGGAAATCGAGTGTTACCAGCAGATCGAGTTTGCCCTGCGGGGCATCGTCATGCCATTTGACTTCCTTGGGCTTGTTCGCGGAGTGATCTCCAAGATCCTTGCCGATCACGCCGTGCTTAGTCCCGAGCAAGTGCTTGAGAAAATACTCGTGACCCTTTCCGGACGCCCCAAGCAAGTTCGACCGCCAAACGAACAAATTGCGCGGCCAGTTCTGCGGATTGTCCGGATCGTCGCATGACATTTTCAAGTCGCCCGACTTGAGCGACTTCGCGACATAGTCCTTCGCTTCGACGCCGGATTTGGCTGCGAGCTTGGAGACCTCGATCGGATTGGTCTGCAACTGCGGTGCGGACGGGAGCCAGCCCATGCGCTCGGCGCGGACGTTGTAGTCGATCAGAGAACCGCTCCAGTCGCCCTTCGGCGCCGTCGGTGAAAGTATTTCCGAAACGTTCAGGGTCTCGTAGCGCCACTGATCGGTGTGCGCATAGAAGGCCGATGTGGAGTTCATCTGCCGCAGCGGGCGTCCCCAATCCAAAGCGAATGCCAGCGGCGTCCAACCTGACTGCGGCCGGAGTTTCTCCTGACCGACATAGTGAGCCCAGCCGCCACCGGATTGTCCAACACATCCGCACATCACCAGCATGTTGATGATGCCGCGATAGTTCATATCCATGTGGTACCAATGGTTAAGCCCTGCACCGACGATGACCATCGAGCGGCCGCGAGTCTTTTCCGCGTTTAATGCGAACTCGCGAGCCACCGTGATGATCTGGTCGCGCGGCACGCCAGTGATCTTTTCTGCCCAGGCGGGCGTGTAGGGCTCGACGTCATCGTAGCTCTTTCCAAGATGCTGCCCACCGAACCCGCGATCGACGCCATAGTTCGCCACGAACAGATCAAACACCGACGCCACCAACGCTTCGCCGTCTTTCAGCGCGAGCTTTTTGACGGGGACCTTACGCAGCAAAACATCGGGATGATCGGTTCCCTGGAAATGGTCGTGCTCGCGATTTCCGAAGTAAGGAAATGCAACCTCGGCAAGATCATCCTTCACATCGGCAAGCGACAGGCGCAGCTTCGTGGCGCGACCGCCGGATTCCTTCTCTTCAAGATTCCATTTGCCCTTGTCGCCCCACCGGAAGCCGACCGATCCGTTAGGAACAACGATTGCACCGGTCGTCTCGTCGTATGCGACCGTTTTCCATTCGGGATTCGCAGCCTCTTGGAGTGAAGTGGCAAAGTCCGACGCGCGCACGAACCGCTCAGGAACAAGCCGCCCGTCGGTTTTCACCAGACGCACCAGACACGGCATATCCGTGTATTGGCGAGCGTAATCGGTGAAGTATGGCGTTTGTTTCTCGATGTGGAATTCACGCAGGATTACGTGACCCATCGCCATCGCAAGAGCCGCGTCCGTGCCCTGTTTCGGCGACACCCACATGTCGGCGAATTTCGATGCCTCGGAATAGTCCGGGCAAATCACAACGCTCTTTGCGCCTTTGTAGCGAACCTCGGTGTAGAAATGCGCGTCAGGGGTACGCGTCTGCGGGATGTTCGATCCCCACAGGATGAGGAAGCCGGAATTGTACCAGTCGGCGCTCTCCGGAACGTCGGTCTGCTCGCCCCAGGTTTGCGGTGATGCCGGCGGCAGATCGCAATACCAGTCGTAGAACGACATGCACACGCCGCCGAGCAGCGAAAGGTATCTCGCACCGGCCGCGTAGCTGACCATCGACATCGCCGGAATCGGCGAGAAGCCGAACACACGATCCGGACCGTAGGTCTTCGCGGTGTAAGCATTCGCAGCCGCGATCATCTCATTGACTTCGGCCCAGCTCGCGCGAACGAAACCGCCGAGGCCGCGCCTCTGAACATACGACGCACGCTTATCCGGATTTTCGACGATCGACTTCCAAGTCTGCACCGGCGACATGGCCGTTCGCCCCTTCCGCCACAACTTGAGCAGGCGAGAACGCACGAGCGGATATTTCACGCGATTGCCGGAATAGAGATACCAGCTGTAGCTCGCGCCGCGCGCGCAGCCGCGTGGCTCATGGTTCGGCAGATCGGGCCGCGTGCGCGGATAATCGGTTTGTTGGGTCTCCCACGTGACGATGCCGCCCTTGACGTAAACCTTCCACGAACACGACCCGGTGCAGTTCACGCCATGCGTGGACCGGACAATCTTGTCGTGCTGCCAGCGATTGCGGTAGCTATCCTCCCACGATCGATCCTCGGATGTCATGACGCCGTGACCACCGGCGAACGTTTCCTTTTTACGCGTAAAGAACGACAACCTGTCCAGGAAATGACTCATTGAAATCTCTCCTTACTGGGCGGGTTGTGCGATTGAGGAAAATCGGCTGCCACGCTCAATCTCGTAAAGCAGACCTCCCCTTCGCGTGTAGACGAACCAGGTGATAGCGATGCAGATTACGTAGAAGATGAAGAACCCCCACAGCGCCGCCTGCACGCCGCCCGTCAGATCGATCGACGTTCCGTATGATTTCGGAATGAAGAACGCACCGAAGGCAGCAATCGCAGACGTAAAGCCGGTGATGGCAGCGGATTCCTTTTCTGCCTGCTGCTTGCGAACTGCGACGTCAGCCTTCGGCATCAGCCGATCCATCTCTTTGCGCATGATGTTCGGGATCATCTGGAAGGTCGACGCGTTGCCGACGCCCGTCGCGAAGAACAGGACGAGGAACATTGCGAAGAAACCCCAGAATGCATTCGGCTGATCCTTGACGCTCAGGAAGTAAAGAATTCCGAGCACGCCGATCATCATCATGCCGAACACCCAGAACGTGACGCGAGCGCCGCCCCATCTGTCCGCAATCCATCCCGTCGCCGAGCGTGACAGCGCACCGACCAGCGGACCGATGAAGGCGAACTGAAGGGCATCGACGCTCGGGAACTGGGTTTTTGCCAGCAGCGGGAAGCCGGCGGAATAACCGATGAACGAACCGAAGGTGCCCGTGTAGAGCCAGCACATGATCCAGTTGTGTTTGCGCTGGAAGATTACGGCCTGATCCGAGAACGACGATTTTGCCGACGCGATGTCGTTCATGCCGAACCATGCGGCAAAAGCACTTGCGACAATGAACGGCACCCAGATGAAGCCGGCATTCTGCAACCACAGCGGCGCCTTCTGCGGTCCCTGCCCGGCCATCACCGGATCGCCGCCGAACCAGCCGAAGACGCCAACGGTGATGACGATCGGGACGACGAACTGCACGACACTGACGCCAAGGTTGCCAAGCCCTGCGTTGAGCGCGAGCGCGTTGCCCTTCTCGGCTCTCGGGAAGAAGAACGAGATGTTGGCCATCGACGAGGCGAAGTTGCCGCCGCCGAAGCCGCACAGCAAAGCAAGTGCGAGGAAGATCGGATACGGCGTTGCCGGATTTTGTACGGCATAACCGATACCGACTGCCGGTATCAGCAGCGACCAAGTCGCGAGCGTCGTCCAAAGCCTTCCGCCGAAGATCGGCACCATGAAGGAATAGAAGACGCGCAGCACGGCACCGGACAATCCAGGTAGTGCCGCCAACCAGAACAACTCTGCCGTGGTGAACTTGAATCCGACAGACGGAAGTTTCGCGACGACGACCGACCAGACTTGCCAAACCGCGAAAGACAGCAGCAGCGCGGGAATCGAGATCCAGAGATTGCGCTGCGCGATAGCGCGGCCCGTTTTCTCCCAGAACTTTTTGTCGTCAGGCCGCCAATCGGTCAAAACCGCGCCGGACAAAGCACCGATGTGCTCCGGCTTGTGGATAGCCTCCATTTCCGGAAGCTCGGGCAGCTTCTTGAGAGCCGCGCCGACGACGCCGCGTTCCATCTGCCGGATCGAAACGTGCATCCAGATCAATGCACCGGATACGAGCAGGAACAGCAGCATGAAGCAGCTGGTCCAAAGCCCGGTCAAATCCGCGAGCGCGCCGAATACGATCGGCAAAACGAAACCGCCGAGACCTCCGATCATGCCGACCAGACCGCCGACCGCGCCGACGTTTTTCGGGTAGTAGACGGGGATGTGTTTGAAGACGGCGGCCTTGCCCAGCGCCATGAAGAAGCCGAGCACGAAGATGATTACCGTAAACGGAATGAAGCCCGTTTCCAGGTGGAAGGTGACGTTGCCGGTGATGGTCTTCACCGCATAGTCCGTCGGCGGATAGGACAGGACGAACGTGCAGGCAACACCAACGAAGAATGTCCAGTACATCACGCGGCGAGCGCCATAGCGATCCGAGAGATGGCCGCCATACGCGCGAAACACGCTCGCGGGAAACGAGAACATCGCCGCCATCATGCCGGCGGTCTTGATATCGACGCCGTAGACTTTGATCAGATATTGCGGCAGCCACAGTGACAGCGCGACGAACGCGCCGAAGACAAAGAAATAGTAGAGAGCGAACCGCCACACCTGGATGTTTTTCAGCGGCTCCAACTCAAGCCATGCGCTCTTGACCTTTTCATTGCGTTCGCGCCGAGCCCGCACAACAGGATCTTCCTCGGAGAACAGCCAGAAGATGATGGCCATTGCGCCGATGGCGAGCGCCCAGACTTGTGCGACCGTCTGCCAGCCATAGGCGACGAGCACGAAAGGCGCGACGAATTTGGTAACTGCTGCGCCGACATTGCCGGCACCGAAGATTCCGAGGGCCGTGCCCTGCTTTTCCCTGGGGTAGAAGCGAGACACATAGGCAACGCCCACCGCAAAAGAGCCGCCTGCAATGCCAACGAAGAAAGCCGCAATCAGAAATTCGGGATAGGTGCGAGCCCATGTGAGAAAGAATGTTGCAACGGCCGCCGCCAGCATAACCACTGTGTAGACGCGCCGGCCGCCGTACTGATCGGTCCAGATTCCCAGAGCCAGCCGGATCAACGACCCGCTGAGGATGGGCATGCCGATCAGCAGGCCGAACTGCGTGTCGTTCAGTCCAAGGTCCTGCCGGATTCTAATTCCGATGATGGAGAAGATCGTCCAGACCGCGAAGCAGATCGTGAAGGCGATTGTCGAGAGCCAAAGCGCCCGACCTTCATGTTCGCTCTTTGAGACGGCGGCGGCCATGATGACTTCCCCGAGAAAGTGGTTCCTCGAAAAGCCATCGCCTCAATTGGAGCGAGCCGAATTGCGCTGAATCAAAGTCCTTGCTGAGGGCTGTGAGTTATATGAAAAGATATAGATAGTTTTGACTTTTACATTGCCTTGAACTGCAATTTGCCGGTGGGGATTTGTCAAATGTCACAGGGGTGGGTTCTTGCGGCCTAACGAGACAGCACTGATCCGGTCTCTTCCGCTCTTTTCGGAAGTTCCGGACGACAGCATGAGTCGTTTGCTGAAGGGCGCGCTTCTTCAGCAGTTTCCTGTCGGCACCGTGCTGCTGCACGAAGGCGACGCGCCTGACTTTCTTCACGTCTTGCTGGAAGGACTTGTGGAGATTTTCACGCAACAAGGCGACGGCGAATCCGGGATTTCGCTGCTGACGCCGGTGTCCACATTTATCCTTGCTGCCATCATCGCTGACCAGGCTTATCTGAATTCCGCACGCACGCTGGCGAAATCGCGTGTGCTTCTGATTCCAGCAAAGCTCGTCCGAGAACTGCTCGACGAAGACGTCGCATTTGCGCGCGTCGTCGCCCGCGAACTCGCTCTCGCCTATCGCAGTTCGGTGAAGAAGCTGAAGGGCCATATGGCAAGATCGAGCGTCGAGCGGCTGGCAAACTGGGTGCTGGCCGAAGCCAATCGACATGCGGCGGATGCGAGCCTCGTCATTCCGTTCGACCGGGGGACGCTCGCCTCGCACATCGGCACCACCCGAGAGAACCTGTCGCGAAGCCTCGCGCAGTTAACCGATCACGGAATCCGAATTCGGGGACGTGAGATTGTTATCGAGAACAAAAGCTCGCTCGAAGGATTTGCCAAGCCCCAAAAGCTGATCGATGACCCTGCGTCGTAGCGCCCTTGGGCGATCATGTTGCAGGATCTAACGCTCTCTTCGCTGTATCAGCATGGGACCGAATACCACAATAAAGCCGGCGAAAGCCGCCAGCCATGCCAATGCCGAAAGATGCAATAGCGCGTCGCTTTGCGAACCGAATATCGCCGCCGCCACGCGCGCCAGCGCGGCGAGGACAACGGCACCGTAAACGATCTGCGTACCCGCATTCGCTTTTAACGCGTGCCCCGTATGTCCCAGGGTGGCACGCGTCATCACAGCGAGCGTGAGCGTAGCCATCGCGCCGACGGTCCAGGCATGGACCGCTGCACTTCGGGGAATCTCAAAAATGATGCTGGCCGACAGCAGCAAGAAACCGGCCGGAACGAACAGATACGCCACATGCAGAACAAGCACGAGACGATCCGGCCACGTCCGCTCGCCCGCCCAGCGTACCAGGCGCACGAATTGGAGAATGCCTGCGAGCGCAGAGACTTCCGCAGTCGTCTTGGCCTCTGGAAAAAAAATCCACGCCAGCAGCGCGACGGCCGACACAAGGATTACCGCTATATCGAACCGATTGAAGGCAATCGGCATTCGGCCCGGCAACTGCCGCGCGAGCCAGTTGTGCGTAAAACTCGGAATAATTCGGCCGCCTATAATCATCACCAGCAGCAGCATGCCGGCGATTCCGGCTCGCGTAGAATAGTCTGGCGCTCCGGACCGGTGCGCTTCGATGTGAAATGCGATGTTGGATACGGCAAGGAGACCGACGATTACCGCAACCTTGAGATTTTTCAGATTCTTTCCGCCGACGATTTCGCGGACGATCACGAGGAAGACCGTGAGCAGAAAACTGCAATCGACCATCATGGCCGCGATCCAGCCCGTTCGCTCCGAGATCGAAACAATCGCCCGGCCCGCAAACCACAGGGCCGCAAGCAACATTAACGGGCGACCACGGATCGGCAGCCGGCCCGTCCAATTTGGAATTGCAGTAAGAAGGAATCCCGTCACCGCAGCCGCCAAATATCCGAACAGCATCTCATGGATATGCCACGCCACGGGCGTGAATGCCGTTCGGATGGCAATGTCGCCGTAAAACTCCGGCAGCCAGAGCGCGATTGCCACGGCAGCGAAGGTTGCACTGAGAAGAAAAAATGGCCGGAAACCATTGGCAAAAACGGCAAGCGTCCTTGCGCCAAAAATGGGGCTTTTCATTTTGAACATTTTCCGTCGCGAAAGCTGAATCTGCGATCACAATCGTTTAAAGCCTGCGAGGGCTGTTTGATCCAGCGCAATAAGTTTTGAGTAAATGACCTGCCGCTGAGTTCTTACTCCACGCGGAGTTAGAGTCCGGCCTCAAGAAGGGGACGGACGATGAAGCGGATTGGGTTCACGGAAGAGTAGATTATCGCGGTTCTCGGCGAGCACGAAGCCGGAGCGAAGGCTGAAGGAGTTTCTCACAAAAAATGGTAGGGCCTGCCGCGAAGCGAGAGGCCGTCGCCGATCTGTGTAGCGTGTTGCAGATGATCGAGCGCCGCGCCTGCACTCTCGTTGCCGCCGATCGCAAGATGATCCGCTATCGCTCACACCGACCGCCCGATATTGAGCAGCGCAATCGTCTGCGCGATCTCGCCAATCAGAGACGCAGGTTCGGCTACCGGCGGCTGTTCATCCTGCCGCCGAACCAAGGCGAGCCGTCCGGCATCAACCATATCTATCGTCTTTATCGGGAAAAAGTGCTGACCGTTCGCAAGTGCAAGGCCCGGCGGAGAGCCGTCGGAACACGCACGCCGATCCTGATCGAAGCCAAGGTCAATGCGCGCTGGTCGGACTCCTATTTGCGTCGCGATCCGCTTTTTATGTCAGCAGTGATAGTTCAGTCCTGTCAGCCAACTGTTGCCCGCGTCATTACCCTCAACATTGTCGGTCTTTTTCGAAATCGTCCGAAAACAAGAAAATTGCTGAAAGATCAACGGTGAGTACGGAAGGACCCGAAACCGTATTCCGGGCAATGCGGCACCGTTTCGGTGCTTCCTGCGCCATACAATCCTGAACTAATGCTTGCGAGCTCCCTTGAGACCATTCGCGGAAAATGCGAGCGTTTTGTAGTCGCCATTCCGGCTATTGGAGCTAATCGCGTTGCGCGGCTTCGTATCATTGGCTGCTGTGTCGCTGCTTGTGTCACTCATCGCCGCACCGGCATATGCTGACAAGCGCGTTGCACTAGTGATCGGAAATTCGGCTTATCAAAATGTGAACCCGCTGCCCAATCCGGCAAAGGACGCCGCGGCGATCACCGATATGTTTACGAAGTCTGGCTTCGATACAGTTATCGGCAAACAAGACGTTACAATCGCGGATATGCGTCGCATGGTTCGCGACTTTGCTGACAAGGTAAGCGATGCCGATATAGCGGTCGTCTACTACGCAGGCCACGGTATTGAAATCGACGGTACAAACTATCTTCTACCAATCGATACAAAGTTAGAGCGTGACACGGATGTGGAAGACGAAGCATTGTCGCTCGATCGCATCGTCAGAACGCTGGACCCGGCAAAGAAACTTCGCCTCGTTATCCTTGACGCATGCCGCGACAACCCATTTCAGCAAACCATGAAGCGAAGTCTCAGCTCTCGCGGAATTGAGCGAGGGCTCGCAAAGGTAGAGCCGCAAAATCCCAACACTTTGATTGCATACGCGGCGAAGGCCGGCTCAACGGCTTCCGACGGAGCCGGCGCCCATAGTCCATTTACGACTTCGCTTCTAAAGCGACTTCCGGTCCCTGGTCAGGACCTGCGGAAATCACTTGGATACGTTAGGGATGACGTTCTGAAGGTCACGAACAATGGCCAGGAACCATTCGTCTACGGATCACTTGGTGGCGATGACGTAATTTTAGTGCCCGGCGCTCCTAGGCCAGGGGCGGCCAATGTTCCCGCGCAAGTCACATCGCTCGATCCAAATTCACAGTTGCGTCAGGACTATGAGCTAGCGGCCCAAATAAACACGACGCAAGCTTGGGACGCGTTCTTGGCGAATTACCCGAAAGGCTTTTATACCGACCTGGCTCGCGCCGCACGCGTCAAGCTAGCAAACTCCCTACCGCCAGCACCCGGTGGCCGCAACGTCGCTGCAACCGATTCTCAACCGCCATCACAGGTGCCCGCACCCTCTGGAAATCAGGCGATTCCAATTTTGAATACGGCCAGTTCTTGTGATGATTACGCCAAACTCGCTATCGCTCAATACAACGAAAACAAAGCGATACCGGGGTGCTTCAAAGGCGACAATAGCGGATGGCACGCGGACTATTCTAGACATTATGGCTGGTGCATGACTGCAACGACGGCCGCCACTTTTACAGAAACCAGTCACCGCGTCGCCGGCTTGCAACGTTGCCGATCAAATGCAGTTGCGTCCGGTGCATCTGCCCCGTCGTCCCGACCTGCTTCATATTCCAGCACCGCTGAGCAAACAGTTCAGTTCGGCGGCCCACCATTCTGTAAATACGCTGTGACTTTTAAAGCGCCCATTATTGGGATGGACATCGCGAAGCCGGGCCCGATCCAGGTAGCAAACCTTTCAATTACAATGATTGAAGACGTCGTCCCCCCTTGCCAGTACCCACCCTTGGGCATTCAGCAACACACTTATTTTGGAAGCGGGAATGTAGATTCAAATAACAACATAACTTTGGACTTCACACCGGCGGAATCCAACCGGCCGCAAGCAACAGCGACGTTCAAGGGAAAACTAGTTTCAGGACGGCTTGTTGGCACGCTTACCGCGCAACGCATTTCAGTGCGCGCGAACTTGGCATGGAAAGTGGTATCACAGTTGAAATGAGCTCTTGGCCGCTGGCCATGCTCACCCTTTTGATCATTTCGGCAACAATCGCTAACAAAATAGCCAGATACGCTTGTTAAATGGTCTCATCGAAAGAGCTGAAGTATGAGTGACGCGGAACAGAGCGATCAATCCCGCAACCCTAAGCTGAAGCAGCGTTGTGCGGTCTCAGGCAAAGAACATAAGCGGAAAGATCTGGTTGCGCTCGATACACTTCGACCCACCCTGGCCGACCGCATAAAATTGGATTTTCCTGAAATACAATCTGACGCCCTGATCTCGCTGGATGAAATTGCGCATTATCGAACGAAGTATGTCGAAGAACTGCTGGAGGCCGAACATGGTGAGTTGAGTAAACTCGATCAGCAGGTCGCGGAAAGTATGGCCCGCCACGAAACACTTGCGGAAAACATTTCCGAAGAATTTGAAGAACAACGCAGCTTTGGCGAACGCCTTTCCGATCATATCGCTAGTTTTGGTGGCAGCTGGGCTTTCATTATTCTGTTCTTCATCATCCTGACCGCGTGGATGGGGTTCAACTTGATCGCGCCGGGCATTCGCCGATTCGATGAGTATCCGTTCATACTGTTAAATCTTGTTCTCTCAACGCTTGCCGCAATTCAAGCACCCATCATTATGATGAGCCAAAAGCGGCAAGAAGCTAAAGATCGGCTTCGATCCGAGAGCGACTATCGCGTCAATCTCAAAGCCGAACTTGAGATTCGACATCTTCATGAGAAGCTCGATCACCTGATTTCGCGGCAGTGGCAAAGGCTCGCCGAAATTCAGCGGGTTCAAATTGAAACAATGAATGAATCACGGGGTGTTCGCACCGGACCGAGAACTAAGGGAAATTGATCGGATACTGCAAGCATGTCGAAAGCTTCGGCGAAATTTGTCAACCCCCAGTGATGATTGCTCCGAGGTCGACCGGATAATTATCGCACGTACAGAGTCGGCTAGCCGATCAATAGGGCGAAAATCGAGCCCGATGTCAGTAAGCTGTGATCAGGCGGGCTTATTGCCGTTCAGATCGCAATTCGTAACCCACGCGCCGCCCAGCCAACGATCTCCCGTCTGAAACTTCCGTTGCGCGATTGACTCAATCTCAATCCGATGTCGGCCGAATATATATAGCAACCATTCAAGACTCGGAATTGTCTCAACTCCTTCCCGAAGAAGCAGTCCCGAGATCGAAACTTGCCCGCAAATCGTACCCGTACCTGCAAGAATATCAAAATAGATACAGTTTTCGAGACGCGCTTCGGGTTCCGAGGGGTCGGATATCATGTGCTGCCAGAAACAGTTTTCAATTCTTAGCAATAAATAGAGCGGTCACTGCCAATCACGATTCGGAACTTGTCGCACGACGATCAACGGACTTTTCTATTCTGCTGAAAATGATGACGGGATTCGCATTTCAAAGAGCGCGCCGCCTTTGGGGCCCTCAGCGATCGAAATACTTCCGTGGTGAACATCCAGAGTGCGACGCACGATAGACAACCCAAGACCAGCACCTGGTGTCGAATGCGACCGATCTCGGCGCCAAAATCGCTGAAAGATCTGCTGTCTATCTTCCGGCGAAATTCCCGGACCGTCGTCGATCACTCGAAGAATCCCACCCTTCTCCACTTGCACCTCTATGCTTGTTCCGGGCGGAGTATGGACCATAGAATTCTCAACCAAATTTCTCACGGCTCTCCACAGCAAATCTGAATCGCCATCGACCCACACTGGAATGGATTCGCCGCTGAAGGATAGAGAGCGATTTCCGTTCATCGCTAACGGTGCAAGCGATTGAACGACATCGTGTCCGACACGCTGCAAATCCGCTCTGGCAGATGAAGGCACGGCAGAATTATCCAACTCAGCCATATCCAACAACTGCCCCACCACTCTGGCCATAGAGTCGATGTCTGAGATGCATTTTGCGCGCAATTGCAGATCGTCGATCGATTCCAGACGCGCCCGGACAACAGCAAGTGGTGTGCGAAGTTCGTGTGCAGCGTCTGCGGTGAAAGCCCGTTGCATTTGAAACCCCTGATCCAGACGATCCAATGCGTTGTTAAATGCATCGACCAGGGGGCGGATTTCGCTCGGCATCGATCTCTGTAGAATCCGAACGCTGGTCTGTGCAGGACCGATTGATTTTGCTTCTTCAGAGGCTCTCCGCAAAGGCCGAAAGGCGCCGAGAAAGATGAGAGTATCGATCAAGAGAAGCAGCAAGAGAATCGGTGCGGTAATCCAACCGACATAAACATAGAAGTCCGCAACAATGTCATCGGTGATAACATCCTGATGCTCCAGATCTTCTCCAACCTGGATGAAGAACGTCTTGCCATGAAAAACATAAGGCATGCTGACGCCCGCCACTTTCCGATTGCCGATCACAAACTCCGTTTCGGCGGGCGGG
>BFBZ01000813.1_pt1 | contig 24926 bp, 21 predicted proteins | sample 1888401 | NCBI WGS metagenome assembly BFBZ01 (sample SAMD00112614, study PRJDB3348) | symbiont metagenome | host: Chara braunii
CCCCGATGCGCATCTCCTTCGACGCCTCGCACGCCTATCCCGGCTGCCGCGCCACGGTCGCCGGCCTTCCCGCCGATCGCGGCACGAGGGCCAAGGGCAGGGGCATCGCCGAGTTCGCCGACGGATCCGTCAGTCTCGTTGACTGGTCCTTCGCCGCCGGCGGCGAGCTTGTCGCGGCGGTAGGAGCCTATCGGACGGCTCGCGGCACCGACATCGCCGCCAAGCGGTGGCGGCTGAAACAGGCCGACGGCGTGGCGACCTGGAAGGTCGCGGGCCGACTCCTGGACCTCTAGCCAGGCCAGCCCGGCGGGCGGGCCGACCGCGCGGCTCTCTTGCGGCATCTTGCGTTGCCGGCCCCAGTGTTTCTTGCCAAGCTTGCGTGGTGGGTGGCGAGCCGCGTCAAGACTGGCAGCACCCTTGGGGATGTTGGGATGGGAGCCCGGCCGCATATGGGACGATGCCTGAAGCTCCTCGCGGCCGCGCTGATGCTGCTGGTCGCGTCGACGCCGCCGACCGAAGCCGGCAAGCGCGACGACACGCTGCGCTGGGCCTCGACCTTCGCCATCCCCTCGGGCGAGCCCTATTACAACTCGTTTCGCGAGGGCGTGCTGTTCATCGGCCAGATGGTCTGGGACACGCTGATCCACCGCGATCCCGACAGCTCGGAATACAAGCCGCTGCTCGCGACCGCCTGGCGCTGGATCGACCCGCTGACGCTGGAACTCGACCTGCGCCGCGACGTCACTTTTCACGACGGCCGGGCCTTCTCCGCCGATGACGTCGTCTACACGCTCAACTTCGTCATCGACCCCGCCAACAAGGTCAACAATCCGAGCAATGTGAACTGGATCCGCCGCGCCGAGAAAACCGGCTCGTATCAGGTCCGCCTGCTGCTCAACGCGCCCTTCCCCGCGGCGATCGAATATCTCTCGGGCCCGATCGCCATCATGCCCGTCGATTTCTACCGCGACGCCGGCGCCGGCCGCATGGTGCCGGCGAACCGCCTGATCGGCACCGGCCCCTATCGCTTCACCCGCTGGGACCCCGGCAAGGAAGCCCAGTTCGAGGTCAATCCGGCCTATATGGCCGACAGCCCCAAGGGCCGGCCGTCGATCCGGCGCGTCATCATGCGCGTCGTGCCCGACAGCGGCACCCAGATGGCCGAGCTGATGGCCGGCGGCATCGACTGGATCAGCCAATTGCCCGAGGAGACGGCGCAGAAGCTTGCCACCGTGCCCAATATCGCGGTGCTGTCGGCCGAAACCATGCGCATCATCTTCCTGCAATTCGACGTCGAAGGCCGGTCCGGACCGAACCCGTTCCAGGACCGGCGCGTGCGCGAGGCGGTCGCCTCCGCGATCGACCGCGACGCCATCGTCAAGAACTTGATCGGCGCCGGCTCGCGCAGCTGGCACGCCTTCTGTTTCGAGACCCAGTTCGGCTGCACCACCGATGTCCGCCGCATCCCCTACGATCCGGCGAAGGCCCGCCAGTTGCTGGCCGAGGCGGGTCATCCCAATGGTTTCGACACCGAAATCCTCGGCTTCCGCTCGCGCCCGCGCATCGAGGCGCTGAACGGTTTCCTCAACTCCGCCGGTATTCGCCCGCGCCTCGCCTTCATGGCCTATGCCGCGGTGCGCGAGCGCCAGCACAAGGGCCAGGCGCGCCTGGTCGACACCTCCTGGGGCTCCTATTCGCTCAACGACGTCTCGGCCATGATCAACCCGTTCTTCACCCACCTGCCCGACGACATGGTGCGCGATGCCGAGATCAAGGCCTGGGCGGATGCCGCCTCCACCGCCATCGATCCGGACGAGCGCAGAAGGCTCTATGGCCTGATCCTGCGCAAGATCGCCGACAACGTCTACGTCCTGCCGCTCTACACCAACCCGTCGGTGACCGCCTTCACCAGCGATCTCGCCTACCGGACCTGGCCGGACGAGAACCCGCGTTTCTACATGCAGCGCTGGCGCTGACACGCCACCGTCAATCGAAGGAAGTGCAAGCCATGGACAATGCGATGGTCGTCGCCGCCCAGCCCGAGGCGGCAGAAGCCGGCGCGCTGATGCTGATGCACGGCGGCAATGCGGTCGACGCGGCGGTCGCCGCCGCCCTGGTCCAGACCGTGGTCGACCCCTTGATGTGCGGCATTGCCGGTTTCGGCAGCATGGGCATCTACAAGCCCGGCAAGAGCCACGACTATATCGATTTCCATGCGCCGGCGCCGCTGAAGGCGACGCCGGCCATGTGGCAGGACCTGATCGAGGGCGAGACCCGCGACGGTTTCGGCTTCATCCTGAAGGGCGGCGTCAACGATGTCGGTTACGGCTCGATCGCCGTGCCTGGAACCCTCAAGGCGCTCGACACCGCACACCGGGCGCATGGTCGCCTGAGCTGGGCCGAGGTGCTGGCGCCGGCGATCCGCTTCGCCGAGGACGGCTGGCTGGTGCGCCCGGCGGTGGTGTCGTTCTGGACCGACGAGGGCAGCATGGGCCGCGCCTCCAACCAGGACCGGGTCAATTATACCGCCGCGGGCCGCGCCCTCTACCGTCGCCCGGACGGCTCCGCGAAACGTCTCGGCGAGTTGATCCGCAATCCCGACTATGCCGCGACGCTCAGGCGGATCGCCCAGGCCGGCGCGCAGGATTTCTACACCGGCGAGATCGGCGGCAAGATCGCCGCCGACATGGCCGCCCATGACGCGCTGATGGGCGCCGAAGACCTCGCTGCCTTCGAACCGACGCTGCAGGCACCGCTGGAAGGCAGCTATCGCGGCCGCCGTATCACCACCAATCCGCCGCCCGGCGGCGGCATCATGCTGATCCAGATGCTCAACATCCTGGAGAATTTCGACCTTCGGGCGCTCGGCCACAACAGTCCCGACTATATCCGCGTGGTCTGCGAGACGATGAAGCGCTCGACCATCGACAAGGACCGCCATGTCGGCGATCCCCGTTTCGTCGACATCCCCGTCGAGCACCTCTTGTCCAAGCGCTATGCCCGCGAGGCTGCGGCCGAGATCAAGGCCGGCATCAAGGCCCATGTCACCCGCTACCAGGCCTCCGAGGTGCCGAAAGACACGACCCATGTCAGCGTGGTCGATGCCGAGGGCAATTGCGTCACCGTCACCCATTCGCTCGGCATGCCCTCGGGCGTGATCACCGAAGGGCTGGGCTTCATGTACAATGGCTGCATGGGCGTGTTCGATCCGCGTCCGGGCCGTGCCGGCAGCATCGCACCGGGCAAGAGCCGGTTCAGCGCCATGTGCCCGACCATCGTGTTCAACGAGGGCAAGGTCGAACTGGTCATCGGCGCGCCCGGCGGCACGCAGATCGTCATGGGCGTGCTGCAGGCGATCCTCAACGTCGTCGATTTCGGCATGGACATGCAGCAGGCGGTGAGCGCGCCGCGCTTCTCGGCCACCAGCAATGCCATCGACGTCACCAACCGCATCCCACGCTGGGTGACCGAGCCGCTGGAAGCCATGGGCTACGAGGTCATCCGCAATCCCATGAGCCACTATTTCGGCGTCGTGCACGGTATCCGCGTCACGCCCGAAGGCCGGCTCGAGGGCGGTGCGGATCCCGGCCGCGACGGTGTCGCTTATGGCGTCAGCGTCAAGTGACCGGCGGCTGACCGGTCTCTCCCGTTGATTGGCGCCCTCCGCCGCTTGACATATCTTCGCATTTAGATCGTTCTAATGGGGAAGAACAGGCGGACCCAACCCGGCCGGATGCCGGCACATCCGCTGCGATCAGGGAGAAGCGGTCCATGCTTTGGGCCGCGGCAATCGAGGACAGGGCATGGCCCAGCATCCATCACAGGTCGCCTTCGTCACCGGGGCCGGACGCGGCATCGGCCGCGCCATCGCGCTGGCGCTGGCCGATCGCAAGTTCAGCCTGGTCGTCAATGATCTCGCGGCTTCGCCCGACCTCGACGAAACGCTCGCAGTCATCGCGGCGCGCGGTGTCGCGGCCAGGGCCGTGCCCGGCGACATCGCCGATCTCGCGGGCCATGCGGCCCTGGTCGAGGCGGCGTGGTCGGCCTTCGGCCGCATCGACTGCCTGGTCAACAATGCCGGCATATCCGTCAAGACGCGCGGTGACATTTTCGACGTCTCACCGGAGAGTTTCGACCGGCTGATCGGCACCAACCTGCGCGGGCCCTTCTTCCTGACCCAGGCCGTGGCGAAACGCATGACGCTTTCGCCCATGGGCGGCTTCCGCAGCATCATTACCATCTCATCGATGAACGCCGAGGCCGCCTCGCCCGACCGCGCCGAATATTGCATCTCCAAGATCGGCTTGAGCATGATGAGCAAGGTCTTCGCGCTCAGGCTCGCAGGCGAAGGCATCCACACCTACGAGATCCGCCCCGGCGTCATCCGCACCAGCATGACCGCGGTCGCCAAGGAGCGCTACGATCGGATGTTCGCCGAAGGCTTTTCGCCGATCGCGCGCTGGGGCGAGCCCGAGGATGTCGGCCAGGCGGTCGCGACCCTGGCGAGCGGAGCCCTCGCCTATTCGACCGGCGAGGTCATCCATGTCGACGGCGGATTGTCCATCTCCAAGCTGTAACGGGGATTTGCATGAGCACGGAAGGGCCGCGGCCGCTTGCGCCCGGCGAATACTGGTTCGAGGACCTGGCGGTCGGCGACCACTACCGGACCGGCCACATCGTCATCACCGACGCCCATATCGTCGGTTTCGCCGGTCTTTCCGGCGACTTCTTCGACCTGCACATGGATGACGAATTTGCCCGCTCCCAGGGGTTCCAGGCGCGGGTGGCCCATGGCCTGCTCGGCCTCGCCATGGCCGACGGGCTGAAGAACCGTTCGTCGGTGCGCATCATGGCGGTCGCCTCGCTCGGCTGGAACTGGAACTTCAAGGGCCCGATCCTCGCCGGCGACCGCATCGGCGTCCGGGTTGAGATCAGGGCGAAACGCCTCACCAGCAAGGGCGATCGCGGCATCACGACGCTCGGCTTCACGGTCACCAATCAGCACGGCGCCGTGGTCCAGGACGGCGAGACCGCCCTGCTGACCCGGCTCAGACCGCAAGGGGTAACAACCGCGTGAGGCGAGATTGTGCTGCCTCCTGTCCCGGCGTCATCGCGCGGATTGACGGCAGCGGCGACCCGACGCAAAGTTCGCGTGCCATGGCGGCGAGGGTGGCGGAGGGTTTTTTCGCGCCTTCGATTTAGATCGATCCAAAGAATAACCGCAGCCGGGCTCGAACCTTGGCGCAGCAACACGATCCAGGGAGAAACGACAATGGCCTTCTACAAGGGTTGGATGACCAAGCGCGAGCTGATGAAGCTGCTCGGCATTGGCGGTGCGGCGATCGCGGCGGGCCTGCCCGAGCGGGTCTATGCCCAGACGCGCCGGAACACGCTGGTGATCGGCATCGACATCAGCGACACGATCACCCTCGACCCGGCGCGCCAGGCGCAATACACGCCGCCGATGACGCTGCTCGCCGCCTACGACATGCTCGTCACCATGGCGCCCGGCGACTACATCACCATTCGCCCGTCGCTTGCCACCAAGTGGGACCGCACGCCCGACGGCAAGGGCTGGCGCTTCACGCTGCGCGACAACGTCAAGTTCGCCAGCGGCAATCCGATGACCGCCGAGGACGTCAAGTGGTCGATGGACCGCGTGCTCCATCTCGGCGACCAGACCTCGCAATATATCTCGCATGTCGAGCGCACCGAGATCGTCGACGCCAAGACCGTCGACATCATCCTGAAAGACCCGACCCAGCCGCTGCTCACCATCATCGCCGCGCCCGGTTTCGTGGTCTATGACCGCAAGCTGGTCGAACAGCATGGCGGCGACGCCAGCCGTGAGGCCAAGACCAAGGACAAGGCGACCACCTGGCTGAACGAGAACTCCGCCGGCACCGGCGCCTACCGGCTGACCCGCTGGGAGCGCGGCGCCCAGATCCAGTTCACCCGCAACGACAATTACTGGCGCGGCAAACCGCCCTTCGAGCGGGTGATCATCCGCCATATCGGCGACAGCGCGGCGCAGCTCCTGTCGATCCGCCGCGGCGATATCGACATTGCCTTCAACCTGATCCCCGAACAGGTCTCGACCATCAAGGCCGATCCGAACCTGCGCCTGGAAGCGCTCACCAGCCTCGATTTCGTCTATATGGCGGTGACCCAGGAGGTCGAATACAACAAGGCCCTGGCACAGAAGGGCGCGCGTCAGGCGATCGGTTATGCCATCGACTATGACGGCATCATCAAGAACCTGCTCGGCGGCGCCGCCCTGCACCCCGCGCATTTCCTGCCCATCGGCGTCTCCGGCTCGACCGAGGAAATCGCCAAGCAGATCGGCTTCCGGCAGGATCTCGACAAGGCCAAGCAATTGCTGCAGGGCGCGGGCCTTGCCGACGGTTTCGAATTCGAGATCGCCTATGGCAATGCCGCGATCGCCGGCGTGACCTATCAGACGCTGGCGCAGAAGATCCAGGCCGATCTCGCCCGGGTCAATATTCGCGCCCGGCTCAATCCGATGGATCAGGTCAACCTGCGCACCACCTATACCGGCAACAAGGCACAGGGCGGCCTGCTGACCTTCTGGAACCCACCGGCAGTGGAAAACCTGCTCTGGGCGGCAGCCACCGTCGAACGCGTCGCCAGGCGCGTGCATTGGGATGTGCCGGCCGACGTCACCAAGCTCGTCCGCGACGCCGCGGCCGAGACCGACGCCAAGAAACAGGCCGATCTCTGGGTGGAATATCAGAAGCGGCTGGTCGACCAGGCCAATCTGATCATGCTGTTCCAGCCGGTCTACCAGATCGCCGTGCGCAGCAACCTGTCGAAACTGCCGCTGACGGCCGCCGGCTGGATGCTCGACATGTATGACGTCAAGCCGGTTTCGGCCTGACCGGTCGATAGAGGCTCCCGGCCGATGGCCGGGAGCCGCGACTTCGCGGACGCTGGTCGCCGTGCTACATTGCACATAGCGTGTAACACATCGGGCATGACGTCATGAGCGAAGCAACCTTCACTTTCCGTGTTGAAGAAGCCCTGAAGGAGCAGTTCTCCGCGGCGGCAAAGGCCCGTGATCGCACCAGCGCGCAGCTTTTGCGCGATTTCATGCGCGATTTCGTTCGGCGCCAGCAGGAGACCGCCGAGCACGACGTCTGGTTCCGTCGTCAGGTGCAGGCCGGGCTGGATTCCGCTGCCGCAGGTCGCCTGGTCGCTGACGAGGACGTGGAAGCGGAGTTCGCCGCTCGAAGGAGCCAGACGCGCCGCAAGCTTGACCCGAGATCGTGAGGCTCGTCTGGACCCCGGAAGCCCTCGACGATCGCCGCGCGATCTACGACTATGTCGAGGCAGACAGCCCAAGCGCCGCGCTCGCCCTCGATGAGCTGTTGTCGCAAAAGACGAGAAGTCTGGTCGATCATCCCGGTTTGGGTCGTCCCGGGCGAGTCGTCGGCACCCGCGAGCTGGTCGCCCATCGGAACTACATCCTGATCTACGACACCGTCGGCGCGTTCGTACGTGTGCTGCGTCTGCTGCACGCGGCCAGGCAATGGCCGCCGGCACCAACCATCCGCGAGCCACCTCAATCAGGCGACGAGCACCGCATCAGCCTCCAGCCGGGGGCAATCGAAGATCCGCCATAGGCTCCTGTCAGCGCGCCGACAGGAGCGACAGTCCGTGGGCACGCGGCCCGGATCACTCAATCCGAACCTTCGTCTCCTCGACCACCTTCCTCCAGAAGACGATCTCGTCCTTCAGCACCGCCGCGAACTCCGCCGGCCCTTTGTTGACCACATCGAAACCGACATCGGCAAGGCGCTGGCGGGCCGCCGGCTGCTGAAGGAACTCGCCGATCTCGCGGTTGATGGTCGTCACCACCTCGTCGGGCGTGCCTTTGGGCGCCATGATGCCGACCCAGGTGTCGCCGGTGACTTCGGGAAAACCCTGTTCCGCCATGGTCGGCACATCGGGCAGCAGCGGCGAGCGCGCCTGGCCGGTGACCGCCAGCGCCTTCAGGCGGCCGCCGGCGATCATCGGCCCGGCGGACGCCATGGTGGTCCAGGCATTCGAGATCTGGTTCGAGACGACGGCCTGGATCGCCGGGCCGGCGCCTGGAAAGGTGACCGCCACCATGTCGAGGTTCTGCGTGACCTTCAGGCGTTCGGCGAGCAGATGACCCTGCGTGCCGATGCCGCCATGGGCATAGTTCTGGTTGGGCCTCGCTCTCAGGTCGGCGACGAATTCCTTGGCGCCCTTGGCGGCAATCGACGGGTGGGCCGAGACCACGTGGGTCGAGGAGACCGACAGGTTGATCGGCACGAAATCGGCGACGGGATCATAGGGCAGGTTGCTGAAGATCGACGCGTTGACAGCATGGGTGCTGAGCGCGAACAACAGCGTGTAGCCGTCAGCGGCCGAACGGGCGGCCTGGGCGGTGCCGCGATTGCCGGTGGCGCCAGCGACATTCTCGACGACGAATTGCTGACCGAGCTTCTGCGAGAGGTGCTGGCAGGCGAGCCGCGCATAGACGTCCACGGTGCCGCCCGGCGCGAAGGTGACGATGGCGCGTACCGGTCGGACCGGATAGGTCTGCGCGGCGGCTATGCGCGGCGCGGCGACCAACGCGGCCGACCCGCCGACGAGGCCCGCGAAGCGCCTGCGGCTGATCGCGGCGCCACCGGTCGTTTCGGACGGCACGGACCGGCCGCGATCGGAAGGCTTGCTCATCTGTCGGTTCCCCTGATTTTTCCTGAAGGTCCGTTGCGCGTGGCGGTTCAATGGCCCGTAACGGAAGTCTAGACAGTTTCCGGGAATGCCGTCACGCCAACCTCGCCGGCTAAAATCCGTAAACCTCGGCGGGATTGTCGACCAGGATCTTCCGGCGCTCGGTCGCATCCGGCGCCCAGTCGGTAAGGATATCCAGGAGATGCGCCTCGTCCGGCCGCGGGTTCATGCCGGGATGCGGCCAATTGCTCGCCCAGAGCATGCGCTCGGGCGCGGCCTTGACCAGCGCGCGGGCCAGCCGGCTGACATCCTCGTAACCGGGCGCGCCGGTCTTCGACACCTCGTAAGGCGCCGAAAGCTTGACCCAGACCCGCCCGCTATCGACCAGATCGAGCAGCAGCCGGAAGGCCGGGCTGTCGACCGGCACCGGCTCGAGGAACTTGCCGACGTGATCGATGACGATCCGGCCCGGCCATGACCGGATCTGCGCGATGCGCTCATGCATCAGCCGGCCGTCCATCTGCAGCTGCACGTGCCAGCCGACGGCTTGCACCTTGGCCGCGATCCGGTCGAGCTGATCCCAGGGGATGGCGCCGCCGGGCAGCATCAGGAAGCGCGCGCCGCGCATGCCGCCAGCGGTCAGCATCTCCAGCACCTCGTCCGGCACCTGGTCGTCGACCACGGCGACACCACGCGCCATCGCGCTGCCCAGCGCCTTGATGCCGGCGAGCGTGCAGGCATTGTCGGTGCCGTAGACCGAGGGCTGGACGATCACCGCCCGGCTCAGCCCGAGGCGAGCCCGCACCACCTTGTAGTGTTCGACAGTTGCTTCCGCCGGCGGCCTGCTGGCGGCATTCGGCGCCAGCGGATAGCCGGCATCGTAAACATGCAGATGCGTGTCGGTGGCGCCGGGCGGCGCCTCGAGCCTGGGCATGGCGCTGCCTTCCGTCGCGATCATGATGACCTCTCCTTTATTTCAGCCGGGCGAGCCGCGTCGCGGCCTCGGTATTGACCGCGCCCGGCGGCACTTCGCCGGCAAGCAATGCGCGCACCTGCCCGACCGTGTCGAAAGCCTGGTGCTCGATCGCCGCCGGCGTCAGCCCACCGGTATGCGGCGTGGCGACGACATCCGGCCGTCGCGCCAGTTCCGGCGACGGCATCTGGTCCGGCGCGCGGCCGACATCCATCGCAGCCCCGGCAAGCCGCCCGGCCTCGAGGGCGGCGGCGAGCGCTGCCTCGTCGACCAGGTTGCCGCGCGACAGATTGACGAAATAGGCCGACGGCTTCATGCGCGCGAAGGCGGCGGCGTTCATCAGGTTCTCGGTCTCGTCGGTTGCCACCACCAGGCAGATCACGAAGTCCGCCTCCGCCAGCAGGGCCTCGAACGACACCTGCTCGACCGCTTCCTCGTCGATCGTCTTGTAGGGATCGCTCGCCAGCACCCGCATGCCGAAAGCCCGGGCAAGGTCAGCCATATAGCGGCCGATCACGCCGTAGCCGACGATGCCGATGGTCGAGCCGCGCAATTGCCGGCCGGTGCGCGGCACCGGGGCGGCACCTGCGCGATAGCTGCCGACAGCACCCGACACGCCACGGGCGAGATCGATCATCATGCCGAAGCCGAGTTCGGCCACCGAGGCGACGAAACCCGGTGTCGCACGCGTCACCAGAATGCCCTGCGCGCTGGCCTCGGCGACATCGACATTGCGGATGTCGACCGCGCAGCGCAGGAAGGCGACAAGATCCGGAGCCTTCTTGAAGAAGGCACCGTAACCGGGGGTCAGCCGGTCGGAGACGATGATGGCGGCGCCCGCCGCGACCTCGGCCAGCGCCTCGGCGTCCAGCACCTTCCCGGTTGGATTGATCGTCACCTCGGCCATGTCGCGCAGGGCGGCGACCGCGCGCGGACCATAATAATTCGCCAGCATGTCGGGCGTATGGGTCAGGAAAACGCGCTTGTTGGTCATCGGATGTCTCGCGTTGCGCCAGCCTCGGCGGAGGCCAGCAGGGCGTCGATCAGCTTGTGCACTTTGAGCGCCTCGCGCCCGCTGACGACCGGATCGCGCTTCGCCTCGATCGCCTCCAGGAAGTCGGTGATCACCGCCTTATGCGCCTCATGCGAAAAGGCCATCGGGTCGGCGCCGCCGCTCTTCGATTCGCCGCCTTCATGGACGACCACCCGGCCATCGCGAAAATGGACCTTGAGGGTCTCGGCCTCCAGCACCGCGGTGGCATGCTCGCAGGCGAGTTCTATTTTTTCGGCGAAGCCCGGAAAGGCCACGGTGGTCGCGTCGATCGTGCCGATCGCGCCATTGTCGAAACGAACCGCCGCCGCGACGATGTCCTCGGTGTCGATGGCGCGCGACGGCGAGGTCCTGGCCATGGCCGTGACCTGCGCGATCCGGCCGGTCAGGCTCTGGAACAGGTCGAGCGTATGGATCGCCTGGGTCAGCAATACGCCGCCGCCGTCGCGCGCCTTCATGCCACGCCCGGCCTGGGCAAAATATTCGGGCGAACGCCACCAGCGGATCGACGCCGAGCCCGAGACGAGCGCTCCGAGCTCATTGCCTTTGACCATCGCGGCGAGCTTCAGCGAGGCCGCCCGAAACCGGTGCTGCAGCACCACGCCGAACCGTCGGTCGGCCGCCGCCATCGCCGCGACCGAACGCTCGGCCCGCTCGACCGTCACGTCGAGCGGCTTTTCCAAAAGCACGTGCTTGCCGGCGGCCGCGCAGCGCGCGGTCAGTTCCAGATGGGTCATCGGCGGCGTCAGCAGGATCACCGCGTCAACCGAGGGATCGGCCAGCACCGCGTCGAGATCGGCCACCACGGGCAGGTCCGGATGGGCCTGCGAGAAAGCCTGGCGCCGCTCGACGCTGGGCGCCTGGCAGGCGACGACCCGCGCCCGGTCGGCCAGCTCCCTGAGGCTCTGGATATGCGGTTTGTGGGCCATGCCGAGGCCCACCACGGCGATCCCGAGGGTCATTGCTTGAACTCCGCGTCGCGTTTCTGCTGGAACGCCCGGATGCCTTCCATGTGATCGCCCGCCGCGAAACACAGGGTGTTCATCTCGTTTTCGTAGCGCAGCCCGGCGGCGAGCGTCGAGGCAAGCGCCATGCGCACCGAGGCCTTCACCGCTTCGACCGCCACCGGACTGAAGCCGGCGAACTTCCGGCACAGGGCACGCGCCTCGGCTTCGACCTTGTCGTCGTCGACCAGATATTCGACCAGCCCCAGGCGATGCGCCTCGGCCGCGTCGATCGGATCACCGGTCAAAAGCAGCTTCATCGCCTGGCCGTAACCGATCAGGCGCGGCAGCATCTGCGATGCGCCGCCGCCGCCGACCCAGCCCCTTTGCACTTCGGGGAAGCCGAGCCGGGCGCCACGCCCCATCACCCGGATGTCGGCCGACAGCGCCGTCTCGGCGCCGCCGCCCAGAACCCAGCCGTGCAGCGCCGCGACCACCGGCTTGCGCATGTCGCGCACGGCGGTCGCGTATTCGACACGGTTGCGGAAGGCCCAGGAGCTCGGATATTCGGCCAGCGCATTGAGGTCGCTGCCGGCGCAGAAGGCCCGTGGCCCGGCGCCCCGGATCAGCACGGCGCGCACGCCGTCGTCACGGTCGAGCTGGCGGCACAGGCTCTCCAGCCGCGCGGCCATGGGCGGCGTCACGGCGTTGAGCTTGGCCGGGCGATTGAGCACGATTTCCGCGACGAAGCCGTCTTTTATCAGTAGAACCTCATCTTCCATCGGGCATTCCTTTCCAATAAGGACAGACCAGGGATTGACGCCTGGGGGCACACGACAAGGCATGAGCGGTGAGCCGAAAAGCCTCGTGAGACCGCAGCGCGTGACCTTGCACGATCTGGCGAACCATGCCGGCGTGTCGCGCGCCACCGTCTCGCTGGTGCTGCGCAAGAGCCCGCTGGTGGCCGAGAAGACGCGCCTCAAGGTGCTCGAATCCTGCCGGGTGCTCGGCTATGTCTATAATCGCGGCGCGGCCAACCTGCGCACCCAGCACACCCACACCATCGGGGTGTCGATCAACGAGATCACCAACCCCTATTTCACCGAGCTGACGGCGGCGATCCAGCGCTCGTTCCTCGATCTCGGCCGCACCGTGTTCATCGCCAATTCCGACGAGGACCCGGCCCGCCAGGACCAGTTCATCGCCACGATGCGCGAATACAATGCCGACGGCCTGGCGATCTGTCCGGCGCGTGGCACGTCGCGCGACACGCTGCGCCGGCTGAAGGAACAGGGCGTCGCCTGCGTGCTCATCTCCCGCGATATCGCCGGCTCGGGCCTCGACTATGCCGGCCATGCCAATCAGGCCGGCATGCGCATGGCGACCGCCCATCTGATCGGACTCGGCCATCGCCGGATCGCCATGATCGGCGGCAACGACCTGGTCTCCACCGGTGCCGAGCGGCGCGCCGGCTACCGCCAGGCGTTGACCGAGCACGGCATCGCCATCGATCCCGCTTTGCTCCAGCCAGGGCCCGCGACCCGCAGCTTCGGCGCCCAGACCGTCAGGGCCCTGCTCGCCCTGGCCGACCCGCCGACCGCCGCGGTCTGCTTCAACGACGTGCTTGCCTTCGGCGTCATGCTCGGCCTGCGCCAGATCGGTCAGGAGCCCGGCCGCGACTTCGCCGTCATGGGTTATGACGACCTGGCCGAGGCGGAACTCTGGACGCCGGCCCTGTCGACGGTGGAGATCGATTCGGTCGGCATCGGCCAGGCCGCCGCCAAATTGCTGCTCGAACGGATCGAGGATCCCGATGCGCCGGCGCGCCGGGTCATCCTGCAGCCCAGGCTGATGCTGCGGGAATCGAGCGGTCCGCCGCGCAAATAGGGTTGTCCGCGGCCCGGCGGCCGTGCCGGCCCGGTTCGAATCCTGCTGCCCTGCCGCGCACCAGCGACCTGTCATGCCTCCCCCTCGCACGGCCTTGTTTTCGGATGCGGCCGGCTGATTTCCGGATACACTACGTTGGGATTGACACCTCGTCATCCGGAATTTAGAACGATCTAAATAATAAAAACACCGGAGGAAACATGCTCGCCCGCATAATACGCGGCTTATCGGCTGCTGCTCCCGTTCATCCCGGCATCCGCGCCGGGCGCCCCTGCCTCCCCAGGTTTTCGGGAGGCTAGGCCATGTTGCGCTTCATCGTTTCGCGGCTGGGCATCACCGTCATGATGGCGATCATGGCGACCCTGGTGATCTTCCTGATTTCCAACATGGTGCCGGGCGACCCGATCCTGGCGCAGCTCGGCGACATCGCCGCCTCCAACAAGGAATTCGTCGCGGAATGGCGGGCCAAATGGGGGCTCGATCTGCCGCTCTGGGAACGCTACCTGATCTTCCTGAAGGGGCTGGTCCAGGGTGATCTCGGCGTCTCCATCGCCTCGCAGCGGCCGGTGCTCGAGGACATCGCGCAATTCGCCCCGGCGACCCTCGAGCTCGCCACCATCAGCTTCCTTCTGGCACTGGTCACCGGCATTCCGCTCGGCATCATGGCGGCGGTCTGGCGCGATACCTGGATCGACCACATTGCCCGCGTGGTCTCGCTGGTCGGAGTATCCTCGCCGACCTTCTGGCTCGCCTTCATCATGCTGGCGATCTTTTACGGCGGGCTTGAAATCGCCCCCGGTCCCGGCAGGCTCGACGCCATCGCCATGCCGCCGCCCACCGTCACCGGGCTCTTGCTGATCGACACCATCGTCGCCGGCGACTGGGAGATGTTCCGCGACGCGGCGGCGCATCTGGTCCTGCCCTCGATCGTGCTGGCGGCGGCGACCCTAGGCCTGATCACCCGCACCATGCGCGCCAGCATGCTGGAGAGCATCCAGCAGGACTATGTCCGGGTGGCGCGTGCCAAGGGGCTGAAGGGCTTCACCGTGATCGTCGGCCATGTCCTGCCCAACGCGCTGATCCCGGTCGTCACGCTCGGCGGCCTCGCTTATGCCAACCTGCTGACCGGCGCGGTCATGACCGAAACGGTGTTCTCCTGGCCGGGGCTCGGCCGCTACACCTTCCGCAGCGCCGCCACGCTCGACTTCCCGGCGATCATGGGCATCACCCTGATCGTGGCGCTGGTCTACCTGCTGGTGAACCTGATCATCGACATCAGCTACGCGCTGCTCGATCCGAGGGTGAAACGATGACCGTCGCCGCGGAACACGAGACCACCACCGCCCACGTCATCGCGCCGGTCGCCACCAGGGCGCAGCGCTGGCGCCGCCGTTATGGCCTGGCCGCCCTCGGCGCGGCCATCGTCCTCATCTGGGTCGTCATCGCCCTGGTCGCGCCCTGGCTGACGCCCTACAAGCCCGACGCCGTCGACGTCACCAACCGGCTGCAGCCGCCGTCCTGGCAGCATTGGCTCGGCACCGACGTGCTCGGACGCGACGTCCTGACGCGCCTGCTCTACGGCGCCCGCATCTCGCTCACCACCGGTTTCGTCGTGGTCATCGTCGGCGCCGTCTTCGGCACGCTCGTCGGCGGTTTCGCGGCTTACGCGCGCGGCCGCATCGAAGAGGTGATCATGCGCATCACCGATCTCGTCCTGTGTTTCCCGCCGATCATCCTGGCGCTGGCGATCGCCGCCGCGCTCGGCATCGGCACGCTCAACACGATCATCGCCATGCTGGTGGTCTGGTGGCCGAAATTCGCCCGCCTCGCCCATAGCCTCGTGCTGGTCCAGCGCTCGCAGGAATATGTCGAGGCCGCCATGGTCATCGGCCTCAGCCCGGCGCGCATCCTGATCCGCCACATCATCCCGAATTCGATCGGGCCGCTGATCGTGCTGGTCACGCTCGATGTCGGCAATGCCATCATCACCTTTGCCGGCCTGTCCTTCCTGGGGCTCGGCGTGGTGCCGCCGACCCCCGAATGGGGCTCGATGGTGGCCGAGGGTCGCGAGCTGGTTCAGCAATGGTGGGTCGCGACCTTCCCCGGCATCGCCATCCTGACCATCGTGCTGGGCTTCAATTTCCTCGGCGACGGCGTCCGCGACTGGCTCGACCCGCGCGCGAGAAAACGGTGAGTGGCCCGATGAACATGAACATCAAGCCACCGGACGGCCAGGCCGCCACGCCGGCTCTCGAAGTGACCGGCCTGCGCACCCAGTTCTTCACCGACGAGGGCGTGGTGCGCGCCGTCGACGGCGTCAGCTTTGCGGTCGCGGCCGGCGAGGCGCTCGGCATCGTCGGCGAATCCGGCTCGGGCAAGAGCGTCACGGCGCTCTCCCTGATGCGGCTCTTGGACGAGCCGAGCCGCATCGTCGGCGGCGAGATCCGCTTCCAGGGCAAGGACCTCTTGAAGGCCTCGGCCGAGGAGCTGCGCAACCTGCGCGGCGACCGCCTCGCCATGGTGTTCCAGGACCCGATGACCTCGCTCAATCCGGTGATCAAGATCGCCAAGCAATTGATCGAGACCATGGTGGTCCATGGCCGCTATACGCCGGAGGAGGCCGGCAAGCGCGCGGTCAACCTGCTCGGGCGGATGGGGGTGAGCGCGCCGGAACGCGCCGTCGACAGCTATCCGCACCAGTTCTCCGGCGGCATGCGCCAGCGCGTCATGCTGGCGCTCGGCATGAGCAACGAGCCGGCGCTGCTGATCGCCGACGAACCGACCACCGCGCTCGACGTCACCATCCAGGCGCAGATCCTCGACCTGCTGCGCGAGCTCAACCGCGATTTCGGCACGGCCATCGTGCTGATCAGCCACGACCTCGGCGTCATCGCCCGCGTCTGCACCCGCACCATCGTCATGTATGGCGGCGAAGTGGTGGAGGAAGGCCCGACCGAAGACCTGCTGAAAGACCCGCGCCATCCCTATACCTGGGCGCTGATCAATGCCGTGCCGCGCATCGACGAGACCACATCGGGCGACCGCCGGCTGACCACCATCGAAGGCCAGCCGCCGGACCCGCTGAACATGCCGACCGGTTGCCGCTTCGCGCCGCGCTGCCCGTTCCGGGTCGCGCGCTGCGACGAGCATCCGGATCTCGGCGACATCCTGCCCGGCCGCAAGGCGCGCTGCTGGGTCACCCAGGGCGGCCAGACGCTCGAACTGAAGCAGCGCAGCGCCGCCGCGTCCCAGGCCCCCGGCACGGCATCGGCGCGCCGCGCCGGGCCGAAACACGAAGGCACGCCCATCCTCAGGGTGCGTGGGCTGGTCAAGCACTTCGCCTTGCCGAAGAGCGGTTTCTTCGAGCCCTATCGTTATGTCCATGCCGTCGATCACGTCGACCTCGACGTCTACCGCGGAGAGACCGTCGGCCTGGTCGGCGAATCCGGTTGCGGCAAGTCGACGCTCGCCCGCGTCGTCATGCGCATCCACCAGCCGAGCGCCGGCGAGATCAGCTTCGACGGCACCGACATCGCCCAGGCCAAGCAGAGCCAGATCCGGCCGCTGCGCCGGCGCATGCAGATGGTGTTCCAGGACCCCTATGCCTCGCTCAATCCGCGCATGAGCGTCGCCGACATCCTGGGTGAGCCGCTGCGTTTCCACGGCCTGACCACGACGACAGCGGAAACCCGGGAGCGGGTCGAGGAACTGCTCTCGACCGTCGGCCTGAGCCCACGATCGGCCGAGCGTTTCCCGCATGAATTCTCCGGCGGCCAGCGCCAGCGCATCTCGATCGCCCGCGCGCTCGCGGTGAAGCCGGATTTCATCGTCGCCGACGAACCGATCTCGGCGCTCGACGTCAATATCCAGGCGCAGATCATCAACCTGATGCTCGATCTGCAGGACCGTTTCGGGCTGACCTATCTGTTCATCGCCCATGACCTGGCGGTGGTGCGGCACATCTCCGACCGGGTCGTCGTGCTCTATCTCGGCAAGGTCATGGAGGTGGCTCCGGCCGACGCGGTCTTCGACCGGCCGCTGCATCCCTATACCCGCTACCTGATCTCGGCCGTGCCGATCCCGGATGCGGCGGTCGAGCGCGGCCGCTCGCATCTGAAGCTGACGGGCGAGCCGCCGAGCGCGGTCGACCCGCCATCCGGCTGCCGCTTCCGCACGCGCTGTCCGCTCGCCAAGCCGGTCTGCGCCAGCGAGCCGCCGCCGCTCGTCGAACATGCCCCCAACCATCTCGTCGCCTGCCATTTCGCGGGCCAGCTGTCGTGAACATCAGGAGGATGCCGTGCAACGCGTAAGCGCGGATGAAGCCGTCAAACTGATCCGCTCGGGCGACACCATCGTCATTGGCGGCTCCGGCGGCGGCCATGCCGTCCCGGAGGCCCTGATGGCCGCCGTCGAGCGCCGGTTCCTGGCCGAGGGCCTGCCGCGTGCGATCACCGCGGTGCATCCGGTCGGCCTCGGCGACGGCGCCAACAGGGGTGCCGGGCACTTCGCCCATGAAGGCCTGCTCAAGCGCATCGTCTGCGGCACCTTCGTCAATTCCCCCGGCATTTCCGACATGGCCATCGCCGACAAGGTCGAGGGCTACACGCTGCCGCAAGGCGCGCTGTCGCAACTGATGCGCGAGATCGCCGCCGGCCGGCCGGGCCTGATGACCAAGACCGGCCTGCATACCTTCGTCGATCCCCGCCACGGCGGCGGCCGGCAGAGCCGATGCGCGCCCGAAGGCGTGGTCGAGCTGGTCGATTTCCGCGGCGAGGACTACCTGTTCTTCAAGTCCTTCCACATCGACGTCTGTTTCCTGCGCGGCACCACCGCCGACGAGGACGGCAATATCAGCATGGAACAGGAAGCCGTGTTCCTGGAAATGCTGTCGGAGGCCCAGGCGACCAAGCGCTGCGGCGGCCTGGTCATCGTCCAGGTCAAGCGCATCGCCAAGCGTGGCACGCTGCCGCCGAAATCGGTCAAGATCCCCGGCATCCTGGTCGACCTCGTCGTGGTCGAGCCGGACCAGTGGCAGACCTACCTGGTCGAATACAGCCCGTCTTATGCCGGCGAGCTGCGCATGCCGCTGTCGGACATTCCGGTGCTGCCGCTCGATGCCCGCAAGGTCATCGCCCGGCGCGCCGCGCTCGAACTGTTCCCCGGCGCCATCTGCAATCTCGGTTCGGGCATTTCGACCGGCATCGCCAATGTCGCGGCCGAGGAAGGTGTGCTCGACGAGGTCTGCCTGACCAACGAGCAAGGCTTGATCGGTGGCGCGCCCGCCTCCGGCGGCGACGCGGGCGCCGCGCGCAACTACGTGGCGATCGTCGACCAGCCCTATCAGTTCGACTTCTATGACGGCGGCGGGCTCGACCTCGCCTTCCTGTCTTTCGCCGAGGTCGACGCCTCGGGCAATGTCAATGTCAGCCGCTTCGGCAACCGGATCGTCGGTCCCGGCGGCTTCATCAATATCAGCCAGAACGCCAGGGCGGTGATCTTCAGCGCCACCTTCACCGCCGGCAAATCCGAGATCGGCTGGGGCGACGGCAGCATGCGCATCGTCAAGGACGGCCCTCAAGCCAAGCTCGTCGAGGCGGTCCAGCAGATCACCTATAGCGGCCGCTACGGCGCCGAGCGCGGCCAGCGCGTGCTCTATGTCACCGAGCGCGCGGTGTTCCGGCTGGGTCCTGACGGCGTCGAGCTGATCGAGGTCGCGCCGGGCATCGATGTCGAGCGCGACGTCATCGGCCGCATGGGTTTCCGGCCGCGCGTCTCGCCCGACCTGAAGCTGATGGACCAGCGCCTGTTCCGGCCCGAGCCGATCGGGCTTGCCGATCATCTCGGCCGCCGGCCGAGGCGCGCACCGCCCGCCCATCTCGCCGAAGCCAATCTCGCGCATATTCGTGCCCGCCAGGTGGCGGCGGAATGACGGGTGCTGCCATGACCGATCCCCTGAACCAGCAAGTCCTGATCGACGGTGCCACCCGGCTCTATGCGATCATCGGCGATCCCATCGCCCAGGTGAAATCACCGGGCGTGTTCAATCCGCGCTTCGCCGCTGCCGGCATGAACACGGTGAAGATCCCGGTCCATGTCCGCCCCGAGGGCTTCGAAGAAACCGTTCGCGGCCTGATGGCGATCGGCAATCTCGACGGCATGATGGTGACCGTGCCCTACAAGTCACGGGTCATGCCGCTGCTCGACCACGTCCTGCCGATGGCGGCCAAGGTCGGCGCGGTCAATGCCATGCGCCGGGAAAAGGACGGCAGCTGGACCGGCGACATGTTCGACGGCCGTGGCCTCGTGCGGGGCTTGAGCGAACGCGATATCCGGCTCGACGGCCGCCGCATCATGCTGTTGGGCGCCGGTGGTGGCGGCAGCGCGGTCGCCGTGGCGGTGGCCGATGCGGGCGCCGCCAAGCTCCACATTTTCGATGTCGATCCGGCCAAGGCGGAAGCTCTCGCCGGCCGTGTCGCCAAGGCTTACCCGGCCTGCCAGGTCAGCGCCGGCGCGCCGCACATCACCGGCCACGACACCCTGATCAACGCCACGCCGATCGGCATGGCGCCCGGCGACGGTTTCCCCGCACCGCTCGACGGCCTGACCGCCGAGGTGCTGGTGGTCGACATCATCATGAAGCCGGAGGTGACGCCCTTGCTGGCGCATGCCCGCGGCCTCGGCTGCGTCGCGCTCGGCGGACGGGTCATGCTGGAGGGCCAGGCCGCGGAGGTGGCCGGCTTCTTCGGGATCGGAGGTGGGGCATGAACACGACCCGTCTCGAGGTCGGCGAAACCGCGACCTTCGCCAAGACCATCACCGAAGCCGACCTGGTGCTGTTTTCCGGCCTGACCGGCGATTTCGACCCGATCCATGTCAACGAGGACTATGCCCGCAAGACCACCTTCGGCCGGCGCATCGCCCATGGCGCGCTGGTCATGGGGCTGTTGTCGACCACCGCCTCGATGATGTCGCGCCGCTCGACCGAACGCGGTTCGACCGGCGTCTCGGTCTCGCTCGGCTACGACAAGATCCGCTTCCTGAAACCCGTCTTCATCCAGGACACGCTGACCGCCCGCTACACGATCGAGGAGATCGACGAAGCCAGGGGCCGAAGCCGCTCCAGGGTCGAGGTGATCAATCAGGACGGCGAGCTCTGCCTGGCCGGTACGCACATCATGAAATGGGTCGCGGCCGCGGGCTGAGGCCTTTCCAGTTGCAATTCGGTTGGACGTCCTTCGAGGCTCGCAAGAGCTCGCACCTCCACGCAAAAGCGGAGCTTTTGCGTCGGGATCAGGAACGTGGGGATTGGCAACAGCGGCGGTGTGGAATGCGCGACATGCTCAACGCCTCACGAACAACGCTGATGCAATGCTTTTCCCGCCTCATCCTGAGGTGCCAGCGAAGCGAGCCTCGAAGGACGGCCAACCGACCTGCAATTCATCCGAACGCCGTGATCCGTTTCTCGCTCGTTGAAAGCCCCTCGCCATGCCGCTCTCCGAAACGCACCAGGAAATCCGCCGCGCCGCCCGCCGCTTCGCCGACGAGGTCGTCCGCCCGCAGGCCGAGGCGCTCGATCGCGACGAAACCTTTCCGCGCGACATCTACCGGCAGATGGGCGAGCTCGGCCTGTTCGGCATCACCACACCGGCCGAACTCGGCGGCGCCGGCCTCGATGCTCTCGCCTACGCTCTGGTCATGGAGGAATTGTCGCGCGGCTATGCCTCCATCGCCGACCAGTGCGGCCTCTATGAGCTGATCGCCACGCTCCTGTCGGTGCATGGCACGCCGGAGCAGCAGGCCAAGTGGCTCGGCCGGCTGCTGCGCGCCGATTTCCGGCCGGCCTATTGCATCACCGAGGCCGAGGCTGGCACCGATGTCTCCGGCATCAGGACCACGGCCGAGCGCACCGCGGCAGGCTGGCGGCTCTCCGGTTCCAAGCTGTGGATCCACAATGCGCCGGTCGCCGATATCGGCTTCGTGCTGGCCCGCACCGACAAGGCCGCCAGCAAGCGCGGCATGAGCATCTTCATTGTCGAGCTCGACCGGCCGGGCGTGTCGCGCGGCCCGAAGGAGCACAAGATGGGCCAGCGCGCCTCGCAGGTCGGCGGGCTGCAGTTCGACGGCGTCGAGCTGCCGGCCGATGCCCTGCTCGGCGCCGAGGGGCGCGGCTTCCACATCATGATGAGCGCCCTCGACAAGGGCCGCGTCGGCATTGGCGCGCTGGCCGTCGGCATTGCCCAGGCCGGCCTGGAAGCGGCGCTCGACTATGCCAGGACGCGCCGCCAGTTCGGCCAGGCGGTGGCCGAATTCCAGGGCCTGCAATGGATGCTCGCCGACATGGCCAAGGAGATCGCCGCTGCGCGGCTCCTGGTTCACAACGCCGCCGAGGCGCTGGAGGCCGGCCGTTCCGCGACGATCCACTGCTCCATGGCGAAATGCTTCGCCAGCGACATGGCGGTGGCCCAGACCGCCAATGCCGTGCAGATCTTCGGCGGCAGCGGCTATATCAGGGGCTTCGAGGTCGAACGGCTCTACCGCGACGCCAAGATCACCCAGATCTATGAAGGCACCAACCAGATCCAGCGCTCGATCATCGCCCGCGAGCTGTTGAGCCACGGCGTGCCCGGCTGACGGCGACAGCGCGAAACAAGCCTCGATCCTGGCCGGCCTCGACAGCAAAAGCTCAACGCCGTCGACAGTTTCCCTTGGGAGCTCGCGGAAGCGCACAACTCCAAAATGTCCTGACATTCAGTGGTTTGCGCGAAGGTCGGTCGCGGTTCGAGGTTGCGCGCGAGAACCACCGTCTCACCTCTCCCCGGCGGGGAGAGGTCGGGCGAAGCCCGGGAGAGGGGGCGCGGCGCGAGATGAGAGATGACAATACGAACGGGCAAAGCCTTGTTCTAAAGCCTCAAATCTCCCTCTCCCGACCTTTCGCTGCGCTCAAGGTCGACCTCTCCCCGCCGGGAAGAGGTAAGGGCGGCGGTTCTGGCGCGAGATCTCGAAGGGAACAGTGCGCGAGGGCGCCGCGCTGAAAAACACGGATTTGCGAGCTGTGTGCATCCGGCAGCTCCCAAGGGAGAGGGTTGTCTCGCCCGCCTCACCGGTCATGCCTGAGCGCGGCGCCGCCCGAAGGCGGCGCCGCATGTGATCACTGCGGCTGCTGCTGGGGCTGCTGCGACTGCTGTTGTTGCTGCTGCTGCGCCAGGAGATCGGTGATCCGGCGCACCGTGACGCGACGGTTCTCGCGCGACGGGCCCTGGGTCTGCACCTTCAGATATTGCTTGCCATAGCCCTGCGAGGTCAGGTTCTCCGGCGGCACATTGAAGTTGCGGGTCAGGATGGTCGCCACCGCCTGCGCCCGGTTGTCCGACAGCGAGAGATTGTCGACGTCCGAACCGACCGCGTCGGTGTGGCCCTCGATCAGGAACACCTCGTTCGGATTGCGCTGCACCGCCTGGTTCACCGCCTGGGCGAGAGCCGCCAGGCGCTGCACCTGATCCGGCGACACCGTCCACGATCCGGTCTCGAAATTGATCGTGTTGATGTCGACGCTGCGGGTATAGGCGCGCACCGCCGGGCTGTAGCGCACCTCGTCGAGCGTATAACGGCGCGGCAGCGGTGCCACCGGCGGCGCCGACAGGGTTTCGTAGATCAGCCTTTCGTCGGCTTCGCCGGCATCCACGATGTAGCGATCCTCGGGGATTTCCATGCGCGGCGGCGGCAGGACGATGACCTGATCCTGGAAGGCCCTGGGCGGTCCGCCATAGCCGTTGTCGATCAGGATCACCTCGCGGCCATCGGGATAGCGCCGGATGCGGCGCACCAGCTGGCCATATTCGTCCGTGACGGTGATCACCTGGATGCCGCCCGGCCGGTCATAGACCGAATAGATCTGGCCGTTGCGGCGTTCGGTGCGGATGTCGCCGCCGAGATCGCGGAACCGCGAGGTCTCGTCATGGCGCATGAAGAAGCCGTCGCCGTCGCGCACGATCGTGCGGCCCGGCTCCTGGATCACCATGACGCCGTCACGGCTATATTCCTGCCGCTGCTGACGGACATCGTCGATGCCGCGGGTGCTGCGGCCGATCAGGAAGCCGCCGACAAGCCCGGCCGCGCCGCCGATCGCCAGAGCGCCGGCCGGCCCGATGCGCGAACCGGTCGTGCGCGGCGGCGGACCGCCGGGAGGCATGCCCGGAGGCTGCCCCGGACCACCAAAAGGCGGCTGGCCGGCGAATGGCGGCTGGCCGGGACCACCGGGCCTTTGGCCGAAGGGCGGCTGGCCCTGCGGAATCTGGCCCTGGCCAGGAACCTGCGGCTGACCGACCTGCGGCTGACCGACCTGCGGCACCGACGGCTGGCCGGGTCCGGGGGGGCGACCGGTGAAGCTGCCGGGCGGCGGCAGGCCCGGTTGCCCCGGCTGGCCCGGGACCGGCGGCTGGCCGGTCACCGGCGGGATCGGCGGTTGACCCGGAACGCCCGGACGCTGGCCGATCGGCGGCTGGCCGGGGACAGGCGGCAAGCCGGGTCCGCCCGGCTGGCCGGGCAGGCCAGGGCGCTGACCGACCGGCGGCTGCCCCGGGATCGGCGGCTGACCGGTCACCGGCGGGATTGGTGGCTGGCCAGGCACGCCCGGACGCTGGCCGATCGGTGGCTGACCCGGGATCGGCGGCTGACCGGTCACCGGCGGGATCGGTGGCTGGCCGGGAACGCCCGGACGCTGGCCAATCGGGGGTTGCCCAGGGATCGGTGGTTGACCGGTCACCGGCGGGATCGGCGGCTGGCCGGGAACGCCTGGACGCTGACCAATCGGGGGTTGCCCCGGGATCGGCGGTTGACCTGTGACAGGCGGCTGACCCGGAATACCAGGACGCTGCCCGATCGGCGGCTGGCCCTGAGGCGGTTGCCCCGGGATGGGTGGCTGGCCCTGCGGCGGCCGTCCGGTGAAGCTGCCGGGCGGCGGCAGGCCGGGTCGCTGGCCGGCCGGCGGTTGAGCCACGGGCGGCGGTGCGATCGGCGGCCGGGGCTGTTGAGGTTGCGCGGCCGGCGGAATCGGGCGAGGCGCCATGGCCGGCGGGGCGACCGGCGGACGCGGTTCGCGTGGTTGCGCCGGGGGCTGGGCTTGCGGCGGCCGGCCGGTAAAACCACCGGCGGGCGGCATGGGGCGTGGCTCGCGCGGCTGGGCGGCGGGCGGCATCTGCCGCGGCGCCATGGCCGGGGGCGCCTGCCGTTGCGGCTGGGGCTGGGCGGCCGGCGGCATCGGTCGCGGCGCCATGGCCGGAGGTGCCTGCCGTTGTGGCTGCGGCTGGGCGGCCGGCGGCATCGGCCTCGGCGCCTGGGGAGCTTGCGG
>BFBZ01000005.1_pt646 | contig 24896 bp, 31 predicted proteins | sample 1888401 | NCBI WGS metagenome assembly BFBZ01 (sample SAMD00112614, study PRJDB3348) | symbiont metagenome | host: Chara braunii
TCTGCGAATGGCCACCTCGGGATGACGGATGACGTTTAGCGATCTCACCATGCTTATCCGCCTGTCTCTTATACACATCTAGATGTGTATAAGAGACAAGATGTCTCGACCGCGATATCCTTGTACTTGCTCATGGGGTGTTCCTGGGGTGATCTTGAGTGAGGAGGTGTTGCGCGGAACTGGGCCTGGCCGCTACCGCAATCCAAGCCCGCGCGCGATGATGCCGCGCAGCACTTCGGTGGTGCCGCCTTGAATGGTCAGCTTCGGCGCGATCTTGATGGCGAAGTCGAGCTGGCGGTCCAGCGCCTCGTGATTGGAGACATCGGGCTCGACGAACGCCGCGAGATTGCGGACCCGATGCGGCAGCTGCTGCTCCCAGATCGTGCCGATATCCTTGACGATGGAGGCTTCGACCACCGGCTCCTTGCCGGCTTGCAGCATGCCGGCGACCGAGACCGACATCCGCCGCATGGTGTGCAACTGCGCCACCAGCCGGCCGACACCTTCCGCGCCGCGCACATCGGGCTGCTTGCCGAGCGCGCGGACCAGTTCCGTCAAAACATAGTGCGTCTCCAGGAAACGCTCGGGGCCGCTGCGCTCATACGCAAGTTCGCTGGTGGCCTGCTTCCAGGCACCGTCGATCTCGCCGAGCACGTGATCGTCCGGCATGAAGGCGTCCTCGAACACCACTTCGTTGAACTCGGACTGCCCGCTCATCTGGCCGATCGGGTTCACGGTGATGCCGGGAGTCTTTTTCATGTCGACCAGGAACTGGGTCAGGCCGTGCCTGCGGTTCTCCTTGGTCGGCTGGGAGGTGCGGAAAATGCCGAGCATGTAGTCGGCAATATGCGCCGACGTGGTCCAGATCTTGGTGCCGTTGAGCAGCCAGCCGCCGTCGGTTTTGGTCGCCTTGGCCTTGGCCGCGAACAGGTCCGAGCCCGAATTCGGCTCGCTCATGCCGATCGAGAAACAGACCTCGCCGCGGCAGATCCGCGGCAGGATATCCAGCTTGATCCGTTCCGGCGCGTACTTGATCAGAACCGGGCCGCTCTGGCGGTCGGCGACGAAAAAGCGACGCGTCGGCGCATTGGCGACGCGCATTTCCTCGGTCACCACATAGCGTTCGAGGAAGCTGCGCTCGTGGCCGCCGTATTTCTTCGGCCAGGTCATGCCGATCCAGCCGCGCTCACCGACGCGGCGGCTGAAGCCGGGCACATCGGTGTCTTCGGTGTGCGGCCGGTGCGGGTCGAATGTGCCCTGGGCGATTTCCTCCGCGAGAAAGGCGCGGACGTCCTTGCGCAGCTTTTGGCATTCGGGCGGCAGGCGGATGGGATCGAAACGCAAAGCGGCGGTCATGACAGTTGCTCCCGATCCAGTGTTTCAGACGCGCTCATCGCGAAGCCACCAGCGGCCAGAGCTCGTCGGCGCCGAGCAATGCGACACGATTGCCGAGTTCGACGGCCCAGTGGCTTTCATGGCCGAAATCGTCGCGCCAGCCCAGCGCACGCAATGTGTAGCGATGCAGGATATGCTCGCTGGTGAAGCCGATCGCACCATGAACCTGATGCGCGATGGCGGCTCCCGTCTCGGCGGCCTCGCCGCAGCGGATTTTCGCCGCCGCCGCTTCCAGAAACAAAGCGTCGGCCGATGCGGACTGGCCGGCAAACGCGTCTGCGGCCGAGCTCGCCGCGGTGACGGCGGCGGCGACTTCGCCGGCGAGCCTTGCGAGATTGTGCTGAACCGCCTGGAATTTTGAGATTGTCTTCTCGAAGGCGACACGCTCGCCGGAGTATTGCACCGAGACGTCGAGCGCCGTTTCCAGCGCGCCAGCAATCTGAAGGCTGCGAACCACGGCGCCCATCAACAGCAGCGATGTCTGATCGAAGCCCGCCGGCGCCTTGGCGAGTGCCGTGGGTTTGGCGTGATCGAATGTCAGGGTGTTCGACGGCTCACCGGCCAAATTCGCGCCGGCCGCGATCTGGCAGGCGGTGGCGGCAACGAGGGCGATCGATGGCCCGGAGGATCCGGTGGCGATCACGGCGAGATGGCTTGCGTCTTGCGCGAAGGCAATGCCGCGCGCCCGGCCGCTCAAGGAGCCGTCGTCGTTCAGTGTGATGCGGTCTCTGGGGTGGGAGGGCGCCACCGTCATCATGCCGGCGGGCGATGAGATCCCGGCCTGGGCCAGCAGCCAGCCCGCCAGCATGGTTTCCGCGAGCGGCACGGCCACCGCGGCGCGCCCTGCGGCCTGCAGCACGCCGAAACCGTCAGCGAGGTCCACGCCCGAGCCACCACAATCTTCCGGCACCCAGGAGAGTGTCAGTCCGGCGTCGGTGAGCGCAGCCCAGAGCGGAGCTTTCCAATCCTCGCCGTTCGACTTGATGATGGTCTGCGCGTCGGCGAGATCCGCGAAGATGCGCGCAGCCGTCTCGACGACGATATTTTCACTCTCTGACACAGGTTTCTCCCGGATGAGACGCGCTTTCATCCCGACCGGTGCAAGGATGGGGTCTCCGCGTTTGTTCTGATCACAATGGGGAAAAGCCGTTATCCTGACAAGCTTTGTCGCCGCAAAGCCGCCTGCGGGCAGGGCATGCACCGCGGTTTCGCATATGTGAACGTGATATTCCGCCGGACGGTTTGCTGGAAAATCCTGTTCCCCGATCCCCGCAGGCGTTACGTTGCATCCATGATGGCGCCGCCGGCCGCGTGATCGCCGGCAGCGGCACGACAGATACAACAGATACAAACGACGAGAAAAAGGGTTGGGAATGGCGACGGATGGTTTGCGCGCGATCGTGACGGGATCGGCATCGGGGCTCGGGGCAGCGTCGGCGCTGAAGCTGGCAAAGGCCGGCGCGAAACTCGTGATCAATTATGCCTCAAGCAAGAGCGAGGCCGAACAGGTTGCCGATCAATGCCGGACCGCGGGCGCTGAGGTGATCGTGGTGCAGGGCGACGTGTCGCGCGACGACGATTGCAAGCGGATTGCGGCGGCTGCGGCCGCCTGGGGCGGCCTCGATGTGCTGATCAACAATGCCGGCGCCACCAAACATGTCGAACATACCCTGCTCGATCAATTGTCGGCCGAGGATTTCCAGCGCATCTACGGCGTCAACACCATCGGCCCATTCCAGATGGTTCGCGCCTCANGAGAGTCAGCGGCCGTCGTCCTTCGAGGGCCATTCTGCGAATGGCCACCTCGGGATGACGGATGACGTTTAGCGATCTCACCATGCTTATCCGCCTGTCTCTTATACACATCTAGATGTGTATAAGAGGCGCCACCAAGCATGTCGAGCATACCCTGCTCGATCAATTGTCGGCCGAGGATTTCCAGCGCATCTACGGCGTCAACACCATCGGCCCGTTCCAGATGGTTCGCGCCTCGCGCGCGTTGCTGGAAGCCGGCGCCCGTGAGCGCGAGCGCGCATCGGCGGTAGTGAATGTCTCATCGATTGCCGGATTGACCGGGATCGGCTCGTCGCTCGCCTATGTGGCCAGCAAGGGCGCCCTGAATGCGATGACGCTGGCATTGGCGCGGGCGCTGGCGCCGCTGATCCGCGTCAATGCGGTCTGCCCGGGCTACATCGATACGCCATGGTTCGAGAAGGGGCGTGGTGTCGAAGGCGCCAACCGGGTGCGCGACATGGTCAAGCAGAGGGTGGCGCTCAAGGTCGCCTCAGGGCCGCAGGATATCGCGGAACTCGTCTGCTTCCTGGCCGGGCCGCAGTCCGGCCATATGAGCGGAGAACTCGTCCGGATGGACGCTGGCATGCACCTCGCGACCTGATCCGAACCAGTCTGGAGCTTTCGGCCTGAAGGTCAGGCGCCGTGATCACGAATGGTGCCGCGCGCCACCAGCCGATTCCAGATGAACAGCACCACCAGCGCGCCGATGGTCGCCGTGATGAAGCCGGCGCCCTGGTTCGGGCCGTAATGCCCGATCGCCTGGCCGATGAAGGTGGCCAGGAACGCACCGACAATGCCGATCACGGTGGTGAGGATGAAACCCGACGGATTGTTGGGACCGGGCGACAGCAGCCGCGCAATGATGCCGGCGACGAATCCGACGATGACAATCCAGAGAAAGCCGCCCATGTCGCTATCCTTTCAATCGAGAGACAAAACAGGTGATCTGTCGTCGGCGCGGGCTTTGGGGCCGGCGCCGACGACACGAGCTGCGTATCTTAAAGCAAATTTGAGGCCTCGTGCTCGGTCGGCAGCCGGCCGTCCGGGGTCATGTGGTTGACCGCATCCGGCAGGAACTTGCTCAGCCCCTGCAGCAACTCCTCGCGAGACAATCCGCTTTGCGACATTGCGGCATTGATCTGATCGGCGCCGAGCGCGTTCGCGAGATCGCTGGGATCAATGGCCTTGTTGGGACCCGGGCTGACCCAGGAGTTCGCGGTCTCGCCGTGGCCGCTGTCCTGGAACTGCTTCAGCAGGTCGCCGAGGCCGCCGCTCAGGACGCTGCCGGCCGCGCCGCCGGCGAGCAATCCACCAAGGCCGCCCTTCATGAGGTCGCCCAAACCACCGCCCAAACTGCCACCGATGCCGCCCGGCAATGAGGCGGGGGTGCTTGGGGTCGGAAGCGGAGTCGGCGCAGGGTCCCCGGCGGGCGCCGCATTGGGCTGGCCGACACCGATATGTTTCGCAGCCTTGTAGGCAAGCAGAGCCAGCAGCGCCATTGTCAGTGGCGACATCCCGCCCTTGCCCGGGGTGCTGGTGCTGGGCCCGCGAGGGCCATTCTGCATGCCGTTCAGAATATCGAGTAAGCCCATCGTGCGCTCCTGTTAGTCTATGACCCCTTGACGCAAAGACTAGTATTCGCCCGTGAAGGTGACAAGACGGGTGAGGACGAGGAATATTTGTCGCAGCGGGTGGTATTGTTTAACTCACGTTCAGATTGGTTCCGGGTATGCGCACTGGACCCGAACCGGGCTGCATCAATAGTCATCAGACATCGTGGGGGGCAGGATGGACGGATCGAGGCCGATCGTTGTCGCGGGTGCGGGGAGCATCGGCTGCTTCGTCGGCGGCATGCTCGCAGCCGCCGGGCGCCGTGTCGGGTTGCTGGCGCGTCCCCGCGTCATCGACGAAATCACGCGTTACGGATTGCGGCTGACGAGCTTCGAGGGGATCGACCATCGCCTGTCTCGATCGTCGGTTGCATTGTCGGAGGATGCATCGATCCTGCGCGATGCCTGTGTCGTGCTGGTCTGCGTCAAGAGCGCGGATACCGAAGCCATGGCGGCCGCCATCGCCGCGCATGTGCCGCCGGACGCGGTCATCGTCAGTTTGCAGAATGGCGTCGCCAATGTCCCCGCACTGAAGACGCATCTCGGCGGTTCCCGGGTGCTGGCGGGGATGGTGCCATTCAACGTGGTGGGGATGGGCGAGGGGCGCTTCCATCGCTCGACCTCCGGCGACATCATTCTGGAGAAAGATGATGCGGCGACCGCCGAACGCTTGTCGGTGGCGGATCTGAAGATCCGCTTCAGCGACAACATCGCCGGCGTCCAGTGGGGCAAGCTGCTGGTCAATCTCAACAACGCGCTGAATGCGCTCTCCAACCTGCCGCTGCGTGACCAGCTGTCGCAGCGCCCATGGCGGCGGCTGCTGGCCGACCAGATGTCCGAAGCCCTGGCGGCATTGATGGCGGAGGGCATCGCGCCCGTCTCCACCACGCCGCTGCCGGCCTCATGGACGCCGCACATCATCCGGCTGCCGGACTGGGCTTTCCAGATCATCGCCGGGCAGATGGTGAAGATCGATCCGGAAGCCAGATCCTCGATGTGGGAGGATCTGCAACGTGGCCGGCGCACCGAAGTCGATTACCTGCAGGGCGCGATCATCGCGATCGCGCAGCGCCGCGGCCTGGCCGCGCCGCTTTCAACCCGTGTGGTTGGGTTGATCAAAGCCGCGGAAACCAGGGGCCAGGGCTCGCCGGGGCTAAGCCCCGAGCAGATTCGAACGGGCGCAATTTAGAGCGGGATGAATTTGCGCTGAATCAGCTCCGTCATCCTGAGGTGCCCGCGAAGCGGGCCTCGAAGGACGGCGGCCCGAGAGTCAGCGGCCGTCGTCCTTCGAGGGCCATTCTGCGAATGGCCACCTCAGGATGACGGATTACGTTGAGCGAACCATAACTCATCATGCTCTAGATAGGTGTCTTGGGTGAGACATTCGCGCTGACGTTGCAGGGTGCGCTGCGCTTTAAGACGACGGCGTGTCCGCGATCCTGCGCAGTGTTGCCGTGAAGCGGATGCTCTGCTTTCCGAACAAGGCGGTGCCGCTCATGACCGACTCCCCTTCGCCGATCTTGCCGGAAAAGCCGATGCCCACGGGGCGACCGCCGAACAGCGGCGCCACGTCCCGGGGCTTGGTGTGCTGGTCGACCTGCATCTCGCCCTTCAGCGTGACGCCGTCGCTCTCGTAGGTGCCGGTATAAAACAGAAAGGCGTCGCCGCCGAGAATGGTGCCGTCGCGGAAGATGATGACACCGCTGCCCTTGCCGAAATGGCCATCAAGCGTCTTGACGTGAACCGAATACAGCCCGTTTTTCATTGTTATTGCCCATCCATCGTCCCATGAAATTCATAAGACGGATGCGTGGTCAGGCACAACAGCGACGATGGCCGTACGTGCGATTCCCGATCCCGCCGGGTTCATCGGCGGATGAGGCCTGATCCGTCGTGCCGGATCAGGCCTTGCGGATCTGTTTCGCTTACCAGCGGTCGACGTTCAGGACTTCGCCGGTCCGTCCGTCGACATTGACAGTGATGGTGCGCCCGGCCGGGTCGCGTCCTTCGATCTCCCATCGTCCGTCATCGAACTGGATTTCGTTGACGCCGATCACGCCGATCCGGTTGGCCACGAACAGCGCCTGCTGCATCGAGATGATCGATCCGCTCGGTTCGTCCGCGGCCGCAGATGTCGGCAGGCTGAGCGCGGAGACGCCAAGTGTCGTCACCACGGTCGCAATCATTGCCAGATTTCGCATTCTCACTCTCCGTTCCAGATCAGCCCGGTTCTGAACGCGCGACAGCGGTGATGGTTTCGCAGTGCTCTGCATGCGGGGCCTGGTCCAGGGAACCCACGGATCTGAAAATTCGGATTTGAAAATTCGGTGTCTAAAGTTTGTCCAGAGTCGCCCGGTCGCGTGCGCCGGAGAAATATTTGTCGAGGGCCTGCAGGAAGACCGTGTTGTCCGGTGTGACCTGCGCGAACAGTGTCATGCATGAGTGGAACTTGAGATCGTCCGGCGAACCGAGAATCTCGTGCGCGGAGCGTTGTTCGACGGCGATCAGCAATCGCGTGCATTCGCGCAATCTCGGCCCGAGCAAGGGATGCTGCAGGTAGGCGACCGCTTCAGCGCGCGCGCTGATGGCGTAACGCTGCGCCATCGCGCTGTGGCCGAGGCCCGCGATCTGCGGAAAGACGAACCACATCCAGTGGCTGCGCTTGGCGCCGGCGCCGAGCTCCGCCAGCACCCGTGGAAACACCGGATCCTGGGCGTCGACAAATCGATGCAAATCGTACGGATCGTCCATGATCGGTGCTCCCGTTGACATCCACCGGATTGGCCATGGTCCTCACCGGCTTCATTGCAGCCCCAATAGCTGGTAGTCAGGTCAAAGAATCCTCCGTTCCGTCACATCAAGTCGTACGTCATCGATGGAGACCACCAAGGCAATGAGACTTTTGCTGCTTCTCGTCGCTCTTGTCCTGCAGGTCGCAAGTGTCGCCCATGCGGACAGCATTGCAAGCCAGGTCAGCGCCTATCGGCGCGCCCACGGACTGACGCCGGTGCAGATGGATGGGCAGTTGAACACGCTGGCCTTGCGGCAGGCTCAGGCCATGGCGGCGGGTGAAAGCGTCAGCCACACCGTCGGGGGGCTGTTCCAGACCCGTGTTGCGGGACTGCGCCGCAGGCTCGCGGCGGAAAACATCGCGGCCGGCTTTTTGACCTTCAGCGAGACCCTGAAGCAGTGGGAGGACAGCGCCGGCCATCGCGAAAACCTGCTGATGGTCGGCGCACACCGGATCGGCGTTGCCTCGGTCTCGAAGCCGTCATCGCCCTATCGCAGATTCTGGGCGATGATCATCACGGACTGAGCTGTCCGCCGAATTCAGCGCGTAGGGCGGCCAACGTGGGATGGATCGAGCGTAGCGAAACCCATCCTACCGCCTATCGCCGGGCCAATCCGCCATTGCCCGCTACGCTGTCTTCCAGGTGATGCGCACGTGTCAGGAGCGGGTGAGGGTAATGGTCACGCCGGAGAACTCTGTCCCTTGCGAGGTGATCCTGACCGTCTGGTTGTTGCCGCGCGTCGACAGATTGAGATTGGCGGTGAACGCCGGAGACGACACCACGACCTCGAACAGGCCGGCTTGAGCGCGGCCCTCGAGATCGCCACTGACGCCGCGGGTGTTTTCAGACCAGTTGCCGGAGATCTTGCCGCCGGAATTCTTGACGTTGCTGCTGAGCTCGAACTTGTAGCTGTCGCTCGCGCAACGCAGCGTCTGCTGCAGCCCGTTTCCGTTGTCGCCGACCGCATAAGTGGCCCGGCACTTGATTCGTTCCTTGCCGCCGCCGGCCAGCGAAATGGACCCGGTACCACTCCACACCCCAGCGAGGCTCGCGAACGGCGCGGACTGCGCAAGAGCGATCGAGGGGGCCAGGGACAGCGATGAAATCACGAGGGCAACGGCGCCTGCCTGGAGATGGCGGCGGGAAAAAAACTGCTCAATCATTGAGGTTTGCATCCTTCAAACAATCCGCTGACAACCGCGGCGGGCCCGAACTAGTTCCCCAAAAAAAGGCGCAATTTGGGAGCGCCCATCCTATGCCAGTACGGGCGTTTATCAAACGCCCGGCAGGTTAAGAAAGTTTGCTCCCGGCACCCGTTTTGGTCCCGAGATTTTTGGCTCAAGTTCGACCCCGGGGGGCGACCTTGAGCTTGTATTCCGGCTGCATGACATAATTCTGAAATAGCTGACCGCAAGCCGGGGCGATCTCCGGCGATGTGACGCGGACCAACCAGGATCGAGGCTTTTCGCCGCCGATCCCGGCCTGTGGCGGCGGGTCAGACGATCATCCTGCGGTAGAGGTGCCATGTGGCATGGCCGAGCACCGGCAGCACCACCGCGAGACCGAGGAAGCACGGCAGCGAACCGATCACCAGGAGTGCCGCGACAAACAGACCCCAGACCGCGATGTTGAATGGGTTGATCATGACCGCCCTGAGCGATGTCAGGATCGCATCGGTCGCGCTGGCGTGCCGATCGAGCATCAGCGGGAATGAAACGACACTGATGCACAGCGCAACCACGGCAAACAGGAAGCCGACGCCGCATCCCACCAGAATCAGCATGCGCCCCTCGGTGGTCGTGAAAATGCGATTGACGAAATCGGGAATGCTGGCCGCCGCCTGATGGCCGAAGGTGGCGACATAGATCGCATTCGCCGCGGCGACCCAGACCACGAACAAGGCGAGCAGGACAGTGCCCAGTCCGAGCATGGCGCCGAACGACGGCGAGCGCAGCACGCGGAACGCGTCCCACGCGGACGGCTCTTCGCCGTTCTCGCGGCGGCGGCTGAGCTCGTACAGGCCGAGTGCGGCAAACGGGCCGATCAGCGCGAAGCCGGCGGCGAGCGGAAACAGCAGCGGCAGAACCGAATAGCCGAGAACGATCCTCGCCAGCGCAAGTCCGAGGATGGGATAGATCACGCACAGCATGACGGCGTGGCTCGGGATCGCCTTGAAGTCCTCCCAGCCGAGATGCAGTGCTTCGCGCAGGTCTGCGGTGGTGATGTTGCGGATCACAATCGGAGCGTCGACATCGGACGTGCGGACTGTGATCGGGGTCACATTATCGGAAGTGATCATGGGGTCAGCCCCTCTTCAGGTCGCAGCAAGGGTGCGAGGAACCGCAACGCGCTCGGCAAACCAGATTCAAAAGAGCTTTGCCGGACAAAATCGTCACGACCTTGAGACAAGCTTAGCGCGATTTGTTGCCGAGGTCACCCGCCGTTGCTGATTGTGCAACTGCACAAAAAAATCCGAACGATGCACGGCATCGATTTGCCGATGCATCCCTCCCGTGACGACCGCGCGGTGTCGATCTATTGACAACCAAGCGTTTCACGTAACATCTTAAGCCAAGGCCCGAAACTCGATGAGTCTGCTCGGTGAGAATGACGGTCGTTACGTGTGCTCTGTTGAACTTGACGTCGCGGCCGTTGGAATGGGCGTGGCTGGAGACACACCGGTGGTGAGCGAAAGTCCGCCATCGATGCGATGATGATTAAGGCCAAGCCCTTCCGAGTTCTCATCCGAAGCCTCGACAGGCAAGGATGAACGAGGGATGCCCGTTGCGCTCATATTGCTGCTGGTCGCCGTTGCCTCGGTGGTGTTCCACTTCCTGAGCCCGTGGTGGTGGACGCCGATCGCGTCGAACTGGCAGTACATCGATCACACCATCATCATCACGTTCTGGATCACCGGCGTCGTGTTCGTCGCGGTGGTGGGATTCATGGCGTATTGTGTCTGGCGCTTCCGGCACAAGGACGGGCAGAAGGCGCACTACGAGCCCGAGAACAACAAGCTGGAATCCTGGCTGACCATCGGCACCGCGGTCGGCGTCGCCGCCATGCTGGCGCCGGGCCTGTTCGTCTGGCACCAGTTCGTCACCGTTCCCGCCGACGCCACCGATGTCGAGATCATGGGGCAGCAGTGGCGCTGGAGCTACCGGCTCCCCGGCAAGGACGGCAAGCTGGGCACGACCAGCGCCCGCAACATCAGCGCCGACAATCCGCTTGGATTGAACCCCGACGATCCGAACGGCAAAGATGATGTGATCATCGAAAACGGCGACCTGCACCTGCCGATCGGAAAGCCGATCAAGGTGCTGCTGCGTTCGATCGACGTGCTGCATGATTTCTACGTGCCCGAGTTCCGCGCCAAGATGGACATGGTGCCCGGCTCGGTCACGTACTTCTGGCTGACTCCGACCCGCACCGGGACGTTCGAGGTGCTGTGCGCCGAGCTGTGCGGCCTCGCGCACGCGCAAATGCGCAGCACCGTCATCGTTCAGGAAGAGCGCGATTATCACGCGTGGCTGGAGCAACAGTCGACATTCGCCGAATTGTCGGGGCAAAAACCGGTCAAGAAGGCCGCGGCTGACGACAACTGACGGCGAACTGGGTGGGAGCGGGATGCCTGGCGATCAGACCAGACGCCCGTTTCAAGGAAACGTGCCTGAGCCGAAAGGCCAAGGAGACATGCGATGGTCGATATCCCGTCCGCCTCAATTGGATCCGACTCGATTGGATACGTCCCGCCGGCAGAAGTGGGCGAAGTCGATCTCTACCATCCGCACAGCTGGTGGACGAAGTACGTTTTCTCCCAGGATGCCAAGGTCATCGCCATTCAGTATTCGTGCACGGCGCTGGCCATCGGACTGGTCGCCCTGGTGCTGTCGTGGCTGATGCGGCTGCAGCTCGGTTTCCCCGGCACGTTCTCGTTCATCGATGCCAGCCAGTATCTGCAGTTCATCACCATGCACGGCATGATCATGGTGATCTATCTGCTCACCGCGCTGTTCCTCGGCGGCTTCGGCAATTACCTGATCCCGCTGATGGTGGGCGCGCGGGACATGGTTTTCCCCTACGTCAACATGCTCAGCTACTGGATCTACCTGCTCGCGGTGCTGGTGCTGGTGTCGACCTTCTTCGTGCCCGGCGGCCCGACCGGCGCCGGGTGGACGCTGTATCCGCCGCAGGCGATCCTGTCCGGCAGCCCGGGACAGGAAGCCGGCATCATTCTCATGCTGGTGTCGCTGATCCTGTTCATCATCGGCTTCACCATGGGCGGATTGAACTATGTGGTGACGGTGCTGCAGGCGCGGACCCGCGGCATGACCCTGATGCGGCTGCCGCTGACGGTGTGGGGCATCTTCACCGCGACGGTGATGGCGCTGCTGGCTTTCCCGGCGCTGTTCGTGGCGTCGGTGATGATGCTGCTCGACCGCGTGCTCGGCACCAGCTTCTTCATGCCGGCGCTGGTGGAGATGGGACAGCAGACCAAATACGGCGGCGGCAGTCCGCTGCTGTTCCAGCATCTGTTCTGGTTCTTCGGCCATCCGGAGGTCTACATCGTGGCGCTGCCGGCATTCGGCATCGTTTCCGACCTGATCAGCACCCACGCCCGCAAGAACATCTTCGGGTACCGGATGATGGTATGGGCGATCGTCGGGATCGGCGCGCTCAGTTTCGTGGTGTGGGCGCACCACATGTATGTCAGCGGCATGAACCCGGGCTTCGGTTTCTTCTTCGCGACCACCACGCTGATCATCGCGATCCCGACCGCGATCAAGGTCTACAACTGGGTGCTGACGCTGTGGCGCGGGGATATCCACCTGACGCAGCCGATGCTGTTCGCGCTGGCTTTCATCGTCACGTTCCTGAACGGCGGCCTCACCGGGCTGTTCCTGGGCAATGTGGTGGTGGACGTGCCACTGTCGGACACCATGTTCGTGGTCGCGCACTTCCACATGGTGATGGGGGTGGCGCCGATCATGGTGGTGATGGGCGCGATCTATCACTGGTATCCGAAGATCACCGGCCGCATGCTGCATGAGGGGCTCGGCAAGTTCCACTTCTGGGTCACGTTCCTGGGCGCCTACGGGATCTTCTTCCCGATGCACTATCTCGGCCTGCTCGGCATGCCGCGGCGCTATCACGACATCGGCGAGACCGCCTTCGTCCCCGCATCGGCCCATGACCTCAATGCCTTCATCAGCGTGGTGGCGCTGATCGTCGGTTTTGCCCAGATGGTGTTCCTGTTCAACCTGATCTGGAGCCTGCGGCACGGCAAGGAGGCCGGCGGCAATCCCTGGAACGCGACCACGCTGGAATGGCAGACGCCGGAGACGCCGCCCGCGCACGGCAATTTCGGCAAGGAGCTGCCGATCGTCTATCGCTGGGCCTACGACTACAGCGTGCCCGGATCCAACCATGACTTCGTGCCGCAGAACCAGCCATCGATCGTATGGAGCGCGCAAGGAAGCCAGACGTGACCATTGTTGTCGTGTTCATGGTTGGACTGGCGGCGGTGGCCGGATGGTGGCTGTCGCACCAGCGACTGGGCGCCAAGCCGTGGCTCGAGGAAGGCGTCATCGGCGATTTCCCGGGCGGCGACAGGCTGGGGCCGCCGACGGCCAAGATTGGTTTGGGTGTCTTTCTCGCGGTTGCCGGCTCGCTGTTCGCACTGTTCCTCAGCGCCTATGCCATGCGGATGGCGCTGCTCGACTGGCGCGCGGTGCCCGTTCCGCCTTTGCTCTGGTTCAACACGGCGGTGCTGGTGCTGAGCAGCGGCGCGCTGCAATGGGCCGTCATCGCCGGTCGCAACGATGATCGCGACAGCATGATGACCGGCCTGCTCGGCGCGGGCGTTGCCGCCGTCATCTTCCTGGTCGGCCAGTTGCTGGCCTGGCAGCAGCTGATCTCGGCGGGTTTCGTCCTGCAGGCCAATCCGGCCAACGCCTTCTTCTATCTGATCACCGCGGTTCACGGCGTGCATCTGCTCGGCGGCCTGGTGGCGCTGGGCCGCACCATCGGCAAAGCCTGGCATAGCAAAGTCGCGGCGCCGCTTCGTCTCAGCGTCGAACTCTGCGCCATGTACTGGCACTTCCTGCTGCTGATCTGGTTGATCCTGCTGGCGGTGCTGACGGGCTGGCCGATCGCCTTCTTCAACATCTGTCGCCAACTGATTTCATGACCGGAAACGCGAGGCTCACATGGCAGAGACCACGCTGACGCATAGCGAGAGGCCGGGAGCGCCGCTCACGGGCTGGCGAAGCTTCGTCGCGGACTGGCGCTCCGACCAGCGGGCCTTCAAGAATGTCTCCTGGGGGAAGGCCATGATGTGGATCTTCCTGCTCAGCGACACCTTCATCTTCGGCTGCTTCCTGCTGTCGTACATGACGGCCCGCTCGTCCACCACCATACCCTGGCCCAACCCCAGCGAAGTGTTCGCGCTCAATATCGGCGGCAAGGAAATCCCGCTGATCCTGATCGCCATCATGACGTTCGTGCTGATCAGCAGCAGCGGCACCATGGCCATGGCGGTGAACTTCGGCTACCGCCACGATCGCAAGAAGACGGCGATCCTGATGGTGCTCACCGCGATGTTCGGCGCGACCTTCGTCGGCATGCAGGCCTTCGAATGGACCAAGCTGATCATGGAGGGCGTGCGGCCCTGGGGCAACCCATGGGGTGCGGAGCAGTTCGGCGCCTGCTTTTTCATGATCACGGGTTTCCACGGCACCCACGTGACCATCGGGGTGATCTTCCTGCTGATCATTGCCCGCAAGGTCTGGCGCGGCGATTTCGACACTGAGAAGCGTGGCTTCTTCACCAGCCGCAAAGGACACTACGAGGTCGTGGAAATCACCGGCCTCTACTGGCACTTCGTCGATCTGGTCTGGGTTTTCATCTTTGCCTTCTTCTATCTGTGGTGAGAGGACAACATGGCTGAAGTGACACTGCACGCAGACGCGGCACCGCCGAGCGCGCATGCCGAAGCTCCGGCGGCCGCCTCGCAGGCGCACGGACAGCAGCACCCGATCAAGCTTTATCTCGTGGTCTGGGGCTGGCTGTTCATCCTCTCCACCGGGTCCTACCTGGTCGACTATTTCAACCTTCACGGCTATCTCAGGTGGACGCTGATCCTGCTGTTCATGGTGCTGAAGGCCGGCCTGATCGTGGCCGTGTTCATGCACATGGCGTGGGAACGGCTGGCCATGATGTATGCGATCCTGGTGCCACCGGTGTTCGTGCTGATCTTCACCGTCCTGATGATGTTCGAATCGGAATACACGCTGTTCAGCCGGCTCACGTTTTTCGGGGCTGGACACTGAAGCAGGGGTCCTGCAAGCTCGGTGCCGTTGCCTGCGGACCTTTCCGAGGGAACTTCCGGACCGCGGCGCACTTGAACAGGGGCGAAGCCTTGAAGCTTCGATCAGCGGGGAGACCGTCGTATGCGAATGTTCGTCGTTGTGCTTGGTGCTGGATTGTGCGCTGCGGCGCCGGCGGTGGCGCAGGATGCCGCCGCGGGGGAGAAGATCTTCACCCAATGCAAGGCGTGCCATCAGATCGGGGAAACGGCGAAGAACGCAGTCGGCCCGGAGCTGAACCTGTCTCTTATACACATCTAGATGTGTATAAGAGACAGGTGCTGGATTGTGCGCTGCCGCGCCGGCGGTGGCGCAGGATGCCGCCGCGGGGGAGAAGATCTTCACCCAATGCAAGGCGTGCCATCAGATCGGGGAAACGGCGAAGAACGCAGTCGGCCCGGAGCTGAACGGCGTGATCGGGCGCAAGGCCGGCACCGCCGAGGGCTACAGCTATTCGTCGGCGAACAAGAATTCCGGCCTCACCTGGGATGAAGCCACGTTCCGCGACTACATCAAGGACCCCAGGGCCAAGGTCCCCGGCACCAAGATGACCTTTGCCGGCGTCAAGGATCCGAAGCAGATCGAGGATCTGCTGGCGTTCCTCAAGCAGTTCGATGCGACGGGAAAAAAGAAGGCGGCCATGCTTCCCGCTGCGGACAAGTTGGCCAAGATGTAGGGCCGTGCGACGACCGGCCCCAACGATCAACCGAGGAGGCGGCGGTGCATTTCACGATCGGGTTCAAGCTCAACGGCAAGGCGGACCGCATCATGGTGGACGCCGAGGACGCGCTGGTTGCCGCGCTCAAGGCCAAGGCCGAACGGCCGGAGGCGGTCATCATGTATGTCCGCCCGCAAAACCGGCGCGGCGACACGCGGCATCCGTCACACCCGCTTCACGAAGTGACGCACTGAAGCGCATCCAGTGAGACATCATTGCAAGCGTCGGCTGTTCGAAGCCGGCCTTCACCCCCTGCCGAACCAGAAATCGAGCTCACGCAGCCTGCGCTTGTCATAGGCCTGGGTCTTGGCGTCCGCGCCGGGAGCGCCGATCTGCCAGTCGGCATTGTCGGCTAGGCCGGACCAGCGCGCGCCCTCGGACGAGGCGTGCTGCGAGGCGCGCCAGCGGTACTGGTTGTAGATCTCCATGATCTTGCTGGCGTACTGGCTTGCGAGCAGGCCATCGCCCTCGATGATCAGCAGGTTCTCGTCGTTCACGCCGCTGGCCTTGGGGCCCATGTTATGGGAGCCGGTCATCAGCACCGGATGATCGCCATAGGGATCGACGACCACGACCTTGCTGTGCACCATGGCATGGGCGCGCGGCATCTTGAGAAGTTCGGGGATCCAGTATTTCAGCCGCTGATCGATCGCCGCCGGCAGCACCACGTCTTCGTTGGCTTCGATGCGGTCGCCCCGGTTGAACAGGATGACGGGGTTTTTCGTGGTCCCCGGATTCTGGTTCAGCACGCCCTGGATGTAGAGGTCGGGATTGTAGTTCGGGCTCGACGGCGAGCCGAGCTCGAGGATGTCGTTGAGCAGCGTGCCACGCGGGCCGGGATTGAACATCGCGAACAGGATGCCTTGTTTGGCCCCCGCAATCAGCTTGCCGGCCTGTTCGAGATCGTTCGGCTCGCCCATCGGGGTGAACCACAGGGTGGTGCCCTTGGCGCGGGTCAGCTGGGCCGGCGTTTCGTCGTCGGTCTTGAGCTGTTCCGGCGAGGCGTCGCCGGCTTTGACCAGTGCCTTCCATTGCGCGATGTAGGCGTCGCCGACGCTCGGATTCTCGATCAGGATGGCGTTGTTGGCCTGGGTGCACAGTCCGGTCTTGGTCCAGTTGGTGCTGCCGGTCCACACTGCGGTCGGGTTCTTCCTGGCATCGCACAGCACCAGGAACTTGTTGTGCGCCAGCGCGCGCGGCGCAGAGAAGCGGTCATGCAGGTCGCAGGTGCCGTCGAGTTCGCTGCGCGCGTCCGCGTTCTCGTCCTGGCCCTTCTTCTTGACGCTGCCGTTGCCGAGCAGGATGTGGGCGCGCTTGCCGAAGGCCTTGAGCAACGGCACCAGCTGGGGATCGTCGAGTTCGAACAGCGCCGCGTAGATGTGGCCCTTCGCGGCGTTGGTCTGCGTCAGCAGGGTGACGAGCTTCTCGCCGAGATCGCCGGCCAGGAATTTCCGGATCGTGCTGGCGGGATCGGCGATGCTCTTGGTCAGCTCGCGTCCCATCGCGGTGGTGTTCTGCTTCGGGTCGGGCAGCGAGGGAAGCTGCCGCGCCAGCCACTGGCTGGCGACGATGCCGCGATTGAAGTAGCAGGACATCTTCTGGGTCTTGACCGCGCCGATGGTGACGGGATCGCTCCAGGCTGATGCGAGCTCGGTCTTCTCCTGCAAGGCATTCCATTCCCCGACCATCGGGACCACGGAGTAGCTGACGAGGTCGCCGGGATGAACGGCGAAGTCCGACCAGAGATATTTCTGGATCGGCCAGGTCGTGGTGGGCTCGCGCGTGCCCGGCTGAACGTTCGGCCCGGCGGCGAAGCCGACCCAGCTCGCCACCACCTCCTTGGCAAATCCCTCGGCGTCCGGCTGGCTCACCGTATTCGGGCTGGTCGGGCTGTCGGGCCCGCGCTTGATGCGGCGATAGAGTGCAAACCCGCGGCAATCGGCGACAAAGTCACTGCTCCAGGCGATGAACGCGTCGTCCGAGCCCGGGTGAACGATGATGGAAATGGCCATGGGAATTCCTCAATCGCGGTGAAGCAACGCGCGCAAACGCCGCCCACAGCTACCGCGATTCCGATATCGGCCGTGTGACCTGCTTCACATTCCCCGCTGTCCTTGGAGCCGAGGGGCCCGGCCGGGAACCAAACGCGTGAACGGGACTTATTCAGTCCAGCCACTGGAGACTGAACAGATGAAACGGATTGCCGGAGTGCTGATGGCGGCGGCGGTGCTGATGGGCACGGCGGCGACAGCCGAGGCGAAGGGCTGCATCAAGGGTGCGATCGTCGGCGGCGTGGCCGGTCATTATGCCGGCCATCATGGCCTTGCCGGCGCGGTTGCCGGCTGTGCCATCGGCCGTCATGAGGCGAACAAGCGTGACAGGCAGCGGCAGGAGTTGCAGCAGCAGGATACGTCCACGCACACCAGCGAGACGAAATAAGCCCAAGGCGAAGCCCGAGAATAAAAGGCGAAGCCCGAAAATAATATGCGCCGTCGCAAGGTCATTGCGACGGCGCATGATTTTGGTGGGGTCTCCCCCAAGGATTGCCTGCTCGACTATTGCTTGCTCATCCGCGCCGACGCCGGATGGCCCGGCACCTTGAAACGCTTGCCGGTGTCGGTCACCTTGCTGCCGCTGACCTTGAGGATGGAAAAGTCGCTGTCCAGGTAGTTGCCGACCAGGATGTATTTTCCGTCCGGCGTGAACACCGCGGCCTCCGGCAGGCCGCCGACTTCGATGTCCTGGGTCTTGGTCACCTTCTTGCCGTCGATCCGCAGCACCGAGATGCTGCCGTTCTTCTTGTAGAAATAGCTGTTCTTCATGTTGGATCCACGCAGGATGGCGGCGGCCGCGAGGTTGCCTTTCGGGCTGATGGCGAGGCCCTCGGGGCCGTCGCCCACCACCACCTTGTCGATGACGCGGGGCGGCGTCGCTTCGAGATCGACGACGCTGACGGTGTCGACGCTACCGTCCGAGGCGCCGGCGCCGCCATTGTCGGCGGTCAGCGCGAACTTGCCTTTGGGATCGACCACCACATTGTAGGGCCACAGGCCAGTGGGCAAGTCGAGCTTGTTGTAGCTGACCTTGTCGCCGGCGATATCGAGAACAGCCACCTTGTGGGCCGGAAACTTGGTGGCGAGGGCGTGCTTGCCGTCCGGCGTGAAGACCACTTGCGACACGCTGTCGCCCATCGCGATGGTATCGGTCACCTTCACATCGGTGCCGTTGACCGACAGCACGGAGATGGAATTGTCACCGCGGTTGGCGACGAGCGCCATCTTGCCGGATGGGCTGAAGCTCAGCCCGGAGGGCTGCTTGCCGCCGGTCACCGTGCCGGCGAGCCTGGCCGGGCTGGCCTTCAGATCGATCACATAGATCTTGTTGTCCAGCGTCTGCTTCAACCCATCGCCGTCCTTCGCGACATCGACAGAATCGGCCACCAGCGCGACCGATCCGGTGGGATCGATATCGAGGTTCACCGGCGGGCCGACCACCGAATTCTTCAGCGGCAGGGTGGCGACGATTTTCGGGCTTTCGGGATTGGCCAGGTCCACGACCAGGACCGAGTCCTTGCCGGCCGGAGACAGCAGCACCTTGCCGTCGCCATCCCACAGCACTTTCTCGTCGTTGCCGACGATCATGAACGGCGCGGCATGCGCGATATTGACGGCTCCGACGCCCAGCAGCGCCGCCGTACCCAGCATCAACCCGAAGTTGCGACCAATCGACATTCCAGCAGTCCTCCCTTGATTTTCTTTGGTTATTATGTCGCATGTTAATCGCTTGCCGAGGGCTGCGCTAGGGTCGGCGCAGCGGTTCAGTTGATCGCCGCCTGCAAAATATGATGATGGACATTCGCATTTTTTCACTTGATCGTTCAGGCACGATCCGACGATGAGTTTCTGATCGATGGCGCAACGCCCGCATGCTGAACTGACGGACTTTCTGAAACCGGAGCGGCTCACCAGCGTCGTGGATGTCGGCGCCAATCCGATCGACGGCGATCCGCCCTACAAGGATCTGTTGCAGCGGCGGCTGTGTCGATTGACCGGCTTCGATCCGTTCCCCGATGTGCTCAATCCTCTCAATGCCGCGAAGAGCGATCTCGAAACCTATCTGCCCTACGCCGTCGGGGACGGCGGCAGCCATACGTTGAAGATCTGCCGTGGAATTGGGTTTGCCAGCCTGCTGCAGCCGGATCCCGTGGCCCTGATGCATTTTCCGAGGTTTTCCGAGCTGGGGCAGGTGGTGCGGGAGATCCCGCTGGACACGCACCGGCTGGACGATATCGCCGAAATCGACGCGATCGATTTCCTCAAGATCGACATCCAGGGCTCGGAGCTCTCGGTGCTGGCCCACGGCCGTGAACGGCTGGCCAGGGCCGCTGCCGTCCAGATCGAAGTGTCCTTCATTCCGCTGTATATCAACCAGCCGGTGTTCGGCGACATCGACCTCGCGCTTCGCGGCCTCGGCTTTGTCCCGCACATGTTCGCCGCGATCAACAAGAAGATGATCGCACCGATGATGGGGCCGAACCCGGCGGCCGCCCTGAACCAGATCGTCGAGGCCGACGCGGTATATGTCCGCGATTTCATCAAGGCCGATCAGATGGACAGCGAACAGCTGAAGCATCTCGCCGTCATCGCGCACTATTGCTACGGCTCGCTTGATCTCGCGGTGAACTGCATCCATCATCTCGAGCGCCGCAATGCGGTGGCTGCGGGCACCAGCGCCCGCTATCTGGATTTCGTTCAGAAAGCCAAGCGAGAGCCGTCCGACGTGCCGCCGCGCGCGTGAAAGTGCACGTCTGGATTGTTCGCGTTTTCTTGGCGCGAACCGGTCTCCATCCCCGGATCAAGTCCGAAGGGCATGGTTCGCTCGACAACGCGTTAACTTCTCGTGCTGCCCGGTTGCTTCGGCGCACTGAACAGGTTTCTGACGCCGGTCGAAAATTTCGACCAGCTGCAGGAGAGCGTTTCCTCCTTGCAGGCCGCGGCTTTTGACCCCGCCGTCTTCCTTTTCGCCGCGGGACGTTGTGGATTGGCCGACAGCAGCGCGACGCGGGAGTTGGCTGGTCCTTTCGCCGGGGCCGGTTTGTTCAGGCCGGCCTCTGCGAGCTCTTTCTGCTTCGCAAGAAACGCTGCGGTGATTGCACTTCGCCGCTGGCGCTCGAGATAGCCGATGTATTCCTCGTCGATCGCCTGCAGCTCCTCGGGTGTCGGGTTCGGCCCGGCGATATCGAAGCTCCGGTTCTGCATGAAATCGTAGTAGCTGTATCCGCCGCCGCTTTTCCGCCGCCCGGCAAACTTGCTGTCGCACTCGGAGATCAGCGACTTGCGCGCGTCGCCGGTCGGGGCCTTCTCCGCGCTGGCGGCGCATTCCTCGTAGTCGCGCGGGGCAAAGGACCACCACTGCGCGCTCGCCGCAGTCGATGTCAGTGCGATGACACACAGGGGCAGCACGCGGGGAAATAGGGCCTTCAACTTGAGCACTCGATACGGATCGGGGTTTCACGGCGGCCGGATTTTGCCGCTTTATCCGGGCTTGTCATCCATCGAATTTAGCTTTCCCCACGGTTCTGGGAAACTGCGGAGTGGGGCGCTCGCCCGCAATGGCCTCGAAATCGTCTGCCTGTTCTGGCCTCGTTACCGCCGGCCCCACGGGATTGCCGACCACGCGCGCTCGTGGAGATAGTAAAGCACGATTTTCGTGACGATTTCCACGGAGGCGATTGTGCCGGCGATGCCTAGCCTGCCTGTTACGATAAAACCGATCACAAAGGTATCAATCGACCCGGTCAGGCGCCAGCTCACCGCTTTAAGCAACGATCGGGTGTGCGTTTCACCCTGATTGAAGAATCCCACTGCGTCCTCCCGTTCAGAACAGCGCTTGGCCTCCGGTAGCGGCGGAAGCCGCAGAGGTCAGGCCTCCAGTCGGCATGGAGGACCTCGTTCGAATTGTTCTGCACTTTATCTTTAAGTCTCTTACCCGATTATGGCGCTCTCCGGGGGCGACATGGGGCGGGGGTAGCGAGTCGGGCGCCGTCCTGCTAAGAAGCGGCCTCCGGCGGCGCCTGCCGTCGGTCGCGCAACGGTCCCGTAGCTCAGCCGGATAGAGCGGCGGTTTCCTAAACCGCAGGTCGCATGTTCGAGTCATGCCGGGATCGCCACGCGCCGCAGTGTAAAAAGTCCAATAAATACCGGCAGTTGTTTCCGAAACGCGATCTTGTTCCCTCCGCTCGAATCGTGCGGATATTTTGCAAGCAGTTCGCCGCCGCTGGAATCCGCTCCGTCATTGCCGTCCTTGAAGGACGCGTCGGTCGTTGAGGTGAAATCGTCGTGGTTTATGACGATCTTGCCGCGTCGTGACCCGACGCCGCATTCGATCAGGCTGAGATGCAGCGACTGTAGATACGGCACCAAGGCCAGTGCCACGGCCGAGGTGTTCTTGCCCGCACAGCCATCGGTCGGGATTGCATTCTGCCTGATCGTTCAAAGACCCATCTGTGCGGCAGCGGCTGGATGCCGTCGGTCTGCATTCGCTCAGTGGCCAATCGCGTTTCGTACGCTGCAAAAATAAAATCCCGCCCTTGCGCGCAGTGAGAAGACAAGTTCGCTGCTGTCTCCCTAGAACAAACCAAGCGGAAGTCATCGGCATCTCCTTGAAATACCGGTGTGAATGCCGGTTCACAAGCGAATGCGCTTGGGTCAGGTGGCTCTCGCTGGCATTTGGGGATGCCGAGCAATTCCGGGAAGAAGTGTTGGCTTCGGACGCTGAACGACGAATTGAGGTGGCGGGACCGGCTCGCTCATTGGTTCTGGTTTGCGCAATGGTGACGTGGTGGTTGAGGGGGCTCGGCAGATGTTGCGACTGAAGCCTCATGATGTGAGGCGCGGGATCGCCGTGTGCGCGGCGTCCGCGGTGCTCGTGTTTGCCGTGATCACATCTGCGTCTGCTCAAACCGCCTCACAAATCACACCGCCGAGTTTCCGTCCGAATCTCGAACGCCCGGGCGGCTTTTCGCTGGACGGCGGTGGAGGGCTCGCGACGCCGGGTGGCGCGGAGAAATTGTTCGTCAGGCTGTCCGGTGTTCGCGTCGAGGGCGGCTTTGCGGAGATGAAGGCCGCGACCGCGGCGCTTGAAGCGCGGCTGAGCGGTCGATCGGTGTCGGGCTCCGAGATATTCGCGGCGGCGCGCGATCTCGAAGCGTCTTATGCCGCGGCGGGTTATGTGCTTGCCCGCGTAATCCTGCCACCGCAGAAGCTTGTCGACGGCAGCCGGCTGCGGCTCGTTGTCGTCAGCGGCTACATTCAGCGGCTTGAACTCAAGGATGTTCCCGAGCGCGTGCGTGCCCGGCTGGCGTTGTTGCTGGCGCCGCTGCAGGGAAAGCAGCAGGTCACCCAGCGCCAGATCGAACGCGCGCTGCTGCTCGCCGGCGATACGCCGGGCGTCATTCTGCGTTCGACGCTCGCGCCCGGCGAGGGCCAGGGCGCGGCCATTCTTGTCATCGAGGCCAAATACCAGCCGGTCAGCGCCACCGTGTCATTCGACAATTCGTTGTCGAAGGCGCTGGGGCAGACCGTGTGGGGCGTCGGACTCGATCTCAACAGTGTCGCGGGGCTGGGCGAGCTCATTTACCTGCGCGCCAACGGCCATCCGGAAGACGGCAACTTCTTCGGCACCTATCCGCGCAACCGCACGCTGGCCGCCGGCGCCGTGGTGCCGTTGTGGATCGACGGCCTCAGTTTCAATCCGGAGTACACGCAGGCGCGCACCACGCCGCTGCCGCAGAACAATGTCGCGACCACCGACACGTTCGAGCGCATGTCGCTGCGCGTGCGCTACTCCTGGCTGCGCAGTCGCATGCTCAATTATAGCCAGGAACTTTCCTTCGACGCGCAGGATGAAACCAACAGCCTGTTTGTCGGCACCGATCCGGTGCCGTTGTCGCGCGACCGGCTGCGGATCTTCCGTTTCACCCAGGATGCCGACTATTTCACCCCCTGGGGCGCGACACTGAGCGGACGGCTCAAGGCGTCCTTCGGCGTCGACGGGCTCGGCGCGCGCGGGCTCGATCAGGCGACMGTCCTGCTGCCGTTGTCGCGCCTTGGGGCCGACGCGCAATTCCAGAAGCTGGAAGGCTCCCTCAATTATAACCAGACGCTGGTCGATCACCTCGCGATCAGCCTGGCGTTCCGCGGGCAGACGTCGTTCGGCCAGGCGCTGCTCGCCAGCGAGCGCTTCAGCATTGCCGACACCAGCAGCCTGTCGGCGTTCGACACCGGATCGATCATCGGCGACAGCGGTTTTGTCACCCGCGGCGAACTGATCTCGCCCTGGACGCTGCCGATCCAGAACGCGCCGTTCGGTGCCGTGGCCATGCCCTATATATTCGGCGCCTATGGTGAGGTCCGGCAGGTCAATCCGACGGCGCTCGAAGTGCCGGTGACGCGCGCCAGCGCCTATGGCGCCGGTGTGCGCTTCGGCGGCGCCGTTCCCGGAACGTTGTCGAACGGCACGGTGTCGCTGGAGTACGCCCACGGCGAGAGCAATGTCGTGGCCGGCAACCATCGCGTTATCATCACGTCGGCATTCCGATTCTGAGGGAACACGCGATGCGCACCGCTTCCGCTGTTCTCCCCCTTCGCCACCGTTCGCGCACGTCGCGCCTTGCACTATTGCTCGCCACCACGGCGCTGACCGCGCCCGGCCTTGTCACGGCTGCCGCCGCACAGAACCTGCCCACCGGCGGCAGTGTCGCCGCCGGCAGCGCCAGCGTTGCGCAACCGTCCTCGACCTCGCTCGCCATCACCCAGTCGAGCCAGAGCGCCGTCGTCAACTGGCAGAGCTTTTCGATCGGCCAGGGTTATTCCGTCAACATCACCCAGCCCAACGCGTCATCGGCGCTGCTCAACCGCGTCACCGGCTCGACGCCCTCCAGCATCGCCGGTTCGCTCACCGCCAACGGCCAAGTCTACCTGGTCAACCCGAACGGTATCGCGATTACGCCGACCGGCACGGTGAATGTCGGCGGTGGCTTCGTTGCCTCCACGCTCGGCATCTCCGACGCCGACTTCATGAGCGGCAAGCGCAGCTTCAGCGGCAACGGTGCTTCGGCCGGGGTGAGCAATGCCGGCACCATCACGGTCGGCCGCGGCGGTTATGCCGCGCTGATCGGCGGCACGGTGACGAACTCCGGCAACATCTATGTGCCGCTGGG
>BFBZ01000817.1_pt1 | contig 24890 bp, 21 predicted proteins | sample 1888401 | NCBI WGS metagenome assembly BFBZ01 (sample SAMD00112614, study PRJDB3348) | symbiont metagenome | host: Chara braunii
GTGTGCATCGCCTTGTGGGCCCAGTCGAATTGCGGGTCCTTTCCGAGCAGGCAATAGGGGAAGTAGATCTGCGCCTGGCCGTGGCGGCATTCGTCGAGGGTGCCGAAGGTGGCCATGTTGCGCCAGGCAGCAGCGCGGCCGAACCGGGCCATGCGCGCCTCGCCGATCGAGGCGAAATATTCCGGAACCGGAATGGCGCCGTAATGCGCCTTGATCGCCGACTTCCAGCCGGCATCGAGATTGTCATACAAATTGGAGCGCGCAATCGTCGAGCGGATCGAGTAGATGCCGTCGTCCTTGCCGGCCTGGTTATGGACGTACTCGCGATAGGTCAGCTTGTACGGCTCGTCCCAGCCCCACCACTGCTCGCCATGGATGCCGAAGCTCTTGGACAGCTCCTCGGGAAAGACCTCCTCCTCGCTGACATAGGAGAAGGCCCAGTTCATGTCGCGGGCCGTGTCGTAATAGTCCCGCCGCTGCAGCTTCGGCATGCGTTGCTCCTCCCGAGCTCTGTGATCGCGTTCGTTGCTCTTCGTTGCGGTCCGCTGCCGCCCTTGAACGGGCGAACGTTGTGCGGCGCGTGGCGATGGCGTACGAGTCAGGCGGTTAGACCTGATAGATCGTCGCGCGATGTTGTAGGATCCAGTGTAGGCCGCATTCTTTGGTTTTTCTTTAGGCCGCGGGTGCGCATGAACATCGGGCGTATTCGGGCGCGATTGTGAGCGTAGTCGACCGCATTCCTGCTGCTGCGCAAGCGACGAGATGATGCGATGCGAAGGGAAAGCGGCGGCGAGGATCGGCGCGGCCGTATCGACCAAGCGGGTCGATCTGTTCAAGCGAGCAGCTCGATGCCCGTCATCGTCCCACCGCCGATGATGCGTGCGGCGTGATCAAAGACCGGTGCAACCCTCCGGCCGTTCAGCGGCTGAGGCCGACGACCTGCAGCACCAGACCGTCGAGCGCGTCGGTGATCGAGATCTGGCACGCGAGGCGGCTCTCCGGGCGCACGTCGGCGGCCTCGAATTCGAGCAGGTCGACCTCGATGTCGCCGGCGGGGCCGACGCGCTCCAGCCATGCCTTGTCGACGTGGCAATGGCACGTGGCGCAGATGCAGGACCCGCCGCATTCGCCGATGATGCCATCGACACCATTGCGCTTCGCCGCCTGCATGGCGCTCTCGCCGGGCTCGGCCTCGACAAGGCGCACGGTGCCGTCCGTCTCGATGAAGGTGATTCTGGGCATGGGTCGTTGCGTGTCCCTAGATGAACTGCCGGCCGCCGTCGATGATCAGGGTCTGACCGGTGATGAAGGCCGCGGCCGCCGACGCGAAGAACAGCGCGCCGCCGACCATGTCGTCGACGTCGGCCGCGCGCTTCAGGGCTCCGCGGGACACGCCATATTCGGCGGCGTTCTCCATCAGGCCGAGGCTGGCCTCGGTGAGCGTGAAGCCGGGCGCGATGACGTTGACCGTGATCTTGTCGTCGCCGAGCTCGCGCGCCAGCGCACGCGTCATCGCAATGACGGCGCCTTTCGACGAGACGTAGTGCAGCCACATCGGCGAGCCGCTCATGACGGTGGCCGACGAGACGTTGACGATCGCGCCACCGCCGGCGCGTCGCAGCAGTGGCGCGGCCGCCTTGCTCATCATCCACACGCCCTTGATGTTGACGCGCATCACCCGGTCCCACTCGGCCTCCGGGATTGCCTCGAAGCCGCGGCGTTCGAGCCCGGCATAGATCGCGGCATTGTTGACCAGCACGTCGAGGCCGCTCATGCGCGCCAGCGCGAATTGCGCCAGCGCCGCGGTGGACGTCTCGTTCGCGACGTCGACCTCCGCCGCGTGCGCCTTGCCGCCGCGGTCGCGGATCAGCCGCGCGGTGTCGTCGGCGCCGCCGAGACGGATGTCGGCGGCGACGACCTCGGCACCGGCCGCAGCAAAGGCGAGCGCGAATCCGCGGCCCAGCCCGCCGGCCGCGCCGGTGACGATGACGCGCTTGCCTTGCAGTTGGATCGGACTCATGTGGCAACCTCGATGTGCAGCAGATCCGCCATGAACGCAGACGCCGTGCCCTCGGCGATCAGCGCCCGGGCCATGGTGGTGCCGGCCTCGGTCAGCATCGACGGCAGCACGAAGCTTTCCAGCATCGCGAGCGTCTCCTTCGGCGGCGTATCGAACCAGCCGCCGATCGTCGCGACCCCATGGCCGGTGAAGCGCCATAGCTTGTCGGCGTCCTTCATCAGCGCATCCTCATGCGAGATCGCCGTCTTTCGGGTGTCGTGGCCGTCGATGATCGCCAGGATGGTCTCGACTCTTAGCCCGGGGATCGCCAGCCGTGCGAACGCCTCGGCTGCGATCTTCACGCCTTCGATCTCGTGGGCACGTTGCAGCTCGGGATATCTGGGATTGGGGCCGACGGCGGCGGCGAGCTGCTCGGGCGGGAACTTCTTCCAGCCGACGTCGTGCATGAGGATCGCCGGCAGCACCACGGCGGCGTCCGCGTCGGGATGGATCCGCAGCAGCGCCTGGCCGAGACGATAGGAGATCAGCGTATGCTCGTCGTTGGAGCGGACGTCCAGCCACGGCCGCGCCGCGAGCCAGATCGGCAGATCCTGTTCGCGCAGAAAATGCATCAGCGCAGCTCCGCGTCGTAGCTCAGATAGATGGTCTTGTATTCGAGATAGTCCTCGATGCCGTAGCGGCCCTTCTCGCGGCCGATTCCGCTCTGCTTCATGCCGCCGAACGGCGCGCGCTGGTTCGAGCGCTGGATGTCGTTGACCCACACGGAGCCCGCTTCGAGGCGCTCGGCCAGGGTCAGTCCTGTCGCCAGGTTGCGCGAGAACACGAAGGCGGCCAGTCCATAGACCGTCGCATTCGCGAGCCGCAGCGCCTCGGTGCGATCGTCGAACGGGGCGACACCAAGCACGGGGCCGAACGTTTCCTCGGTCATGACGAGCGCGGAGGGGGGCGCATCGGCGATCACGGTCGGCGGCAGGAACCAGCCCTTGTCGTAGAGTCCGCCCGTCAACCGGACGCCGCCGGTCAGCACGGTTGCGCCGTTGGCACGGGCATCGGCGATCTGCCGCTCGCTGTTGCGGTAGATCTTCTCGTTGATGAGCGGTCCCAGCGCGCAATCCGAGGTCAGGCCGTTGCCGACGTCGAGCTGCGCGACCTTGTCGGCGAGCGCAGCGAGAAAGGCCGCGTAGATGGGGCGCTCGACATAGACGCGATTGACGCGGTAGCAAAACTGGCCGGAATTGGCGAAGGCGTGACGGGCGATCGCAGCAGCCGCTGCGCCGATATCGGCGTCGGCGCAGACGATGGCCGGACACTGGCCGCCGAGCTCGAGGGTGACGCGCTTCATCGTTCCGGCTGCAGCAGCAGCGATCGCCTTGCCGGCCCTGGTGCCGCCGGTGAACGCAATCTTGCGCGGCGTCGGATGCGCGATCATCTGCATGCCGAGGTCAGGGCCGCGACCGGTCACGGCATTGAAGCAGCCGTCCGGAAACCCAGCGGCCCGAAAGAGTTCAGCGAGCCGCAAGGTCGACAGCGGCGTGTCCTCGGCGGGCTTGGCGACGACGGTGCAACCGGCCATCAGCGCGGCGCCGAGCTTGAAGCAGAGCAGCGTCACCGGATAGTTGAAGGGCGTGATCGCGACCACGACGCCGACCGGCTCGCGTGTGATGATGATCTTTTCGCCGGCCACACCCGTCAGCGGCATCTCGGCGTGCAGGCGCAGGCCTTCCTCGGCATAGACGTCGAGCAGTTCGGCCGAGCGCTGAATTTCGCTGACGGCTCCCGCCAGCGGACGGCCGAGCTCCCTGGTCAGCAGGCGACCGAGCTCACCGGCACTCTCGCGCATCAGCCGCGCCGCGTTCCTCTGCAGGCGGGCGCGCTCTGCCACGGGCGTTGTTTTCCACGATTGGAATGCGATGTCGGCCGCGTTGATGGCGGCATCGACATCCGCGCGCCCGGCCTCCGGAACGCTGTCGACCGTCTCACCCGTTGCCGGATCGACGACGTCGAAGGTCGCGCCGCTTTGGGCTGCAACCCAGCGGCCGTCGATGAACATGTCCATGTCCGCGGCCCCAGGTTCAGATCAGGTCGAGCATCAGCGCGGCACGGGTCTCGCCCAACGCCTCCTCGGCCATCAGTCGTCCGGCTTCGGTCTCGAGCACCGCGAGTTGCGTCGTCAGGCGCGACGCATATTGGCGCGGCGTCATCTTGAACCAGTCGCAGGCCACCGCGACGCCCGTGGTGGTGTAGCGCCACAGCTTGTCGGCGTCGCGCACGATCCGGTCGTTCAGCGAGCGCGGGTAGGGGCGAGTGTCGTGGCCGTCGATGATCTCGCCGACCGCGACGATGATGTTCTCCGGCCAATCGGCCTGTTCGAGGACGTCGCGTGACATGCGGACGCCTTCGCTTTCGTGGAGAAAGCGCACATCGGACTGCATCATGTTGGGACCGAATCCCTTCTCGATGATGTCCTTCATGTCGATCGTGTACCAGCCGATGTCGTGCAGGATGATTGCGAGCGAAACGATGTCCTCGTCTGCGTCCGGATATTGAGCGAGCAGCTTGCGCGCATACGCATAGGACAGGGGAATGTGGACGTCGTTCTTGCGCGCGCGCATGTACGGCTCGCTGATGCGCCAGACTTCGTCATAGCGGTTGCCGACATCGGACCTATCGAGCATTGCAATGTTCCATATGCGGAGAGAGGCCGGCGCCGCCGGCCTCTCTCGATTGGGTCAGGACAGGATGGTCACTTCGCCGGTCGAGCCGTTGACGCGCAGCATCTGTCCGTTCTTGATCGAGGAGCTGGCGCGTCCCGTGCCGGTGACGGCGGGCAGGCCGTATTCGCGGCACACGATCGCGGCGTGGGACATCATGCCGCCGATGTCGGTGACGATCGCGTTGATCTTGCCGAAGATCGGTGCCCAGCTCGGCGCTGTGACCGGCGCAACCAGAATCTCGCCCTGCTGGATCTGGCCGAGCTCATCGGCGGAGCGCACCACGCGAGCGCGGCCCTCGACGATGCCGGGGGAAGCGGCCATGCCGGACAGCTTGGTGGTGTTGGCGGCGCCATCGAGCCAGCGGCCGATGCTCTCCGTGGTGATGCCCCACAGCATGATCGTGAACGGCTCGGTGATGACATCGGGCGGATTGTTGAGCGCGGGCTGCGGCGGCGTCGTCGCGAGCGCAGCCAGGATCTTTTTCCGCCGCTCGATCTCGGGCGGCCAATAGGTCGGACCGATCGCCGGTGCGCCAACGGCCCAGCCGTTGCCGTAGTCGAACAGCGCGTCGCGGACTTCCTGACGGTTCAGATAGAACAGGTCGTCGGCGTCCTTCCAGAAGCCGGCATCGCGGAAGATGGCGCCGAGCTCACGCATCTTGCGCCAGAATACGCTCATCGACCAATGCTCGATGTAGAAATTGTGGTTCTCGACATAGGGGAACACGGTCCGGGCGAGCCCGAGCTTGCCCTCGAAGGCTGCGCGGGCGTCGGCATCGAGCATCTCGGCATATTCGGACGTGATGCGGTCGCGCTCTTTGGCAATGGCCTCCGTCGGCCGGTCGATCTCCTCTCCCCGCTGCACGCGGACGACGTAGTCCCTGACATAGCCGAGCGGGATGTCGAGATGCTCGATCCAGTACTTGTCGGTCGAGTAGAAGCCGTTGCCGGAGGTGAAGTTGAACCAGGGATCCTGCGCCTCGTTCCAGGCCGTCAGCCATTCGGCGCCGTTCGGCGCACGGCCGACCGCAGCCAGCGCCTCGTCGACCGATCCGCTCTTCAGGGCATCGGCGACACCGAGCTTCACGGCGAGCTTGGCGAGCTTCTTCAACTCGTCGTCCGGACGGAACAGGTCGACTTCCACGCCCTGCACCATCTTGGCGATCGCCTGATCGGGAATGGTGGGGAATTGCCCCTTCATGAAGCTGAAGAAGTCGAGATAGGCCGCGTAGCCGAGATTCAGGAACTCGAAATGGTACTGCCAGGTCTTGTAGAGCAGCTGGATCGCCCGGTCGTAGGTCTCCATCAGCGCGTAGGTGTTGTCGAGGCCGACACCGGCCGTGATCCACTCCAGCGGCACGGCTTCGGGCAGCGGCTCGAAATTGAGCGCCTCGAGATCGGCGATGTTGGCGCGGACCTTCTTGTCCCAGTTCGCCAGCAGGCGGTCCCAGTTCTGGAAGTAGTAGCCGGCGCGCTCCATGAAATGCGGTACGCGACCAGCGATCAGCTCGGGCGCCACCGCCACCGGGCTCATGTAGCAATAGCCATTGTGGATGCGGTACTCGACGCCGTTCGCCGGCGGGATCAGATAGTGCCGCGTGTTGTACTGGCCGAGACACTTGACCGCGAACTCCACGGTGACGGCGTCGAACGGCTTGAACGGGCTCGGCCAGTGCTGCGAGTCGCAGAACCAGAACTTGCCGTCCTCCTTGTCGCGCAGGCTGTTCTGGAACTGGAGATAATAGGGATAGAGCTTCTCCCAGCCCTCGGCGCCGACCGGCGTCTTCAGGTCATAGGGACTTGGGAATTTCGCATGCGCCGTCATTGTCGTTTCCCCTCGGTTTCTCTGTTGCTTGTTGTCGTGATGCTCACCGCTTGGCCTGGACCGGGGCCAGCAGCGTTCCAAGTACACCCGCAATCCCGGTCTCGTAGATCGCGGTCGACTGCTTCTTCTTCTGGCTCCAGACGGTCTCCGGCCGGCTCTGCAGCGCCACGAGGTTCTCGTCTTCAGGGAGATCGGCGTCGATCGCCCATTCGACGTCCTGCGGACAGCCCATGCTGCGCTCGAGCGACTTGGCGAGCCTGGCGACGGCGAGCACCTGGGCATTGGTCAGGGAGGGCAGGGTGCGGCGCTCCGGCGCGATTACGCGCTCGACGGTCCGGCGCTCGGCGCGATCGGCGACGAGTTCGAAATCCTTCTCGGCGATGCGGTGCTTGATGACATGCAGAAGCACCTTCTCGACGACGAAATTGTCGGGCGTGATTTCGCCGGAGACCACCGGCTCACCGAGCCCGAAGGCGGAATCGATCACGATCTTGGTGCGGTCGCCGTTGATCGGATCCAGCGTCATCGCCACGCCCGCGGCGGCGGCGTTGACCATCTTCTGGACGCCGACCGACATCAGCACGTCGATCTGGCCGAGCCCGTTCTCGGCACGGTAGGAGATCGCGCGCGCGTTGAAGAGGCTGGCCCAGCACGCCTTGACCTTCTCGACCACGGCGTCCTCGCCGACCACCCAGAGATAGGTATCCTGCTGGCCGGCGAAGCTGGCGTCGGGCAGATCCTCGGCGGTTGCCGACGAGCGCACCGCCACCGGCAACTGACCGTCGGGCGACATCCGGCGATACGCCTCGCGGATCGCCTGCTCGACCGCGCCCGGCATCGGCTGCGCCATGATTGCGTCGCGGATCTCGTGCGACAACTTCTCTTCGTCATCGACATCGTCAAGCACGATCCGCGACAGGCGCTCGCTGATCGTCGCCTCGAGTCCGTTGCTTCGAAGATGAAGGGCGTAGGCGTCGGTCGCGACCGCAAATCCCGCAGGAACGCGCACGCCCTGTGCGATCATGCGCGCCAGGCTCGCGCATTTGCCGCCGATGCGCGGGAAGTCGTCCTCGCGTGCGTCTTCGAACGGCACGATGAAGGATGCGGCTGCGTTGGCGCCCATGCGTCTGTTCCCCACCTTATGGCCCGGATCGGCTCCGGACTTGTTGTTGCTTGTGAAACGCGGTCCAATGACGATCGTCGTGTCAGGCCACGTCCCATTCGATCCGAAGCGCCGTCGGCACGCGGAACGAGATGTTGTGAACGAAGTCGATGGTCTGGTCGGCAGCGAGCCGGAGGCCAGGAAGCCTGCGGGTCAGCTCGCCGAGCGCGATCGCGAACTCGATGCGGGCCAGCTGCTGGCCGACGCAGGTGTGAATGCCGTAGCCGAAGGCCAGATGGCTTCTCGCGTCGGTGCGCCGGACGTCGAAACGGGTCGGCGCGGAGAACACCGCCTCGTCGCGATTGGCGGAGCCGATGAGCAGCAGGATATTGGAATCCTTCGGCACCGGCACGCCGCCGATCTGGGTGTCCTTCAGGGCGCGCCGGCGCCAGGCCACGATCGACGGGCTGAAGCGCAAGCACTCCTCGACCGCATTCGGAATGAGCTGCGGCTCGGCGATGATGGCTTCCCAGTTGTCGCGCCGCTGCAGCAGCTCGCGCATGCCGTTGGCCATCAAGGTCGTCGTGGTCTCGTGGCCGGCGAACAGTGCGCTGTAGAGCACGCCGGCGATCTCCTCGTCGCTGATCTCGGCGCCGTCCTTCTGCAGTCGGACCAGATCGCCGGGCAGATCGTCGGTCGGATCATCGTGGCGCTGACGCACCAGCGCGCGGCAGTAGGTCCAGTATTCGACCATGTTGCGCGCATGCACGATCTGCTCGTCGTCGCTGAGGTCGCCCCAGGTCAGCAGCGCGCGGCTCACCGCCCAGGACTTCACGCGCGGCACGTCCATATTGGGAATGCCGACCAGCTTGAACAGCACCAGCGCCGGCACATCATAGGCGAACTCGCGGAAGAAGTCGGCATGTCCGCGATCGGCGAAGGCATCGATCGCCTGGTTGACGATCGCCTTGATCTCCGGCTCGATCGCCCTGAACCGACGCGGCCCGAAGCAGCCCTGGACCAGCTTGCGGATGCGGGTGTGATCGGGCGGTACCCGCGCCGACAGGCCGGAATAGGCGGTGAAGCCGCCCTCGCGCATGATGCGCTTGCCTTCCTCGCACATCGGGCGAAGCGGGGCCTGGGCGTTCTCCGAGGAGAATGTGCGCCAGTCGTCGAACACGGCCTTGATGTCGGCGTGGCGCGCGACGACGTAGTATTTCAGCTCGTCGGAGAAGAAGACCGGCGCCTCGGCGCGGGCCCATTCATAGAACGGGAACGGATCGCGCATCTCGAAGGGATCGAAGTCTTTGGCGGCGTCGCTATAGGGGCACCGCGCCAGCTGAGCTGCCGAACCTGGCATGTCGTCCTCCCATTCGCCGCCTTTGCCGGCGACGTTGTCATGGGCTCACTCTAAGCGGCGGCCTTTGGGTTTTCTTTAGCCCCTAACTCTATGGCAAATTGAGATAAATCGTCAATTCTGCTGGCGGCGGCAACCCCCATGGCGCATGGCTTGGCCGGCAAAGGTCGTGTGACCGAGCCGGTCGCGAACGAGCGGCCTCACGCCGTGAGCTTGCGGTGCAGCTCCTGAAGCGAGGCGCTCTTCGGCCGGTTGTCGAAATGCTTGAGCGAGTCGAGGTACAGCTTGAACTGGCGGTCGATCGCCTCGCGTCGGCCTTGCGCCTTGAACACCTGCATTGCCTCGGCATGCGCCATCTCGCACAAGGGGTCGATCGCCAGCGCCTTCTGGCAATGCGCGAGCGCGGCCGAGTGGTCGTTGCGTTCGAGATAGATCCGTGCCGCGTCGCGTTGCACCTTGAAGAACATGTCGCGCAGCCAATAGCGCTTGCTCCAGCACCAGTCGCGCTCGCCATCGTCGGCGTACTCGACCGGAATGTCCTCGAACAGGTCTCCGGTGTACAGACGGTCCGCCGCCTGCAGACAGATCAGCGCCTCGTCGCTCGCGCCGGCCTTGATGTGACCCTGGGACTGACGGCAGAGCTGTTCGAAGGTCGAGATGTCGAGCCAGCTGCGCTCCGGGGGCACCAGCACGTAGCGCGATCCCTCGCGCCGGACATAGTTGCGCGTCTCGTCGCGTCCGTTGGGCTGGCCGAGCGCCAGCCGCAGATAGCGCACGGTGTGATAGAGGCGGTTGCGCGCAGCCTCAATGTCCTCGGCGTTGGGCCAGAGCAGATCCGCAAGCTCGTCGGTGGCTGCGCCATGGCCGCCCTTCTGCAGCAGATAGGCGAACAGGGTCTTAGTCTTGCGGGTCGCTCCGCCGGGCGGGTCCCAGTTCACCTGGCTGCCGTCGTTGCGATAGATCCGCAAGCGTCCGAAGCAGCGGATCTTCCAGCGGTCGCGGCTGTCGAGATGAACTGTACTGGGCTCTTCCGCCGATCGCCGCAACAGCCACATGGGGTCGGCGCCTTCGGCTGCGTGCAGCGCGGCCACCGATGTCCCGATCCGCAACTCCGGCGCGATCGCGCCGAGCCAGAAATCGACCTGCTCGCGCAATGCGCCGCGCGTCTGCAGCCGCGACGGCAGCCAATGCGGATTGTCCACGAGTCCGGCGCTGGTGAGGATCTGCGGATGGCCGCGCAGCGCGACGAGCAACTGCTCGTCGATCAGCACCCGGCGGTTATAGAGAGAGGCGATCGAGACCTCGGACTGCTGGGTGAGCGTTTCCGCAAGTGCGGGCCAACCCTCGAAATTGGCCGTCGCCGAGTTGGTCTCGAGGCCCCAGCTCATGTCGACGACGAGCAGGGCAGGACCTTGTTTGCGGGTTGGTGCCACCCACCTCTCGATTCGGCCTGCGACATCTCGAAACGAGATCGGCACCCGCAGCAGCGCCATCTCGACAAAGCTCTTGCCCTCGACGAATCCGGTCTTGTTGATGCGCTTTGCGAGCTTCTCGACCCGCGCGACCGCGTTGACGTCCGCCGCGATCACGAAGATCCGGCAGGGCTGTGCGACAGTCTGGTAAAGCTTGAAGAAGTCCGCAAAAAGAAGCTTTTGCTGCGTCGCGAATAGCGCGAGGTTGACACAACTATTCTTGGTCATGGGTACTCACCCGCGGCAACCCCATTGCAGTTAGCCAGACTGGAGGTAGTCTAAGAGCGGCCGCCGGAAGGTTTCAAGGCCCTGTTTCGCGAGCATTCCTGCAAGCTGGCGAGATCCAGAAGCCGTGAAATGCGGCAGCGAAATGAATCGCTTCGAGCGACGATGCATGTTCGGGTTTGCGGGAACGACATGCGGATTGAGCACGCCAGCGGAGCTGATTGCCTCAACGCGAGGCTCTTCTAGACCGTCAGGCGCTCGTGGATCGCCGCTCCATGGTCTCTCGGATGAAGTGTGACGCCGCTAGAACTGTCGGGCTGGCAGCGAGTTGATGATTGACGTTCGATGCAGGCCAGCCGCGGGGTAGGCTTTATCCCTCAGCTTGTCATATGAGAAGTCCGGCTCCGTTGTCTGCAGCTTGCGAACCATCTCGAAAGAAAGCTCACGGTGCCCATTATGGGCATAGAGAGCTGACAAATATCGCAAGGGTGGAGCAAAGGTCGGAGCAAGAGCATGGCTGGCTTCTGCAAGATGGACGGCCTTGTCGAGTTCTCCCGCCATGGTCCCCGCAATGCAGCTCAGGGCATCGAGCTGAAAACGGAAAGGCGCCGCACCAGCGATCGTACGGGCAAGCAATGTGTGCTGGAAGCCGTCCTCTGGTTTGCCGAGATAGCTCTTTGCGATTCCCAGGCAGGCCCAGGCGATCGGGTTGGCGTGGTTCAGTTGAATGGCTCGCTCGGCCAGCTCATAGGCGGCAACATACGAGCGTCGCATCATGGAATGGACATGCGCGCTCAGGCCAGCAACATAGGAGTTGTAGGGTTCGAGCTCCAGCGCCCGGTACATCAGATCGAAAGCCTCCGCCTCAAGCGTCTGGCGGCAGTTGAATTGGCGCTCGGCGAGCATGAAGGTGCGCAAATAGGCGCGCCACGCGAGATAGATGCCGCGTGGCTCGGCCGCGAAAGCAGCCGCGAACAGCTTGTCGGCGGACTCGAAGTTGGCTCTGCCAAGTCGAAACAGGCGCAGGATACCAGCATAGCATAGATGGGAGGCAGACCTCGGAGCGCCATCCTTGATATGAGCGAGTTGATCGACGGCGAAGTTGACCACCAGGTTGATGGTTCTCATCACATTGGTGTCGTTCAGGTCGAGCGTACCCTCGCCGTTGATCTGCAATGTCGACGACCATGCCAGCGTGTTGGCAGGGCGCTGCAACAGCGCGAGCCGAACGATCTTGCTCGTGTCAGATCCGAACACATCAGAACGCAGGGAGAGCGTGCCGGCCGAGGAGCCATCGTCACCAATCGGGCCATCGCCAGGCAAAGTGTCCGCCGGCCAGGCCGCCGACGCGCTCATGTCGCGCCGGTCTTGGATCGTGGCTACGCCCAGTTCCTTGATCGTCTTGGCGATGGAATCGACGAGGCTGTCCGTCACGACCGCAGTATCCGACGGGCCTGTCCGGCAGCCGGGGATCAGGACGATTCGGTTTCGCGAGGGCCGCTCATCGGCGGGCTGCAGGTGCGCTGCAAGATCGGTCGCGAGATTGGCAGCGTGGCGGAGGTCAGGCGACGGCGCGACGTGCATCTGGAATCGCGCACGCTCCTCGCGCAGCCAATCCTCGAACTCCTCCTCTGCAATGTCAAAGCCTTCAAGAAGCTCACCTTGGGGAGGCGCCATCTCCTGCTGCGGCGACGCGGTAGCGTAACGGGCGATGTCGGTCTCAAATAGCTTTGGATCGAGCGAAATGACGAAGCTGTCGGTGCACAGCAGGGAGCGGCAGTCGGCCAGCGCCTTGCGGATTTCGGTCAGGCTTTGGCGAAGGCTGGCCGCGCCTTGCTCCTTGCCGCGGCTCCCCCAGAGCCTGTCCTGGATCCAGACCCGCGACCGCTTGTGCTCACGCGCCAGCGCCAACATCGCAATGAGGGCGCAAGCCTTGCGTCCTCTAGGCGTGCAATCCTCGCCAGAAGCCTTGACCACGCGGAACGGACCAAGAAGCTTGATCAGCAATTTTGGATCTGAGCTCACATTCGTCGCCCACAACCATGATGTAATCAGTCGTGAAAATACGGAAACCAATGATTGAGTAGTGAAGTCTCCAACACCCTTGCTGTCAACGTGAAAAATCCGTGAAACGCCGTCATTTCGAAGGCCGGCGGCTTGACCGCGCGTGCCGTCAAAACGACCATTCAGTGGTAACGGGCGGAGCAAGTCCGCCGGGCCAGGCAGGGAGGCGGCAGATGGCATGGCTAAGCGGTGAGAGCGGAGAAAGCGGCGAAAGTGGTGAGAGCGGCGAAAGCGGCGAAAGCGGTGAGAGCGGCGAAGGCCGCCGTGTCCGCGCCTCATCGCGTGCACGCGCGCTGATTACCAGCCGGGAGGGCGTCGTCGGCTACTGGAACCAGCCGTCACACACGCCTGATCACTATACTGCCGGGCCAGAGGCGCTCGATCGCTGGTCGCGCGACGTGCGACTGCGCATCTTCGCTGGCGAGCTGTTGTCGGGCCTTGTCTATGACGAAGGCGAGACCTCGATCTCGCTTCAGTACCGTGGCCGCAGCGATGAGACGTTCACGCCGATCGTGCACATGATCCGTCCCAATGCCTCGGACTTCGCCGAACAAGCGGCTTGGGTGTTCAACTATGCCGCGCTCCGGATGGAACGCAGTAGCGAGATCCTGGCCGAGCTGCACGATTTCACCAGCTTCTTGGGCCTGGTCGGATACTGGAATCCGAGCCGCAGCCCGCACACCGCCGAGCTGCTGGCGCTGATCCTGCAGGTGACGACCACGATCGAAATGCGGGTCAAGCATGCGCTCACCTGCCGGCGCCCAATCGAATATTCACCGCAGATACAGCCGATGATCCAGACGCCGGGGCATGGGTCGCTGCCGAGCGGCCATGCCACGGAATCCTTTGCTGCGGCCTTCGTGATCAACGCCCTCATGCGCAAGGCGAGGACCGGGCGAGACGATGTCGATGCGACCGATCCAGTGTTCGTGCAGCTGATGCGCCACGCCGAGCGCATTGCCATCAACCGGACGGTCGCCGGCGTGCATTTTCCGGTCGACAGCGTGGCCGGTATGGTGCTGGGCTGGACCTTGGCGGAGCTGTTCATTGCGCGCTGCTCTGGCTGCGGCCAGGTCACGATGCGCAAGTTCGACGGGCGGGGGTTCAACGACGATTTCCGCTACGACGATGTGCTGGCGATGTCCTACAGGCGATCGGCTGCTGCGAACGTCGCCAGCGAGCAGGGTGGCGGCGGCGCGATCATCGAGGCCGGCACGCCATCGACCGTTCCAGCCTCGCCGATCTTGCAGCATCTCTGGACGCAGGCGCTTGCCGAGTGCCGCCTGATCGTCGGCTGACACGAAAGGACAGGCGCATGAGAGACTGGCGAGGAGATCGGGCCGAACGAGCCAATCCCTATCTGGACTGGGAGTTGCGCAACAGGCCGCTCGGCAAGAGGCTGGACTGGTGCAGCGTGCAGATCCAACTGCTGCCGGAGGCCAACGGCAGCTATGTGGTCCATCTCGGCCAGTTGGCCGCCATCGTGGCCGCCGGCCGCGAGCCGGACGAGCCTGCTGACGCGCTGACCATCCGCATGTCGGCCGACGAATTCGATCTGCTGACGAAGCTGATCGACGACATCCGCATCGGTCGCGTCCCCCCGCCGGACGATCCGCGCGATGTGCAGTTCTTCATCTACCGGCCCGAAGACATCGCCAATCGCACTGCCGCCAACGGTCTCTTCACCGCGATCCATGTCGGCCCGCCGATTCCAGGCCTGCGCTTCGACTCTGGCATCGCCGCGCCGACCGATCTCGGCAAGCCGTTGACGGATTTGACGCGGCAGGTCGCTATCGGCGTCATCGATGACGGCATCGCCTTTGCCAACCGCCGTTTTCGCAGCAGGAGCGGCAGATCGCGCATCCGAGCGATCTGGCTGCAGGATGTCGAGCGCCGGACCAAGGATTTCGGCGTCGCCGCCGGGCAGCGGCTCACCGGCGAGGAGCTCGACGTGCTGTTTGCGGCGAATGCGAGCGAGGCCGACATCTATCGCGCGTTCGGCATGACCGATTTCGGCAATGATCAGCACAAGCCGCTGGCGCAACGCGTCTCGCACGGCACACACATCCTCGATCTCTCCGGCGGCTACGATCCGACCGCGGAGGATATCGGCAGCAAGCGGCCTCTGTTGGCGGTGCAACTGCCGTCGCCGGTGTCCAGCGATACGACCGGCGTTACCATGGCGAGCTACGTGCTGCAGGGGGCGCGCCAGATCATGCTATGGGCCGACCGGATCAACCCGAAGCTGCCGCTCGTCATCAATTTCAGCTATGGCATCGCGGCCGGCCCCAAGAACGGCAGCCACGAGATCGAGCAGGCTCTGTCGCGGATGATCGAGCGTCGCAACCAACGCGGCGGCCCGACCTATCTGGTGCTGCCGGCCGGCAACAGCTATCGCGAGCGGACGACGGGCCGGATGGTTGTGCAGCCCGGCGCCTCCGATCAGATCGATTGGATCATGCTGCCGGATGACGGTACGTCCAATCATCTCGAGATCTGGCTCGACGGCGAAGCGATCGCGCAGCAATGGCCGCGCGTCGGCGTCAGCCTGACGCCGCCCGGCGATGTGCCGCGCATGATCGATGGATTCGGTGATGGCGATGTGCAGGTGCTGGAGGATGACGGCAAGCCGATCGCCGCCATCAATGGCCACCTGGCCAAGGTGGCCGGCCAGCCCGATCGCGTCCGCTTTCATCTGTCGGTCAATCCGACCACCGCGCGCTGGAGCGTGAGGCATCCAGCGCCGGCCGGACGCTGGCGGCTTTCCGTCACCAACGGATCGGAGGCGCCGCTGACCGCACATCTCTACATCCAGCGCGACGATACCCCGCTGGGCTACGTGCAGCATGGACGTCAGTCCTATTTCGATCATGCAGGGGGCTATCAGCGTGCGGCGCTGGATGGCAGCTACAGCGATCCGGACAGCAGCGGCTGCCCCATGACTCGCGAGGACACACTGTCGGCGCTCGCGACCGGTGCGGGCGCGCTCGTGGTCGGCGCCGTCGATGCCGCGGGCCAGCCGACGGATTATACGGCGAGCGGTCCGACGCCGGGGCGCGCCGAGCCCGATTGTGCTGCCATCGCCGACCAGGGGCCCGCGCATTGGGGCGTGCTCGCGGCCGGTACCCGGAGCGGTTCGGTGGTGGCGATGCGCGGCACCAGCGTGGCAGCGCCGCAACTCGTGCGTCGGCTCGCAGATTATCTCGCATCGCTGCAACCGGGCCCGGTGCTTGCGTCGCTTGCGGTGACCGACGGTCCCGTGGCCAGCTCCGACGTCCCGCCGCCGGGCGCCGCCGTGCTCGAGCCGATCAAGCAGGACGCGGTGGCCGCTTCGCCGTGTGACCATGCCCGTATCGGCAGTTTCATCCTGCGTGCGAGCGGCCACCCCGGCCTGCCGCCGCGGACCTATCCGCGCAGCCCAAACTTGCGCTGAGCCCGACTCCCTGGTTCGCCGCCGCGCAATTGCAGCATGCTGGCAGACAGTGAGCCAGCACAGGCGCGCGCCTCGACTCCCAGCCCGGATCCGATGCCTCTTGCGCTGCGCCCTTGCCGACGCGCGCGATAGCGCAAGTGCGTGAGTGCAGATGGCGTCGTTCCGATGCATTTTTGACGATGCTCTTGCGATGTCCTGACGATCGTCTCACACCACCTCGGCATAGTTCCTCCCGTGCAAACGAGACACAGGAGGATTCAATGCGCAGATCCAATATCCGTATCGTGATGGGCTTGATCATCTCGCCCTTGCTGATGTCCCAGGCCTCCGGTCAGAACCTCAAGGACCTGGTGCCGACCTATCAGCCGCATCAACAGACCGACAGCGAGCGGTTGCAGAACTTCCGCGCTCCAGCCCCGCCTCCGACCAACTATCCGAACATCAGCCGTGATCCTTCCACCAACGAGCCGCGGCTCAACGTCAACCGCGATGTCTCGCTCGGCGGCAACGTGACCCGGAACAGCGCCGAGGGAAACGTCCGCTTCCCGATTCCGGGATCTCGCTAGGCGCTGTTCGGCGACATGGATGACTGCTCGCCGTCCAGGCGCGGCGTCTCGAAAGCGGGACGCTGCTTCAAACAATCATGATGACGTGAGGAGATTGCAGATGAAGAGTCTTCGACTGATGGCCTGCTCCGCCATGCTGTTGCCCAGCGTCGCTCTGGCGCAACAGCAGATTCCGACAGGCTCACTGCCGCCCGACATCGCGGCCGCGATCAAGGCGGCTCCGCTGACGCAGACGCTGATTCCGATCAGCGGCGAGGAGAAATTCGCGCAGCAGATCATCAAGGCGGATGAGATTTCCTTCGCGGCGGGGGCAAAGCTGACGCTGACCGGATTGAACTATCCCTACATCGTGGTGGCCGCGCAACGCATCAAGTTCGCCAACCCGGACACCTACAGCATCATCCAGCGCGATCCGCAGGCCGTGGCCGCCGTCGGCAGTGACGGCCCCGCAGGTCCCAATGGCGCCGACAATCCCGGCGAGACCAACCGGACTGGCAATCCCGGTTACCCCGGCGGCCCTGGCGGGCCTGCCGTGGCCGGACAGACCCGGCAACTGCCCGACGTCTATCTGGTCGCCGGAGAACTCTCCGATCCGAAAGGGCCGATCCCGGCTGGTCTTCTCAACCTCGTCCTTCTCTTCCGCGGCATTGACGGCGGCGATGGTGGGACCGGGGGGAAAGGCGGCAACGGCGGCCGGGCCGGAAACGGCAAGGAGGGCGCTACGAGCCTGTTCGACTGCAAGGAGGGTGGCGGCCCCGGCGGGACGGGAGGCGCTGCCGGTCCCGGAGGACGCGGCGGTGACGCCGGCGCTGGGGGACAAGGTGCCGATCTCATCTTCGTCACGACCAGACCTGCCTACGAAGTCCTGAGCTATTCGCGGATCAACAATGTCGGCGGGAGGGCCGGACTCCCAGGTCGGGGCGGCAGCCCGGGCAATCCGGGCCCCGGAGGCCAGGGCGCGCCGGCCAATGGCTGGTGCAAGGGCACAGGCGGAGGGTCGCCAGGCAATTTCCCGTCGCCTGCAAACCTCGGCTTCGGCAAGCCGTCTGCGGACGGCGCGAAGGGAACGGTCACGGCGGTCATTCTTCCGTCCGTCGGTCCTCTGTTCGGCAAGTGATGCGGCGAGCGGCAGATGAAACCTGCAGGCCGCGTCCTGCAGGTTTCGTCCGTCAGCGCGCGGTCCCAATCCCTCAATCCCGGAGGAAGCCATGACGACGACGCGCGACAGAGTGGAGCAATACGTCCTCGACTATTTCCATCGCCAGTGGCCCTCGGCGACCGAGGCCACCTCGCTCGCCGGCGATCTCGGCCTGGATGCCTATGACATCTACGACATCGGCCGGCATCTGCGGGGGTGGCGCCGCGCCAGCTACACGCCGAGTGAGTTCGCCGGCTGCGAACTGGTGAAGGATATCGTGACGCTGATCTACCAGAAGGTCCGCGCCGCCGGAAACTGAGGCGGGCACCGGCGGGATCCAGTCCATCACATGAAGGAAGGTACCGATGAAGCGCATGAGCCTCGCCAGTCTCGCCGTCGCCGTCGCGGGCGGCATCCTTGCGGCGCAGGCCGCAGCCGAGACGGCAGCTGCTGACGACATGTTCGCGTGCTACAAGACCGCCCCCGCGGGCTAAACGTGTGCGCCTTCGCTCAACCGTAGCGAGTTCGATCTGCGGAAATCTCTGCCGGAAATCGAGCAAAGACGCTCTCAGGTTGCCCGCCGAAAGCGATGTACAGAAGCCAACAGCAAGCCGGCCGGTCTCACCATTTCGGGTCGATATTGCTGTTGCTATCAGCGTCTCAAATTCCTCAAGGATCGTTCTTGCCATCCTGAGAACGCTCCGGCCGGCGGGCGTTGGCTTCACCCCACCGCTCGAGCGATCGAAGATCACAACGCCAATCGAGTGTTCGAGCTGCCGAATGCAGCGGCTGAGCGTGGACTGCTGAAGCAATAGTGCTTCGGCCGCTTGTCGAAAGCTTCCGTAGTCGGCAGCTGCTACAGCGTAGCGGAGATGCTGCAGGTCAAAAGCCGACATCCGGCTGTGAAGTGCCGTTCCGGTGGAGTGCTTATTATCTATCATGCTGAAATGTCATAAGAGACTGCATTAAGCGTGTTGAAATCACGCGGAATGTACTTGGCGGCGAAGGAGAAACTTCGAATCGAAAGATTTGTGGCAGCCGGATTCGCAAAGCGGCCAGTTGGAGAAGCCGGCGTCGCTAGTAGAAACGGATTGTTGGTCGACAAGATGATTGTGTGGCGCACAATCTTGGGTTTAATAATGGCCAGCAAATGGCCGGCGCGAGCGCAAGTCGGGGATTTTCGGATAGCGTGTCGGCCGGAGCAATCGCGCCCTACGTGCAGGGCTTTCACGGCGGCGTCATCGAGGCGGTCGATCCATCATTTCTCATGGGCGAACGTACCGGGCAAAGTCCCTTCCGCCTCACCTCAACGCGCATGAAGGTTGTTGATTGTGTTCCGCGAGATTGTATTACTAAGAGAGTTAACGGCAGGCGGGAGGTGCCAATGACGTACCATCGAATTCTAGCATCAATATTTTTCTTGGCGAGTTTTGCCGGATGTGCCTTAGCAGAAGCGCCATCTCCGTCCGAGTGCAGAGATGTGCTGAAGGCGTACAACACGAGTTGGACCCAAAAGACTTTCACTGAAAGGCTAGCGACCTTAAATCTGGTAGACACCAGCAAATGGAGTGAAGAGCAGAAGAACTACAAGGCTGATGTTCCCGAGTACTTCAGCGGCTCTGCTGATGAATTCAAGAGCAGCAGGGAGAAGCTGTTCAATCTCTCAAGCTACAATAGAGATACGTATCAGTCAGGCGCAGAGCTCTTGGTCTATCTGCCTGACGAAGCGGTCAAGGCCTGGAGCAGTTGCATCAATCGAGACAAAATCGGCCTGATTGTACAGCTCGTGAGTCTGGACGAACTCGGCGCATCTATAGAGTTTGTGTGGAACAATCCCGACGGGCTCGACAAAGTCACTCTTGAAATTGAAACAGACAATGTGGCGCCCGGGTCAAAACTTGATAGTCCAATCCAGCTGAGTGCAGCAGCGAAGAAAGCCGGTGAGTTCGCGATTAAGCGGAAGGACAAGGCGTTGCCCAGCAAGATTATCGCAAGGGCAGTGACGGTGACGCCATCTAGCGCGACATATTCCGCTCATCTCTACATCCCGCCGAAGCTCCCCAAGCCGATTTCGCCCTGCGTGCAGACGGATGGCAATGGCAGATGCCTAGCTTGCTACTGGGACTTGTGGTCCGCTAGAGGCTCGCAAGGTACCGAGCGAACATTGGCTTGTCCTCATATGAAGAGTGGCAAGGGTTTTTTGCGCGCAGTTAAAACTCAGCAACTTCAAGAGGGCTGGAAAGCCGCCGATACCGGACAGCTTGATTTCCAAAACGCTCAGGAGTTCAAACGAGGTGATTACAAGTGGTCAAACAGGATGGCGGGTAAAGGATACTGTAGCCCGAGCGCTTATCCAAGTCTTGACCAGCCCCTGGGAACGATAAACGACGATGAGCAAGTTGAGGTAACATGGACTGCCCAAGCATGCTCCGGATGTGGCGGTACATATGATTGTGGTATCGACCTTCACAAGGCATTCCTGCAATCGAGATGAAGTGAGAGCAAGGAAACTCTAAGAGCGTGCGTGAGCCAGGCTCTGGGTTTCCGAGCGCCCCGGCACCTGTCGCCGCGAGCGGTTGGCGATGAGTGCACACTTGTTCAGCAACGACCATTCTCATTGGATAGCTGGCCGAGCGCACCTGGGCCGAGAAAATCCGCAAGCTGGCCGACCTGGGCTTCATCAAGCTCCAGTCGGGGCAGGCGGGCCCGCTGTCTCATGCCTTGATCATGAACCCGTACCTGGTCATCAAAAAGATGCACGAGGACGGGCAGCCGGGGCTCTCTAAGGAGAAGTATCGGGGCCTCGAGGATCGCGCCCATGAGATTGCGGCAACCGACCTCGATGGCGATTATCTCGATGACGCCGAGGAAGAAGAGGCGGCCGCCGCCGCGCCGGCGCCGACAGCACCAGCTCGGGCCGCGAAAAAGGCCGTGCCGAAAAAGGCTGTTGCGAAGAAGCTCCCGATTAGACCGCTGAAGGTGGCAAAGAAGAAGGCCGTCGCATAGATGATGTCATGCCCGACCACCAACTGAAATTCAAAGGCCCCAGCTTCGACTTTGACGCCCAGGGATGGATGGCTATCGTTGCCGCCATCATCATTGTCGCACTGATCGCGGCGCCATGGATTTGGCGCTGAACGGGGTAGGGGCATGTCCGAGTTCAGCAGCAGGCCATCCAGGCCCGCATGAGCGCTATCGTTGCTGGCCAGGTTGCGGGCGTGCAGGCAGCAAGCCTTGCGATGCGGCACACGCCTACAGCCTGCACATCGACCCGACCACCAAGATGGACTAGATGCGCCGGCCCTAAGAGGGCGCGACATATCCGATGGGGTAGCCTTTGCCCATGTTCTGGAAATTCGGCTCGCCGTCGCTATGAATGCCCAGTATCGCGTCTGCGTCTAGCGGCTCAAAAGTATAGAGGTCGAATGCGCCACGATCGGGCTGGCAGCGAAGCATCCGCGCAAATGTGCGGACCACAGCGCGGCCTGCATTAAGCCAATGGCGGGTCTTCTCGATAGGAACGGCTATTTCGAGGACACGAGGCCGTCCGATGCCGGCGACAAGCTTCTCCAGCCTCTCGTCCTCCAGCCAGAAGTATGTCGATTCGCCTCCCCAATTCGCAAGCAGCAGCTCCACGCCGCCATCGTCAATTTCAACCGGATCAGATGTCATCCAGAACTTGCCCAGTCGACCAGGTTGTTGCTCCTGATGGTGGCAAGGACTTGCGGCATAGAGCGCTTCTACGTCTTCCGTTGACAGGCGGCCGGTCTTTACCTGCGCCTCGAGCCTTTGCCGCAGCGTATCAAGGGTGCCCGGACAAATGCCGTTCTCTTGAATATTGTGGACCTCATCATCAGTCAGGCGCGTGTAATGCCAGGCCCTTATCGTCCGGCTGTTCATTTCCCGGCCTACGGCTTCGACGAAAGCTTGATGGTCGCCTGCATAGGGGTTGGTCAGGTATGGCCCGGTGTGGTCGGACGCCTCCCGCTCAAGAAATTGCTGACGTGATGTGGTCAGGTAGTTGCGTATGAGCGCCGCCTCTTTCTCAAGCATGCGCAGCAGCGTCGGGTCAAAGGTCGCCACGTTCCAGACATCGATTATCGGCGCCGAGTTCATGTTTGAAGTATCCGCCGTACGCCCGCTTAGATGGGTTCGTTGAGGCGCAGGTGGTCTAAGCCGGTTTCAGCTTCAAACATGCGATCTGAACGATAATAGCTTTCGTAAGGTCTGTCGCGATCGTCGGCAAAGAAAGCGCCATAGAGGCCGTACTCGTCGGTGTCTTTGAAATGAAACCCGTAGCGAATCTCCGCATAGTGGGGCCGTCGGAAAACTGCGAGCGTGTTGGTCTCAAAATCGGGCTCGCCTGGACCAAGCTCCTGGCTGTCGCGCCTGTGCACGTAAAACTCCTGCACCGCGTTCTTGAGCCGCTGCAGAAAGCGCGTGTCTTTGATCTTTTTGACGTAATCCTGCAGGTGTTCCAGGTCGCGGTCGCTGGTTGCAGGGCCTCTGAATTTCCAATCCTCATCGAAGGTTCGCTGTAGCGCTTGAAACTTGACCAGGTTCAGGAAGTGTTCCTCGATCTCTTCGAGTGAGTGCATGTCCAAACCATCTGCGTACAGCACGTGAGCCCGGGTATTGACCAGGTCAAAATCCTCATATTGCGGGTAGCGCTTCGTCAGCAGTAAGAGCTGGGCCTCACGCTCTTCCTTATCGGCCTTTTCAATCGCGGTTTCGGTTGAGCGTGCCTTGCGATAGAGCCGCAGGTAACGGTCCGGGTCGAGACGCACCAGGTAATTGGCGATCTCGCGGCGAAAGGTGCTGAGCATAACCTCACGGTCTGTTGCCGCAGCTATGCCCGAGCGGGACGGTGCGATACCCGGCACCTTTTGAGAGCGCGAGCTCCGCCCCAGGAAATACGCCCCAGCAGCGACAATGACAATGACGCCCCACTCCATGTCCTTCCCCCGCTTGCCCTGCTTCCGTGATGTGCGCGAATGGCTTGAATGCCGCTCCCGAAGGTAGTGTTGCAAAATCAAAGCAAATGCAACGCCGTTAGGCGTCAACTTGTGCGAAAGCTCTGATCGTTGCGCAAGTCCGTTGAGCGCTAGATCGGCTCGTCTTCTCGCGCTGCCTCGCTGGTCAGCTTCGAGATCGCCTCGTCCGAAAGGCCGCTGAGCCGAAGCATCTGGCGTCGCTCCGCCACGGCGAAGCTCGCCTGTCGCGCTTCGGTCTGACGGGTCTCCAGAGCGCGTAATTGGCCGCGAGGAGCGCGTTCGTCGAGATCCGCGACAAATCGATCCGTTCAGCACGAAATGCAAAAGCGTCGACGACTATCACATGAGCTCGCCACGGATCGAACCGGGCAGCATCAACCATGCCTGAAGATAGGTGACTCAGGCCTGCGTGTCGCGCTTGATCGGCATCACCTTGTTGGGATCGAGCCAGTGGTCGATCCGATCAGCCCAATGCTGCATTAGCTTCGTGCGGGAGCCGATCAGCGCGAGCGGTCCGTGCTTCTTGTAAAGCCCTTCCACAGTCGAATTATCGAGATGCGCGAGCTGCAGCTCGACGACATCGCCATCCCAAGCCTTGGCATCCTTGATCTCTTCGTGATGAGACAGCGTCGAGAAGGTGGTCCGGAACCCGTGGGCACAATGATCAGTCTTGGTGTCAATGCCAAGCAGCCGCAAGTGCCTGTTGAGCGTGTTGTTTGATAGCGGCGCGTCTTTCGAGCAGGAAAACGCGTACCGGCGATGGCCGGTCAGCTTCTGAACGCTGCGCAGGATTGCGAGTGCCTGCCGTGACAAAGGCACGACATGGTCCCAACCGGTCTTCATTTTGGCGGCTGGAACAGTCCAGCGTTCGGCATCCCAATCGACCTCGCTCCACTCCATTTCATTGACCATGCCGGGGCGGGGAATGGTCAGCGCATCGAAGCGCAAGGCAAGGCCAACAACATCACCAAACCTCGCTCTCGTCCACGGTGCGCTGATGAGTTTGAAGACGCGCGTCACGTCGCGTGGTTCGGTGACGCCGGGACGCGGCGTCGAAATGTTGGCAACCATCTGCCCATTCAGGTTGCGGAATGGATTGTAGCCGTAGCCTTCGACATCGGCATAGTCGCAGATTTGCTCACCGATGCTGCGCACGCGGTCGCGGGTTTCCAGCTTTCCCTCGGCTTCGTATGAACGCATGAAAGCGAGCACGTCCGGACGCTTGATGTCCTGCCTGCACAGCTTGCCGAAGCGGTCCTTGACGTAGCCGACGCGCAGTTCAAGGACCTCGATGGTCTTGGGGTCGCGCACCGCGACGATCCTGCCGCGTTTGACTTTCTCCACCTTCTTCTTCGCGAGCCACTCGTCGGCCCATTGCTCGAAAGGCCGGGCGGCCGCCTGCCTGTGCTTGTCGAGTTGCTTCTCCGTGCTCGGGTCTTTGCCCTCCTTGAGCAGGTCTTTCGCCTTGTCGCGCTCGCGCCGCGCGTCGGCGAGCGAGAACGTGCCATCCTTGCCGTTGCCGTAAGGGCCGATGGAATAGGTTTTCTGACGGCTGTGGAAGCGGTAGCCCATCCGCCAGAGCTTGGAGGCAGCGTTGCCTGGTCTGCTCTTGTCCGGCGTGACGAAGAGATAGAGACCGCCGCCGGTCACGTCGGAAATCTTGGCGGGGCTCCACACGCCCTTGTCGAATTTCGGTCGGGCGGCGCGGCAGTCGACGTCGGTCCTGATCTGCTCGGGGTTGGCGCACGCGCTGTGGTTCTTGAGAGCCATCTGCTCAATTCCGTTGTTCGGAATAGCGAAAGTCGCCGTGAACGTTTGTTCTCCCGATACCAACAAAAATACCAACAAATCGGACGGCTGGGATCGGACGAGAACAAACGGTGACGAACACCGATGTACGCGGAAGCGCCTGCTTTTCAAGGGTTTCCTAGCACTGCGCGGACGGCTGCGAACGCTTTAGAACGGGCTTGAACAGCCTAGT
>BFBZ01000819.1_pt1 | contig 24868 bp, 21 predicted proteins | sample 1888401 | NCBI WGS metagenome assembly BFBZ01 (sample SAMD00112614, study PRJDB3348) | symbiont metagenome | host: Chara braunii
GGCGGGTCGTCGCGGCGCGTGGCTACCATAGGGCCGGCTTGTTCCACAAGGACGAGGCACGGACGCCGCAAAAGGCCGAGGCAGAGGGTTGATCCGGCCGGCATGCCTCTATTTGTCGCATCGCCCCGGGGGCGGAACCAGCGACCGTCTACTCTGTTCCAATCCAAGGTCGATCGGATTTCCCCTTGAGAGGGAAAAGGGTTAGGATCACCGGGCCACAATGTGCCATTGGCCGGGCCCAATTCGATGACTACATCCGGGTCGACCGAGGGATTCACGGGTCTTTACCCGGATCCTGTAGAACGGGTGCCCGGTGGCCGGGCTCCGCGTTCGGCTCGACAAGTCAGAAAGCGAACACGAAGTGGACATTTATACCATCATCTTCCTGGCGCTGGCGGTCTTCATCTTCATCCGCCTGCGCGCCGTGCTCGGGCAGCGCACCGGGAGCGAGCGGCCGTTCGATCACGCCGCCCGAAACGCGGTCCAGGGCGCGCCGGACAACCACGTCATGCCGGTTCCCAACAAGCCCATCGATCCCTCGGCTGCGGTCCCCGGCGGCGAGATGCCGGCGCCGGGCGATCGCTGGCGTGGCCTGGCCGAGCCGGGCACACCGCTCGCCCGTGGCCTCGACGCGATCGTCGCCGACGACTCGTCGTTCGATCCGCGCCATTTCCTGACCGGCGCGCGCAGTGCCTACGAGATGATCGTGCTGGCGTTCGCCAATGGCGATCGCCGCGCATTGCGCGACCTGTTGTCGTCCGAGGTCTATGAGAGTTTCGACGCCGTCATCAAGGAGCGCGAGAAGCAGGAGCAGAAGACCGAAACCCGCTTCGTCTCCATCGATACCGCCGAACTGGTCGGTGCCGAGCTGCGCGACCGCACCGCGCAGGTGACGGTGCGCTTCGTCTCGCAAATGATCTCGGTGACACGCGACAAGGGGGGCAACATCGTCGACGGCAATCCGGACAAGGTGGCCGACATCACCGACATCTGGACTTTCGCCCGCGATACCGGCTCGCGCGATCCCAATTGGAAGCTGGTCGGCACCGGCAGCCATTGATGGAATAGGTTGCCGCCGCCGGCGTTACATCGGGAGATCGCCCGCTCTCGATGTCGACCCAGTTCTGCAAGGAGGACGACGAGCTCCATCCTCGGCTTTTTGACCCGGATCTTTTCAGCATCCCGTTTTCTCTGAATTTCGCGTTGAGTGGTACTTTGATGGTGCAAGCATGGTTCGCGAAATTTGGAAGCGGGGTTTCACCGCTCATCGCCTGAAATACTGGACGCCGGCGCTCGCCCTGAGCGTCGCCGCCGTGGCGCTCGCCCCTTATGCGGCCGAGGCGGTGCGCTCGCGCCACCGGGCGGCGGCGCCCCCGGTGCGCCACCTGCCCTACCCGCAACTCGACTGGCCGCTCGAGATCAGCAACAGCCAGTACCTGCCATTGGCCTGGAACGACGTGCCCGGCTGGAACGACGACGACCAGCTTGCGGCCTATCGGACGTTCCGCGCCAGCTGCAAGCCGATCGCCGCAAAGACGGATGCAGCGCCGGATGCCAAGGCGGATGGCAAGCCGCTGGGTGATTCCCTGCGCGACCCCTGTCGCGACGCTCGGGCCACCGATCTCGCCGACAATGCTGCGGCAAGGGCTTTCTTCGAACGGCACTTCGAGCCGCTGAAGATCTCCAAGCTCGGCGATGTCGATGGCTTCGTCACCGGCTACTACGAACCCGTCATCGAGGGCTCGCGGACCCAGAACGAGGTCTACAACGTTCCGGTCTATCGTCGCCCCTCCAATCTGTTCGTCCGTGGCTTCAAGCAGGACGCGACGAGTCTGCCCAACAAGGGTCCCGTCTATCGGAAGATCGGACGGCGCAAGCTGGTCCCCTATTACGACCGCGCGGAGATCGAGGACGGCGCCATCGAGGGCCGCGGCCTGGAGATCGCGTGGCTCAGGAATCAGACTGACCTGCTGTTTGCCCAGATCCAGGGATCGGCGCGCATCAGTCTCGACGACGGCTCGACCATCCGCATCAACTACGATGCCTATAATGGCCTTCCCTACACACCGGTCGGCCGCATCCTGATCGAGCGCGGCATCATTCCGCGCGAGCAGATGTCGATGCAGCGTATCCGCGACTGGATGGAGCAGAATCCGGAAGGTGCCAACGAGCTGCGGCGGATGAACCGCTCCTACATCTTCTTCCGCGAGGTGCAGCTGTCGGAGAAGGACGAGGCGGTCGGCGCGCAGGGCATCCCGCTGACGCCCGGCCGTTCGATCGCGGTCGACAAGTCGCTGCACGTCTATGGCACGCCGTTCTTCATCACCGGCGAGCTGCCGATCGAATCCGAGAAGTCGAAGACCGCGTTCCACCGGCTGATGATTGCGCAGGATACAGGCTCGGCGATCGTCGGACCTGCGCGCGCCGATCTCTATTTCGGCGCCGGCCAGGACGCCGGCAAGGTCTCCGGCCGTCTCAAGCACAGCATCCAGTTCGTGATGCTGGTGCCGAAGAGCCTCGATCCGGTCGCGCGTGGCCGCAAGATGCCGCTGCCGGATGCACGCCCGTCGGAGAAGATCGCAAAACTGTTTCCGCAGGTGCTGCCGAAGGAGGCCGCCAAAGCCGCCGCCTCCCCGGTCAACGATGCGAAGGCCCCTGCTTCCGCCGCGAGCGCAATCCCGGCAACCACGGTGGCGCAGAACGTTGTGGCGCCGCAGCCCGTGCCCCTGCCCGAGGCCCGCCCCCGTATCGAAAGTGATCGCAATATCCGCCGATTGCGTTATGGCAGGCGCCATCGCAACCGCCGATGACAAGCCGTCTCCATGTCTGAAGATCCCGAGCCGCCGCGCGGCCGTCGCAAGCGTGGCCTCTCCGAGGACGAGCGCACGCTGTGGGAGACGGTGGCGCGCCAGGTCAAGCCGCTGCGCAAGACGCACCGTCCGGTGCGGCCGCATCCGCCGATGGTGACGGCCGAGCCGCAGCCGGACAAGCCGATGATGACACCGCGGCCGGTCGCGCCGGTGGTCGTGCCCAAGCCGGCCCGGCCGGCGATCCCGCCGCTGGTCTCGCTCGGCCGCAAGGAGCGGTCGAAGCTGTCGCGCGGCCGCAGCGAGATCGATGCGCGGCTCGATCTGCACGGCATGACCCAGAGTCGGGCGCATCAGGCGCTGCATCATTTCCTGCATCGCGCCCAGCATGACGGTCTCACCTTCGTGCTGGTCATCACCGGCAAGGGCACCATCGGGGCGGATCCCGAACGCGGCGTGCTCCGGCGGCAGGTGCCGCATTGGCTTAGCCTGCCGGAATTCCGCTCGCTCATCGTCGGCTTCGAGGAGGCTCATGTCGGCCATGGCGGCGCCGGCGCGCTCTATGTCCGGATCAGGCGCGCCCGCGGCTGAGCGTCAGAACGGGCGGATGATCCCGATCCGCGGTACGGCGGTGACGATCCAGCCCAGGATCGTCGTCATGCGGTCGTCGGCGTCGATCGGAGTGATCGGCTTGGTCGCAGGAAGCGTCTTCAGCGCGTGCAGCATCAGTACCATGCAGACCACCCAGCTCGAGATCCAGCGCGAATAGTCGAACACCATGGCGAACATGACGAGGTAAGCGGAGCTGATGACGATCAGCGCGGCGATGACGATCTGGCGATGGCGCTTGTCAGCCAAGGCGCCGATGAGATCCTTGAGATTCCGCCACAGCGGCGCGTGCAGCCACAGCAGCAGCGCATAGATGGGCAGGCCCAGCAGGTTCGACGGCAGCCGCGCCCAGGTGTCCTGCACCTCCTTGGCGAGCGGCTGATACCAGACATAGGCGAACTGCAAGAGCTCGGTGCGCGACGGATCGACCATGCGCGAGCGCAAGTAGGACACGAAGTCGGCCTCGGGCAGCGGCATGGTGCCGAGGAATTGCGCCGCGAGGAACAGCGCGCCGAGGCCGAGCAGCGCGCTGGCGCCGACTGCAATATCCAGGCGAGTGGGGGGACGTGTCAGGTAGTAGCGCAGCACGACGATCGCGGTGATGGTCGGCACGTACATCAGCAGATGGATGTGATGAATCAGCACGAGCAGGGCCGAGATCAATGCCGCAAGCAGCACGTAGGCCAGCGAGCGCGCCGGCACCAGCAGCAGGACGATCGCGCCGAGACAGCCATAGATGTCGAAATGGCCGAGCGTGAACAGGAAGTTCTTGAACACGAACGGCGAGCAGGCGGTGAAGATGAACAGCGGCAGCTGCGCGCGATCGAAGCCGAACGTGCGGCGGAAGAGCTGCGCGAACAGCGCGAAGGTGATGAGCCAGACGCAACCGGCCAGCGCGAACACCAGCCAGACCGGCACCTTCGCGGCGAACAGGCCGACCATGGCACCGATCAGCGCGCGCTTGATGAAGCCGAAGTGATAGTCGACCAGCAGATGGATGTACGGAATGTAGGGCGGCAGCGTGAGCTTGTGCAGGAAGACGCCGAGCATCACGGCGGCGTTGACGGCGAGCATCAGGCGCCAGTGTTTGCTGGAGGCGGCGGTCATGCGGCGTCCGAGCGGTGATAGATGGAGACGAGGTCGTCGCCCCGTCCACCACTGTCGCCCCGGCCTTGAGCCGGGACCCATAGCCGCCGCCGTTCGTGGTGAGGCAAGGCTGGAGCCGCCATCGTGAGTCACAATCAGCTTTGGTGGTTATGGGTCCCCGCGTTCGCGGGGACGACAGCGGATTTTGACGCCGCGCCGGAGCGAAGAAGCTCAGCGCTTGCTAGGCGCAGCCGACTACAAAATGAACCGGCTGAGATCCGCGTTCTTGGCGAGGTCGCCGATGTGTTGCTGCACATACGCAGCGTCGACGCGCATGGTTTCGCCGTTACGATCGGACGCCGTGAAGGAGATCTCGTCGAGCACGCGCTCCATCACCGTCTGCAGCCGGCGCGCGCCGATGTTCTCGACCGTCGAATTCACCGCGACCGCGATGTCGGCGAGCGCGTCGATCGCATCGTCGGTGATGTCGAGCGTCACGCCCTCGGTCTGCATCAGCGCGACATATTGCTTGATCAGCGATGCCTCCGGCTCGGTCAGGATGCGCCGCATGTCGTCGCGCGTCAGCGCCTGCAGCTCGACCCGGATCGGCAATCGTCCCTGCAGCTCCGGCAAGAGGTCCGAGGGCTTGGCGATGTGGAACGCGCCGGAGGCAATGAACAGGACGTGGTCGGTCTTGACCGCGCCATGCTTGGTCGAGACCGTCGTGCCCTCGATCAGCGGCAGCAGGTCACGCTGCACGCCCTCGCGCGAGACGTCGCCGCCGGCGCGGTTCTCGCGCACGCAGATCTTGTCGATCTCGTCGAGAAACACGATGCCGTTGTTCTCGACCACGCTGATTGCTTCCTGCACCAGCTGCTCGCTGTCGAGCAGCTTGTCGGATTCTTCCGCGATCAGGATGTCGTGCGAGGCCTCGACCGTCACGCGCCGCGTCTTAGTGCGGCCGCCGAGCTTGCCGAAGATGTCGCCGATCGAGATCGCGCCCATCTGGGCTCCCGGCATGCCGGGGATCTCGAACATCGGCAAGCCGCCGCCGGAGGACTGCGTCTCGATCTCGATCTCCTTGTCGTTGAGCTCGCCGGCGCGCAGCTTGCGGCGGAACGAGTCGCGCGTCGCAGCACTCGCATTGGCGCCGACCAGCGCGTCGAGGACGCGCTCCTCGGCGGCGAGCTGCGCGCGGGCGGCGACGTCCTTGCGCTTGCGCTCCCGGACCTGGGCGATCGCGACCTCGACGAGGTCGCGGATGATCTGCTCGACGTCGCGGCCGACATAGCCGACCTCGGTGAACTTGGTCGCCTCGACCTTGAGGAACGGTGCGCCCGCAAGCTTGGCCAGCCGCCGCGCGATCTCGGTCTTGCCGACGCCGGTCGGCCCGATCATCAGGATGTTCTTCGGCAGCACCTCTTCGCGCAGGCCTGCATCGAGCTGCAGCCGGCGCCAGCGGTTGCGCAAGGCAATGGACACCGCCCGCTTGGCGTCGGCCTGGCCGACGATGTAGCGGTCGAGTTCGGAGACGATTTCGCGGGGTGAAAAGTCGGTCATGGGGCTCTAGCTAGGTTTGGATCGCAATCAGGGCAAGTCGCCGGGCTGGCTCACCATCAGCAGCGCAGAGCCCTCCGGCGTTTCGACGAGCCGATCGCGTCTGAATCCGGCCTTCTCGTAGGCGCGCACGGCACGGGCGTTCGCCGGATCTGGATCGGTCACCACGCGTGGCGCGGCCGATCGCAGCAGGTCTTCGACGAACTGCCGAATGAAACGCGCCCCATGGCCGCGCCCGATCATGTCGGGCTCGCCGATGAACTGATCGATGCCACGCGTGGCGGGCGGTTGAGGCCCGAATCCATGATCCCATGCTGAGAGCGCATAGCACTGGAGATATGCGAACGGCCGGCCATCGATCGCGACGATAAATTGGTCCATGTCAGGATGAGCGAGATCGCCGCTCACCAGCGCATATTGCTCGTCGGGCTCTCCCCACCACCGCATCACGTCCGGCGTGCCAAGCCAACGGCGTATCAAGGGCAGGTCGGCGGCAGCCATTGCGCGGATGGCGTAATCCTGAGCCATTAATCCCGCACCATGGCTGAGCCGCCCTGCAAGGTCTCGATGGTGATGTTGCGGTTGGTGTAGACGCAGATGTCGGCGGCGATGTCGAGCGAGCGCCGCACGATGCTCTCGGCGTCTTTGTCGGTGTCGAGCAGGGCCCGCGCCGCGGCCAACGCGTAATTGCCGCCTGAGCCGATCGCCATCACGCCGGCCTCAGGTTCCAGCACATCGCCGGTGCCGGTCAGGACCAGCGAGACGTCCTTGTCGGCGACGATCATCATGGCTTCGAGCCGCCGCAGATAGCGGTCGGTGCGCCAGTCCTTGGCGAGCTCGACAGCTGCCCGGGTCAACTGCCCCGGATATTGCTCCAGCTTGCTCTCCAGCCGCTCGAACAGGGTGAAGGCGTCGGCGGTGGCGCCGGCGAAGCCGCCGATGACGTCGCCCTTGCCGAGCCTGCGCACCTTGCGGGCGTTGGACTTGATCACGGTCTGGCCGATCGAGACCTGGCCGTCGCCGCCGATCACCACCCTGCCCCCCTTGCGGACGGTCAGGATCGTGGTGCCGTGCCAGACGGTGGGCTCGTTCGCGGATGCGTGCATGGGGGGTCCCTGGTTGATCCTCTGATTTAGGCGTTCAGGCGTCGGGATACAATTACCGGGTCCCTGCCCTGCCCTGGCGGGCCTTGAAATCCGCTCACCATGGCCCGAGATCAAGGCCGAGGGGCGTCATCCCGCAGTAGCTAAGGTGACATCCGCCTGATAAAAGGGCCGCGTTTTCAAGGGAAAGCTGACCCCATGCGTAGCGCGACCATCAAGCGCAAGACCAAAGAGACCGAGATCGAGGTGTCCGTGAACCTCGACGGCACCGGCGTCGTGAACATCGCGACCGGGATCGGCTTCTTCGATCACATGCTGGATCTGCTGGCCCGGCATTCCCGCATCGACATGACCGTCAAGGCGGTCGGCGACCTCCATATCGATTTCCACCACACCACCGAGGATGTCGGCATCGCCCTCGGCCAGGCCGTGCGTCAGGCGCTCGGCGACATGGCCGGCATCACCCGTTACGCCTCGATCCACATGCCGATGGACGAGACCCTGACGCGCGTCGTGATCGACGTATCGGGCCGGCCGATGCTGGTATTCCGCACGACCTTTGCGCGCGACAAGATCGGCGAGTTCGACACCGAGCTGGTGCGCGAGTGGTTCAACGCCTTTGCCATGAACGCCGGCATCACCCTGCATGTCGAGACGCTGTACGGCGAGAACGCCCATCATATCGCCGAATCCTGCTTTAAGGGTCTGGCGCGGGCCCTCCGCGCAGCCCTTGCGATCGATCCTCGCAATCAGGGCGAAGTGCCATCCACCAAGGGTCAGCTCGGCGGCTGACCTCCCTCCTCCCAAGGGATTATCGACATGCCCGTCTATACGGTTCACGCTCCCCTGGCCGCCGGGGTCGATCTGCGTTCGACCGATCGCTTTGTCTTCATCCGCGACGGCTTCCATTTCTGGGCCGCCGTGCTCGGCGCCGTCTGGCTGGCCTGGCATCGCCTCTGGCTTGCGATGCTCGTCTGGGCCGTGCTGATGATCGCGCTCGACGTCGTCCTGGCGCGCGTCGGCGTCAGCGGCGGCGCGATTGCCGGCATCGATCTGTTGCTTGCGATCCTGCTCGGGCTCGAAGCCTCGAGCCTGAAGCGCTGGAGCTACTCGCGCGGCAATTGGCGCCAGATCGACGTCGTCGTCGCCGACGATCTCGATGCCGCCGAGCGCCGCTTCTTCGAGCGCTGGGCCGCCCGGCGCAGCACGCTCGGCTACGACAATCACACCGTCGATCGCGGCGCGGCGCCGCCGACACGCGACAATGGCAATGGGCAGCACCCGCCGCCGCTGCCGCATGCCAGCATCATTGGCTTGTTTCCCGAACCCGGAGGTGGACGATGAGTGTTGCGATCATCGATTACGGCTCCGGCAATCTGCATTCCGCCGCCAAGGCGTTCGAGCGCGCTGCGCGCGGCATGGCGGATCCGCAGAAGGTCGTCGTGACGCGCGATCCCGATACGGTCTATCGCGCCGATCGCATCGTGTTGCCCGGCGTCGGCGCCTTCGCCGACTGCCGCCGCGGGCTCGACTCCGTCGACGGCATGCTGGAGGCGATGACCGAAGCCGTGCGCCACAAGGCGCGGCCATTCTTCGGCATCTGCGTCGGCATGCAATTGATGGCAACGCGCGGCAAGGAGCACGTCACCACCGACGGCTTCGACTGGATCTCCGGCGACGTCGAGAAGATCACGCCTCGCGACGAGAGCCTGAAGATCCCGCATATGGGCTGGAACACGCTCGATGCGCTGCAAGAGCATCCGGTGCTGGAGCGGCTGCCGCTCGGACCGAAGGGCCTGCACGCCTATTTCGTGCACTCCTATCACTTGAATGCCGTCAACGAGAGCGACGTTCTGGCACGCGCCGATTACGGCGGACCGGTCACCGCGATCGTCGGCAAGGACACCGCGATCGGCACCCAATTCCATCCCGAGAAGAGCCAGCGTTTCGGTCTCGCCCTCATTTCCAACTTCCTGAAGTGGAAGCCATGAGCGCAGCGTGCCTGCTCGTCCAAGGGGCGAGCAGGGCGCTTGCCTGAAAGACAGCTCCGATGATCCTGTTTCCTGCCATTGATCTGAAGAACGGCCAGTGCGTGCGCCTGGAGCAGGGCGACATGGCGCGCGCCACCGTGTTCAACCTCGATCCCGCTGCGCAGGCCAAGAGCTTCGCCGACCAGGGGTTCGACTATCTCCACGTCGTGGATCTCGACGGCGCCTTCGCCGGCAAGCCGATGAATGCGCACGCCGTGGAAGCGATGTTGAAAGTCGTCAAGATGCCGGTGCAGCTCGGCGGCGGCATCCGCGATCTCAAGACGGTGGAGGCTTGGCTCAGCAAAGGCATCACCCGTGTCATCATCGGCACCGCGGCGGTGCGCGATCCCGAGCTGGTGAAGACCGCAGCCAAGGCCTTCCCCGGCCGCGTCGCCGTCGGGCTCGATGCGCGCGACGGCAAGGTCGCCGTCGAGGGTTGGGCCGAGACATCCGAAGTGACGGCGCTCGACATTGCCAAGCGTTTCGAGGACGCCGGCGTCGCCGCGATCATCTTCACCGACATCGCGCGCGACGGCCTGCTCAAGGGCCTCAACCTCGATGCCACGATCGCGCTAGGTGACGCCATCTCGATTCCCGTGATTGCCTCCGGCGGCCTGGCCTCGATCGAGGACGTCAAGGCGATGCTGACACCGCGGGCGAAAAAGCTAGAAGGCGCCATCGCCGGCCGCGCGCTCTATGACGGCCGCCTCGATCCCGCGGAAGCACTGGCGCTGATCCGCGCGGCGCGTGCGTAGGAGGAAACAGGATGTTCAAGGTCCGTGTCATTCCCTGCCTCGACGTCAAGGACGGACGAGTCGTCAAGGGCGTCAACTTCGTCAATCTGCGCGATGCCGGCGATCCGGTCGAAGCCGCGATCGCCTATGACGCGGCCGGCGCCGACGAGCTGTGCTTCCTCGACATCACCGCCACCCATGAGAACCGCGGCATCATGCTGGACGTCGTCCGGCGCACGGCGGAGGCCTGCTTCATGCCGGTCACGGTCGGCGGCGGCGTGCGCACCATCGACGACATCAAGACCCTGCTGCGTTCCGGCGCCGACAAGGTTTCGATCAATTCGGCCGCGGTGAGCAGGCGCGAATTCGTCAAGGAGGCGGCCGAGAAGTTCGGCGAGCAGTGCATCGTGGTGGCGATCGACGCCAAGTCCGTGTCGCGGCCGGGCGGCGGCAGCCGCTGGGAGATCTTCACCCATGGCGGCCGCAAATCGACCGGCATCGATGCCCTGGAATACGCCCAGGAGGTGGTCGCGCTCGGTGCCGGCGAGATCCTGCTGACCTCGATGGACCGCGACGGCACCCGCCAGGGCTTCGACCTGCCGCTGACCCGGGCAGTCGCCGACAGCGTCCCGGTGCCGGTGATCGCCTCCGGCGGTGTCGGTAACCTCGATCATCTGGTGGACGGCATCCGCGAGGGCCACGCGACCGCGGTGCTGGCGGCGTCAATCTTCCATTTCGGGGAATTTACCATCCGGCAGGCCAAGGAGCACATGGTGCGCCAGGGGCTGCCGATGCGGCTCGATCCCTGACGACATTGCGTCGCAAAAATGTTAGATGAACGCTGGTCCGGCCGCCGTGGTCGGGCAGGCGTTCCGAGTACCGGCTGATGTCCCGCTTCACGCTTCACGACCTGGCTGCCATCATCGACGCGCGCGCCGCGGCGGGCGGCGAGGCGTCCTATACGCGCAAGCTGCTCGACAAGGGCCCGCCGCAATGCGCCAAGAAGATGGGCGAGGAGGCGGTCGAGACGGTCATCGCCGCACTTGGCACCGACCGTGAGCATCTGATCTCCGAAAGCGCCGACCTGCTGTTTCATCTGTTGGTGTTGTTGAAGTCGCGCGACGTCCGGCTCGAGGAGGTCGAGGCGGCGCTCGGCAAGCGGACCGGCCAATCGGGGCTGGAAGAAAAGGCGTCGCGCAAGACGGAGTAGGGCGCGACGGCGGGGGAAACGAAGGGCAGCGTCATGGACATGCGCACCACCGAACAACAATATAATCCGTACCGCGTCTTCACCCGCGAACAATGGGCCGAGCTGCGCAACGACACGCCGATGACCTTGGAGCCCGGCGAGTTCTCCAAGCTGCGGTCGATGCACGATCGTCTCGACCTTCAGGAGGTCGAGGACATCTACCTCCCACTGTCGCGATTGCTGTCGATGTATGTCGATGCGGCGCAGCGGCTGTACTACGCGCAGCGCCAGTTTCTCGGCATCCGCGACCGCAAGATGCCCTACATCATCGGCGTCGCCGGCTCGGTGGCGGTCGGCAAGTCGACCACTGCGCGCGTGCTGCAGGCGTTGCTGACGCGCTGGTCGCCGCGGCCCAAGGTCGATCTCATCACCACCGATGGCTTCCTGTATCCGAACGCGGTGCTGGAGCGGCAGGGCCTGATGCAGAAGAAGGGCTTTCCGGAAAGCTATGACCTGCCGCGGCTGCTCGGTTTTCTCTCCGACATCAAGGCCGGCCGCCATCCCGTGCGCGCACCGGTGTATTCCCATCTGAGTTACGACATCGTGCCCAATCAATGGGCCGAGATCGACCAACCGGACATCCTCATCGTCGAAGGCGTCAACGTGCTGCAGACCGGACCGCTGCCGCGCGACGGCCAGGCCGTGCCGGTCGTCTCCGACTTCTTCGACTTCTCGGTCTACATCGACGCCGACGAGGCGATCCTGCGCAAATGGTACGTCAAGCGCTTCCTGTCGCTGCGCGACACGGCGTTCCATGATCCGCGGTCCTACTTCAACCGCTACGCGCTGCTGTCGGACGAGGAGGCCATCGCCACCGCGATCGCCATCTGGGAGCGCACCAACCTGGCCAATCTCGAGGACAACATCCTCCCGACACGGCCGCGTGCGACCTTGATCCTGAAGAAGGGCGCGGATCACGAGATCGAGACGGTGGCGCTGAGGCGGTTGTGAGCGGGGCCCGCGAGCGCGGCGCCGAGCTGATCCGCTCCAACTAATGACCTACGCTGGCACCTGTCGCGCCGCCGCCAGATTCGCCAGCGCCTCGTCGAGCTTGTCGCGATCGATCGGCTTGACCAGGAACCCATCCATGCCCGCCTCGAAGCAGGCGTAACGGTCCTCGACCAGGGCATTGGCCGTGAGCGCCAGGATCGGGGTGCGCCCGCCGGGCTCGCTGGCCTCGATGGCGCGAATGCGCCTGGCGGCGGCAATGCCGTCGAGCTTCGGCATCTGCACGTCCATCAGGATCAGATCATAGGGCGCGCCGGCCGAGCGCGCCGCGAGCCAGGAGTCCAGCGCGGCTTCGCCATGCACGGCGATGTCGGCGTGGTGGCCGAGCTTGCTCAGCAGCGAGCGCATCAGCAGTGCGTTGATGTCGTTGTCCTCGGCGACCAGGATGGACAGTCCCGCGCCGGCCTGGGCCGCGATCGGCGGCGCGATGGTCGGGATCGGATCGTCGGCCATGACCGTGCCGTCGGTGTCGAAGCTCACGCGCGCGGCGAGCGAGGCGGCCCGCAGCGGCTTGACGAGATAGCCGTTGAATGGCGCCCCTGGCGCCAGCTCGTGGCGGCTCGCCGGTGTCACCAGCACGATCAGCCGCGTCGTATGACGTTGCGCGACCCCGCCCACACGCAGCGATACATCGCCGCCGATGCTGTCGTCGACCAGCACGGCGTGCCAGGCGCGTTCGGGCAGCAGGGCCTCCGCCACCTCGGCCTCGGCGACCAGGCAGGTCTGCGCGCCCCAGTTCTGCAAGCGCCGCTCGATCAGCTCGGCCTGCAGCCCGGCCGGCGCGACCAGCATGATTGACCGTCCTGCGAGATCGGGGCCGCGGAAGCTGTTCTGCTCGCCGCGCTCCAGCGCCGGCGGCAGCGGCACCGACACCTCGAAAGTCGAGCCGGCGCCGAGCGCGCTCTGCAGCGCGATGCGGCCGCCCATCCGCTTGACGATCCGGTCCGAGATCGCAAGGCCAAGCCCGGTGCCGCCGAAGCTGCGCGCCACGCTGTCGTCGGCCTGTTCGAATTCGCGGAAGATCCGCTCCTGCGCGTCGGCTGCGATGCCGATGCCGGTGTCGCACACCTGGAAGCTGATCTCGTTCGGCCAGATGCCGGGCTCGGCGATCAGGGCAACGCCGCCCGTCGCGGTGAACTTGATGGCGTTGCCGGCGAGGTTGAGCAGCACCTGGCGCAGCCGCGCGGCGTCGCCCGTCACCCAGGTCGGCAGCCGCTCGTCGAGATAGGCCGCGATCTCCAGTTGCTTGGCCTGCGCCCGTGGCGCCAGCAGCTCGGTGATCTCCTCGATCAGCGCCGCCAGCGAGAACGGCTGCGCCTCGAGCGCCAGCTTGCCGGCCTCGATCTTGGAATAGTCGAGCAGCTCGTCGATCAGCGACATCAAGGCCTCACCCGAGGTGCGGACCGCCTTGGCGTAGGTCGTCTGCTCCGGCGTCAGCTGCGTCTCGAGCAAGAGCCCGCTCATGCCGAGGATGCCGTTCAGCGGCGTGCGGATCTCATGGCTGGCCATCGCCAGGAACCGCGACTTGGCGCGGTTCGCGGCGTTGGCCTGATCGCGCGCTTCCGCCAGCGCCCGCTCGGTCTCGGTGCGGTCGGTGACGTCGCGGCCGACACATTGCAGCACGGCGGGCTGGCCGGCGTCGGAACGCACCAGCGCCTCGCGCCACGCGATCCAGCGCGGCCCGATCGCGCTCTCGATACGCTGGTCGTGGACGCGCGTGCCGTTCGGCTCCAGCGCGCTGTCGCCCTGCTCGATCAGCTCGAAGGTGAACGCGCTGCCGAGCAGGTTGTCGCGATCGAGGCCCGCCATCCGGCAAAAGGCGTCGTTGACGAAGATGATGCTGCCGTCGCGCGCGCGCATGACGATGAGGTCGCCCTGCTGCTCGAACAGATTGCGGGCGCGCTGCTCGGCTTCCTGCAGCTCCCAGTTCCGGTCGGCCAGCACCTCGTTGTGGAGCGCAATCTTGTGCATCTTCCTGGCGACGAAGCGCAGCCGCATGCTGAGCGTGGCCAGGCCGACGCAGGCGAGCGCGAATAGGAAGCTGGCGCCGATCGCGAACGTGTGCGGGTTATAGCCGGAGTTGTCGGAGATGCTGGCCTTGATGAAGCCGTACGCGCCGCCGAAGCCGGCGGAGAAGATCATCAGCGAGCGCAGGATGGCGAAGATGGTGCGGTGACGGCGCATGAACCGGCGCAGGCGCAGCCTGACGTGAAAAATCGGTCCCATCTCGATCACCCCCGACGATTTCGATCCCAATGTCATGGCCGGCCCGCACCATGCGGCGTCGGTATTGCTGAGACTTTGAAAGGTCATGCACGCGCGATGAAGCCGTGCTGAGATGGTGAACCGGGCGTTAGCCCGACTCACGGAACCGGATCGGCGGGCGGTGAGTCGTGGCCGCGGGCCGAGACGATGAGCGCGGCGGCGTCTCGCGCCGTGGTTTGGCTGGAGCGGACGTGGATGCGATCGTCGGCGTGAGCATCTGCTGCACTGTCCTTGGCGAGATGGATCTGGGGCGCGCCAGGATGCGGATCGGCGGCGATCGCGACGACCGCGGTCGCGGCAGTCATGCCGCAGCCACGATCCTCCTTGGCGAGCACATCGTCGACCACGACGAGATCAGCCGTCTCCGGACTGTCGGCCAGCGCCACGCGAACGGTGGCGAGCGCCGGGTCATCGGTGAAGTCGACATGGAGATCGGCAGTAAACGGCGCCGAGCCGAGCGAGACGCTGTCGGCACCGACGGCAATGCAGGGCTGCGGGGAGGGCGCCAATTCGAGTCTGGCGATGACCGCGGCCGCGATCAGCGGCACGGCCGAGACGAGGACCTTGAAACGCAACATGATACGCACCGACGCGGCAGGCCTGAGGACAAAACGCGGGCCTTATGGTTGTCGGAGCGTAAAGAGAAGTCGTTACCAGAGTGTTGAGGGCAGGGGACGCCCTTACGCCGCGTGGCGATTGTCCTCCGCCAGCGCGCGATACGACAGCGCCTCGGCCAGATGCAGCCGGCCTATGGTGTCGGCATGGTCGAGATCGGCGAGCGTCCGCGCCACGCGCAGCACGCGGTGATAGCCGCGGGCGGACAGCCGCATCGTCTCGGCGGCTTCGCGCAGCAGCTTCTGGCCGGGCGCATCCAGCCTGGCGATTTCGTCGAGCACGGCGGCGGGGGCCTCGGCGTTGGTCCGAATGTGCGGCAGGCCGGCCTTGGCATAGCGCTCGCGCTGCAGGTCGCGGGCCGCCGCGACGCGGGCAGCGACCTCGGCCGAGCCTTCCTTCGACGGCGGCAGGATGAGGTCGGCGGCGGTGACGGCGGGGACCTCGATGCGCAGGTCGATGCGGTCCATCAGCGGGCCGGAGATGCGCGTCTGGTAGTCGGACGTGCAGCGGTCGATGCGGCCGCGCTTGCAGGCATAGCCGGGCTCGAAGGCGTTGCCGCAACGGCACGGATTCATCGCGGCGACCAGCATGAAGCGGGCAGGGTAGGTGACGCGGTGGTTGGCGCGCGAGATCGAGACCTCGCCGTTCTCGAGCGGCTGGCGCAGCGAATCCAGCACGCGCGGATCGAACTCCGGCAGCTCGTCGAGGAACAGCACGCCCTGATGCGCCAGCGAGATCTCGCCGGGGCGGGCGCGCAGGCCGCCGCCGGTCAGCGCCGCCATGCTGGCGGAATGATGCGGGCTGCGGAACGGCCGGCGCGACGTCAGCGCGCCGCCCTCGATCTCGCCGGCGACCGAGGCGATCATCGAGACTTCCAAGAGCTCTGCCGGCGACAGCGGCGGCAGGATCGAGGGCAGTCGCGCCGCCAGCATCGACTTGCCGGCGCCGGGCGAGCCGATCATCAGCAGATGATGCCCGCCGGCGGCCGCGATCTCCAGCGCGCGCTTGCCGCTCTCCTGGCCCTTGATGTCGCGCAGGTCGAGCAGGCTGGCGGGCGCCTCCTGGATCTTCGGCTGCGGCCGCGACAGCACCTGCGTGCCCTTGAAATGGTTGGCGATCTGGATCAGCGAGCTCGCCGCGATGATCTGCAGGTCCGGGCTCGCCCACGCCGCCTCGGCGCCGCAGGCGGCCGGGCAGATCAATCCTTCCTCGCGCGCATTGGCGCCGATCGCCGCCGGCAGCACGCCGGCGACCGGCGCAATCGAGCCGTCGAGCCCGAGCTCGCCGAGCACCGTGAAGCCGCCGAGCGCATCTGGCGGAATGGCCCCGATCGCGGCCATCAGCCCGAGCGCGATCGGCAGATCGTAATGGCTGCCTTCCTTGGGCACGTCGGCCGGCGCGAGATTGACAGTGATGCGCCGTGCCGGCAGCGCCAGGCCGGAGGCGATCAGCGCCGAGCGCACTCGCTCGCGCGCTTCCGACACCGCCTTGTCCGGCAGGCCAACGATGGCGAAGGCCGGCAGGCCGGGCGCGACCTGGACCTGCACGTCGACCGCGCGGGCCTCGATGCCTTCGAAAGCGACGGTGGAAACGCGCTGGACCATGCTGCCCCTCCCAGATTGAAGGTTAGCCGCACGGCAAGAGAAGGGCAAGAACAATACAAGAACACAAATCAATTGCTCCATCGCGCCAGCACGATTTCCCGGCCCTGATGGAAGGGTCAACGCACAGAGCACGGGGCTTGAGAACATATAAAGAACAAAAGTCGCCGCCCGGGCATATGTGGATAAGTGTTGATACGCGGACATCCCGCGCATTCGGCAGTGATAGAAAGAACAGGTCGGAAACGGCGAGTCGATTGGCGATGATTACGGGCACGAGCGCGCGCAAGCGGGGCGCAATCGTGCGGCCGGGGACCAAGGGACCCAATTCCCTCGGATCGCTACAATGGCTCGACCAACGTCGTGTCCGATACACCAACCCGTGGCCGTCTGCGACTATGTCCGGATACGCCTTGGAAAGGTGGAGTACGTGCGTGCGCACTGCAGGAGCCTACCGCGCCGTTAAGGCAAAGTAGAACTCCCGCAGGCTTCCGGTGAAGGCTCCTTAACGGGGCCGTTTGCGGTCACTCGGTTCCAGCCGAGTGGCCGCCTTCCTTTTCAGGAGGCCCTGCCAAGTAAAGCGACCGTACGATGATTTGCCCTAAGAGGACAATCGTCCCCGATCGAGCGAACCTCTTGAAATGCCTCAGGTCCGCCAAAGCGGCTAAAAAGCGTCCACAGGATTTGCGAACCTTAGAACAGCCTTGCCACGGCGAACCTCATACGTCAGAGGGTGGCCCTAGAGAAGCTCCCAGATTTTGAAACGAGGGGACCAGATCGGCTGAAGTGGCCGGTGGGAACCCAGTGCTCCCGCCCGAAAGGACCCCTGGAAGGAGCCCCTATTATTTCCCATCCCTCCGTCCGAGGCGCCTCAGTTGCCGGCCACGCAAATTGCCGGTCACAAGGCCTTCCGGACACCCGCAAGCCGCTCGCTCCGTTCTCGACTGTTAGGCTTGAAAGGCGCCGTGACTGCGTTCGCCCGCAGTCTTGATGGTTATTCGCCAAAACTCGTGAATAACTGTGGAGCTTGGACCACGGTCCAGCGCAGCCGCCGCGGCGTCGATTAATCTTTGCGTAAAGTCATTTCTCGCAGCAGTGGGGAGTTTGGGCCATGCTGATGGACAAGAATTCATTTATCGAAAAGGCGCCTCCCTATTACGCGCTCGGGCTTGCGTTAGCCCTGCTCTCGCAGGACTCGGATCAGACTGTCACACTGACAACGCTTGAGCACGCGACGGGACATCGCGAAGCGCTGTTCCGGTATCACGGTCTCGTTCGCGCTGGAATGCGCATACTTGTTCAGGCTGGTGTCGCTGAAATCATTGCGGAGGACTTTGGTCCCCGACTTTATCGACGTACCGAGGACCTCACAGCCGAGTGGATTTACGAAGGGGGTGGCCAACAAATCCCCCTGTTCCGCCGATATGCGCAAATCCGAAACTTAGGTTGGCTCAATCAGGCCATCGTGGACGTGAATGAGAACTTCAAGTCTCTTGGAGTCAGCTCGTCTGATTTTGATGCACCTGCGGTTTCGCTCTGGCAGCCGCTCCCCTTGGATCGCACCGATGAGGCGCTCGTTGCGGCAACCGAGAGGGTCGATGAAGCGATCAGGAGCATCGAAGGCGACAACGGTTATGCTGCCCATGCGCCGGGCGAGCGAGACTACGTAGTTCAAAGCCTGAAAACGTTCAGCGCCACTCTGAAGGAAAACGCCCAGATCACTGGGATGCAGATCAAGACGTTTGCGCTTGAGCCCCTTGCCGTCGTTATGAGGCGTTTCGCCGGGGCAGGGCTCGAAATGGCCGCCGGGGCTGCAAAGGATGCCATCGTTGCTTGGCTGAAAGTCAAATTCGGCGCCCTGATTACGTATCTGCTTTCGTGATTTTTTCACTCCAATTGTTAGAAGCCACTGTCAAGGTCTGGCCACCTACCCAAAGGTCTAACGATGGAGAGCCTAGCGCAAGTCAGGCGGCGGCCGTCGAGCGAAGCGCGAAATTTTTAAGCCGACGTGCCCGGGGGCGGACAGATTGGGATCCGGTAGCCAGGAAAGCACTATTCCAAACCCGGACCTGCGCGCAGAGCCGTACCTCAGCAGATAGAGATCTCCATTGTGAAAATCACCTGAGCAGATGGTGCGGCGGCGATGATTTGGATGTCCGGGCTCGCCCACGCCTCCTCGGCGCCGGAGATTGGGGGAACGATCAGTCCTTCCTCTCGCGCATTAGCTCCGATCGCGGCCATCAGGCCGAACTCACCCGCTCGCGCGGGCCTCGATGCCTTCGAAGGCGACGGTGGAAACGCGCTGGACCATGATGCCCCTCCCGGGCAAGGAGGCTAGCGGAAGCCGGCATCGTTCGCAAGAACAATACGGGAACACTGTTGTTGCCGCGCTCTGCCGCAATCCATTAACGACAGCCGCGTGGGGTTTCAGCTCCGTCCGCTGCGCTTAACGCCCCTTTAGTCCGGCCTTCGCATTCTTCCTCAATTGATGATCGACCCGCGCCTCCGTCACAGCCGAGGGAGGCGCCCAACGAGGGACGTGCGATGCCTCCAGCGCCTGCGGCAGCTCCGACCGCCAAGACGCCCGCCGGTGATGCGCGGACGGTGTCCGAGCTCGCCACCGACATGCTGCGCCGGACCACCAGCCTGTTCCTGGCCGGTCCTCGGCCGGCATCGGCCGAGCAGCTCGATCTCTACGATCAGATGTTCGCCCGGCTGATGCCGCAGGTCGCGACCGAGCTGCTGGCCGAGCTGAGCATGGCGCTCGCCGGCGTCGAGCGCGCGCCTTACGCGACGGCGCGGATGCTCGCCGTTCACCCCGAATTGCGCGTCGCGGGGCCGATGCTGGCCAAGGCGGCGGTGCTGACCGAGCGCGATCTCGCCGAGTTCATCCGCACCGGCAGCCCGGCGCATCTCGTCGCGATCGCCAGCCGCAGGGGCATCGGCGACAGCCTCACGACGCAGCTGATCGCGCGCGGCTTTCCGGCGGTGCGCATGGCGCTGGCGCAGAATCTTTCCGCGCGGCTGTCCGAGGACGGCTATCGCAGCCTGTTCAAGATCGCCGAGCGCGACGAGGATCTCGCCGAGAAGCTGGCGCTGCGCACCGACCTGCCGGCCAAGCTGTCGCGGGCCTTCGTCGCCGCGGCCAGCGAGGGCGCCCGCGCCCGCTTCATCAAGGCCGCGCCGCCGGCGACCCGCGCCACCCTGCAGGCGACGCCGACCCGCTCGCCCGGCGCGGCAATGCGCGCGATCTGGGATTATCAGCAGGTCAAGGCCGAGGTTGCCGCCCTCAGCCGGACTGGCAAGCTCGGCGACTCCGCCGTCAACCGCTTCTGCGCCACCGGCGATTTCCCTGCCGTGATCGCAGCGCTGGCGCTGCTCTGCGTCGTCACCATCGAGACGATCGAATCGCTGCTGGAGGAGGACCGCATCACGGACCTGCTGCTGGCCTGCAAGGCCGCGCGGCTCAGCTGGGCGACGACGTCGATGATCCTGCGCGACCGGCCCGGCTGCGACGCGCTTCCGGCCGATGACCTCGAGGAGGCGCGCAAGCGCTTCGAGAAGCTCGCACTGTCCGAAGCGCAATGGAAGGTGCGCGGGCTCGAATCGCGCTGAGCGAGCGCGAGAGGCGGCGTCAGCCCGGCGGCGTGCTCGGATAGGCCGTGAAGTCGATCTTGAACATCGCCGGATCGAGCTTCTTGGTCGTATCCAGATTGTAGACGGCAATCGTGGTGTCGTAGCCCTGCGGATCGGTCACGGTCCACTGCTTGAGCTGGCCGTCCTTGGCGCCGAGCATCAGCATCAGCCGGCTGGTGCCGATCAGGGCCTGCTTCTCCTCGATCGTGATCGTGACGTAGAGGTCGTCGGCGGCGACCGCGATCACGTTGGTGTCCTTCAACAGGTCGATGCGGTCGGACAGCAGATAACGCAGCGGCGTCTGCGACAGCGGATAGACGTCCTGGGTCGCGAGCTTGCGGTCGCGCACCACCAAGGAAGAGCCGTCGGCGATGATGTCGATCGGCGTCGGCGGCTCGTATTCGAAGCGGACCTTGCCCGGCTTCTGGATGTAGAAATCGCCCTTGGTCTTGCTGCCGTCCGGGCCGACCTGGACGAAGTTCCCGACCAGGGTCTGCAGCGACGACAGATAGGCGCTGACCTTGGCCGCCTGCGCCTTCTGGTTGGCGTCGAACGAGGTGAAGATGCTGGCCGGCACGTTGCGCCGGGGATCGGGAATGACCGGGTTGGGCGGGGCCGTCTGGGTGGTCGAGGGGCTCTGGCCGGCCCGCTGCTGGTCGGAGGCGCTGAGCTGGGAGCCGCTCTTCGGGCCTGATTTCGGAGCCGGCGTGCCCTGCGCGGCGGCGTGACCGGACGCACCGGCGACAGAGCATATCGTCACGGCGCAGGCGACCAGCCAAGCGCCGATCCGGCGCTCGCGCCAAGCTGCGTGATACGAAAACGTGCTGTTCAACAAGGAGCTTTTCAAAACGACGTCCTGAGGTTTTACGCGTTCTATCCCGGTTCGGCCGGGCAGCGTGATCGTAATCGCGTGAAGATCGGGCACCGAAGCGGCGTTTCTGCGGCCATCGGGGCCGTCAGAACCCGCCTTCCTCCTCGGGCACCAGGATCTCGCGCTTGCCGGCGTGGTTGGCCTGGCCGACGATGCCTTCCTGTTCCATCCGCTCCATCAGCGAAGCGGCCTTGTTATAGCCGATCTGCAGCCGGCGTTGAATGTAGCTGGTGGAGGCCTTGCGGTCGCGCTTGACCACGGCGACCGCCTGGGAGAACAGGTCGTCGCCGCCGCCACCGCCGCCCATGCCGGTGGCATCGAACACGGCGCCATCCTCCTCGCTCGGCTCCTCGGCGGTGACCGCCTCGAGATATTCCGGCGAGCCCTGTGCCTTGAGATGCTTGACGACCTTCTCGACCTCCTCGTCGGAGCAGAACGGGCCGTGCACGCGGCTGATGCGGCCGCCGCCGGCCATGTAGAGCATGTCGCCCTGGCCGAGCAGTTGCTCGGCGCCCATCTCGCCGAGAATGGTGCGGCTGTCGATCTTGGACGTGACCTGGAAGGAGATGCGTGTCGGGAAGTTCGCCTTGATGGTGCCGGTGATGACGTCGACCGACGGGCGCTGCGTTGCCAGGATGACGTGCAGGCCGGCGGCGCGCGCCATCTGCGCGAGGCGCTGCACCGTGCCCTCGATGTCCTTGCCGGCGACCATCATCAGGTCGGCCATCTCGTCGACGATGATGACGATGTAGGGCAGGGGATCGAGGTCGAGCTTCTCTTCCTCGTAGATCGCTTTGCCGGTCTCCTTGTCGAAGCCGGTATGGACGGTGCGCGTCAGCTCCTCGCCCTTGGCGCGCGCTTCGCCCAGGCGCGCGTTGTAGCCGTCGATGTTGCGCACGCCGAGCTTGGCCATCTTCTTGTAGCGCTCCTCCATCTCGCGCACGGCCCATTTCAGCGCGACGACGGCCTTCTTCGGATCGGTCACGACCGGCGTGAGGAGATGCGGGATGCCGTCATAGACCGACAGTTCGAGCATCTTCGGGTCGACCATGATCAGCCGGCACTGGTCGGGCCTGAGGCGATAGACCAGGCTCAGGATCATGGTGTTGATGGCGACCGACTTGCCCGAGCCGGTGGTGCCGGCGATCAGCATGTGCGGGGTGCGGGCGAGGTCGATGATGATGGACTCGCCGCCGATGTTCTTGCCGAGGCACAGCGGCAGCTTGGCGACGCTCTCGGTCGCCTCCTTGGCGACGAGCAACTCGCGCAGGTACACCTTCTCGCGATGCGCGTTGGGCAGCTCGATGCCGATGGCATTGCGGCCGGGCACGACCGCGACGCGCGCCGACAGCGCGCTCATCGAGCGGGCGATGTCGTCGGCGAGACCGATGACGCGGGACGACTTGATGCCCGGCGCCGGCTCCAGCTCGTACAGCGTGACGACCGGGCCGGGATGCGCCTTGACGATCTCGCCGCGCACCCCGAAGTCCTGCAGCACGCCTTCCAGCGCGCGCGAATTGGCCTCCAGCTCGCTCTTCGACAGCGGCTGGCGGTCGGAGGATTTCGGCGCCGCCAGCATCGAGACCGAGGGCAGGTCGTATTTGTCGTTGGCCTTGCGGGCCGGCGTCTTGGCCGCGGGCTTCTTGCGGGCGCGGGGAGCGGGCTCCTCCTCCTCTTCTTCGTCCTCGCCTTCGTCGGCCTCGTCCTCGTCGCCGCCGTCCTCGTCCATCTCGGGCGCGAGCGTCGGCTTGCCGCGACCCAGGCTGGGCTCCTGCCGGCCTGCGGCGGCGGCGCGCGGCTGCGGGCCGGAGGAGACCAGCGCACGATAGGCCGTGCTCAGGAACCAGACGACCTGGGCCTTGGCGCTCATGATGGCGTGGAACACCCAGCCGAGCCGGATCGCCTTGCGGTCGTCGTCGTCCTCGGGGTCGGCCAGCGGCGTGTCGTCGTCCTCATCCGCGAGCAGGCTCGGATCGGCTTCCTTCGCGCCCATGCCGCCGGCCACCAGCAGGCAGCCGATCATCGCAACCAGAAGAAGGGCGCCGAGCACCAGCCGATAGATCACACCGGGCGGACCGAATACCACGGCCGGTGCGCGCACCAGGGCGTCGCCGACGACGCCGCCGAGACCGGTCGGCAGCGGCCAGGCGTGCGAGCGCGGCCAGCAGCTGGCAAAGCCGGCGGCGATGACGGCGCCGAGAATCCAGGCGCCGAAGCGCAGCGCCTCGCGGTCGAACGGCCGGTGCGTCATCATCCGCCAGCCGCGGATCGAAAGCGGCAGGATCGCCATGATCGAGCCGAGACCAAGGATCTGCATCAGCAGATCGGCGCTGATCGCGCCGGGATAGCCGACGATGTTGCGGATGGCGCGCGAGGTGGCGTGGCTCAGGCTGGGGTCCTGCACCGACCACGTCATCAGCGCCGCCGCGGCCACGCCGCACAGCGCGATCAGGCAGAGGCCCGCGAGCTCGCGCAGCCGCCGCACCAGCGCGTCGCGCAGCGACGTCGGCAGGTGGTTGACCAGAGGGATGACTCGTTCGATCGCCGGCATCTGCATCAGCCCCGCGATTATCCCAGGACCTCGACCAGCCGGTGCAACGCCTCACCGGTGGATCCGGCATCCGCCACCAGCGCCAGCCTGATGTAGCCCAGGCCCGGATTGAACCCGTCGGCTTGCGGCCGCGCCAGGTAGCTGCCGGGCACCACGCGCACGCCGGCGTCGCGATACAGCCGCAACGTCACGTCCTCGTCGCCGCCGCGATCAGCCACGTCGAGCCAGACGCAGAAGCCGCCATCGGGACGCTTGTAGCCATAGCGGTTGCCGATGATCTGGTCGGCGAGATCGAACTTGGCGCGGTACAGCCGCCGGTTCTCCTCGACATGCGCCTCGTCGGCATAGGCGGCGACGGCCACGTGCTGCAGCGGCACCGGCACCTGCGGCGCCGCGACGTTGCGCAGCTCGTGAAAGCCCGCGAGGAATCGGCGGTCGCCGGCGGCGAAGCCGATCCGCATGCCCGGCACGTTGGAGCGCTTCGACAGCGACTGGAACGCGACCACGTTGGTATAGTCGGGTCCGGCATGCTCGAGCATGCTGCCGGGTGCCGCCTTCGTGTAGATCTCCGAATAGCATTCGTCGCTGAAGATCAGGAAGCCGTAAGCGTTGGCGAGCTGGACCAGCTTGCGCATGTAGTCCGCTGATGCCACCGAGCCTTGCGGGTTGGCCGGCGTCGCGAGGTAGAACGCGATCGTGCGCGCCAGGGTCGCCTCGTCGATCGCATCGAGATCGGGCAGGAAGCCGTTGTCGCGCGTGGTCGGCAGATAGATGGAGTCGCAGCCGGCGGTGCGGGCGCCGACGCCATACACCGGATAGAACGGGTTCGGCATCAGGATCGCCGGCCGTCCGCGGCGCGGGCCGACATGGCGGAGCGCGGCATGGGCGGCGAAGAACAGGCCCTCGCGGCTGCCGTTCAGGACCAGAATCTCGTGCTCGGGATCAACAGCGCGCGGCAGCGCGAATCGGCGCGACAGCCAGCCGGCGGCCGCCTTGCGGAACGGCTCGATGCCCTTGGCGGCCGGGTAGCGGCCGAACTCGGCGATGTGCTGGGCCAATACAGGCCCGACGAAGTCCGGCACCGGATGCTGCGGCTCGCCAACGGCGAGTGTGATCATCGGCTTGCCCGGCTTGTAAGGGGCGAGC
>BFBZ01000008.1_pt341 | contig 24855 bp, 24 predicted proteins | sample 1888401 | NCBI WGS metagenome assembly BFBZ01 (sample SAMD00112614, study PRJDB3348) | symbiont metagenome | host: Chara braunii
TACTTCTCGGCCAGTTCCTTGAACTTGTCGGCCGCCTTGCCCTTCGGCGTATCCGAGGCCACCACGTGGCTGAACTTGATGACGATCGGCGACTGCGCCGAGGCCGGCCCGACCAAGGCCAGGGCCGCGATCGACGCCGCAGCCAAAATGAATTTACGCATGTTTCCTCCCGCGTAATTGCGGGGCACGAACACCGGCCCCGAGACATCCGGTCGCACCATTACAGAGAAGCAACGACGATTGCCATTGCCCCTTTAGCAGGGGCCGAATGCGCCATTGCTGCACTGCAAAATCAGATGCAGCGGTATCTGCTTCGGCGCTTGCGACCGTCCAATGACACCGCCCGCTCCTATTCCCCGGCTCGACCGGGCGATGACAGAAGTGGGTGGGGACGCAACTTCGCGTTCTCGCGACATGATTTGTCCGAGCTTTGCTTGTCGTTCAGCCCTCTCGCTTAACAGAGGGCGCAGGGAAAGCCGGGTGCCGATCGCACCCATGGGTCCCGCGTAGTGAAAAACGCGGGAGGTAGGACCACAGGTGTAACCGGAAACAACCCGGCTTTCCCTGCGCGATGGGTTACGGCTTACTTCGTGCTCTCCCCGGCGAGACTTGGCTTGTTTGTCACCGCCCTCTGCAAAAGCGCTACGCGCTTTGCAAAGAGGACACCTGCCGCTAGGGCGTCAGGACCACACGACTTCACCGTCCGCTTCGGTCACGCGTCGTCACTCGCAACCTCGGCGTCCACCGCATCTCACCGCAACACTCCTGACGATGCGCAAGCGCCCCTCGATCGGGTGAGACAGATGGACCATACACTGAGTTGGGTGTGCGGATAAACCGAAATATTTTCATCACCGGCGCTTGACAGGTTTTTCTGATTTGCCCGTCGTCCGCGATCGGGGGCCTCCTTGGCGTCCGTGGCCGATGCAGGCAGTGGCGCGGGATGCTATGCTTGGCTGCTCATCACAGTCGGAGAGCAGCATTGGCACGCTGGGACGATCTTCCGGGGCTCCGGGGCCCGAACGTCAAGATCACGGCCGGAGCCGTGGCAGCCGTCGTGATGACCGCCATGCTGTTCATGATCATGTTCGCATTGATGATAGCCGTTTGACCGGCCCGTCCGGCTCCGCTCACGGCTGCCCTCGCGTTGCTATCGACGTCCTCCATGCTCGCGCTTTGGCCGTGGTCTGTTCGACGAAGGCATCCTTGCCGGTTCGATAGGCCTCGATGTCGTCCTTCGATGAAGCGGCAAGCGTCAGCTTGATATCGGCATAGGCACGGGCTGCCTCTGGATGTGCGCGCAGATAGTCGCGAAACACTAGTCGCGCCTCCCAACGAAGATGAGACGGCTCCATCACATGCATATGGTGGGTCCACGGTCCCGGCGGCCCCTTGCGGAAGAACAACTCGCCGGGAAGCCACGCCGCGTATTCCGGCATGTAGATGTAGCCAAGCGCCTCGATCGGCGCGATGCAGCGTTGCCTTGCCTCCTCCAGGCTCACCACGCCGACCAGCAGGTCGATGATCGGCTTCGATGGCAGACCAGGCACAGCCGTGCTGCCGACGTGCTCGATGGCCAACGCGAGCGGGCCGAGAGCGCCGCGGATCCGGGCGCGCTCCCGCTCGAACACGTTCGGCCATGTCGGGTCATAGTCGGAAATGACAATCGACCCGGCTCCGTATCTCTCCACGCTCGCCATCCCTGATCGTCCCTGACTGAACTGTATCACGCGGTGGCGCGTCTCGGAGTGCGCAACGACGGCTAATGCGCCTGCGCCGTCGCTGGCCGGCGGGGACATGGTCCTAGGACGGTCTAAGACGGCGGTCCGATTTACTTCAAATCGAAGGAATGAGCATCTCGGGCAATTGCTTAACTGGGAGATGAAAATGAAATCGATAGTTCCCGCTCTGAGCCTGGCCACAACTGTCCTACTGGCACTGGTTGGTTCGGCCCGAGCGAATGAAGTTTCAGTCGATATCAGCGGTGACGTCAACGCCAACGTCGCCACTTATAGCGGCGGCGGAAATTACCCGCAGGGCGGCACAACGCTGGCCATCAACGGCATCAACTTCAATCTGGCAAGTTACCCCGGTACGACGAGCTTGGGGGCGGTGCAACTCAGCCCCGGGGGAACAACATCGGTGACTTTCGCCGTAGATATCCCCAACGTCGGAACAATCTACACGCTGCTCAACTCGGCCTTCGGTGCATTTGGAGGCGTCGTCGGGACGATCACATTCAATGGTTCAGGCGGGTCCGATGCATTCAATTTGACGGAAGGAACGAATATCCGGGATCACTATTGCTGCGGCGGTTACAACGGCGTTGCGACCAACCTTTACGGCACCGCCAATTTCAACACTGACCGCCTGGATGCCCAAAGCTTCGATGTCTCCAACCTTGGCACGTTGACGAGCATCGTTTTTGCCGAAAGCAATGGCGGCGCGTACGGGGAACCATTTCTGTCGGCGATCACGGCCGATACGGCGGTTGCCTCCGCTGTCCCCGAGCCTTCGACCTGGGCGATGATGATCCTCGGCTTTGCAGGTATTGGCGTTATGGCCTATCGGCGCAAGCAGAGCGGACGTCAGCTTCACCTCGCCTGACCCGCAATCATCTCATCCGAACGGCCGCCCTTCGGGGCGGTCTTTTCGTTAGCGATCGCAACTCAAGTCTGCCTTTGGCACGTCGCGTGGCAACCGGGCAGTTCGCATTTTCGGTTCTGATCGAAATCAGAACCGAAGCTTGCTCGTAGCGATCAATTTTGTCACCCCCGCAGTGATGCTTTATTCGCGGTCGCTTTTTCCGACTGACATCACTCAACGGGGAGATACGACGATTTCGTCGACGCAAGAAGATTGCCGACCGCCGCCCGAAGCTTGCTGTTGGACACCGGTTTGTGGAGCAAGAGAAGGCCGCTGGCGGCCGCCTCCTGTAGCCGATCAGGAGCCGTGTCCCCCGTAATCAGAACCGCAGGAATGATCTCGTTGTATTCCGATCGAAGCTTCTCGATCGCCTCAATGCCGTTTTCATAGTTCCGCAGGCGATAATCGCAGATCACAAGATCCGGCTTGATCGGGCAAGCCGCGAGCAGTTGCAGCGCCTGGCTGACCGACGTTGCGGAGACAACCTCGTGCCCCCAGCTCTTCAGCAGCGCAGACATCGCCTCTCGGATCGGAAGTTCGTCGTCGATCACGACCACCAAGCCGCGAGCAAGGGCCCCGCCCGGCTCCTGAAGCGGAGCTTCCAGTTCCTCCGGCAGCGTCGCGCTCGCGAGGGGGACGTCGATCCGGAAGCAGGAGCCGCGGCCCGGTTGCGACACCACGGAGAGCCTGCACTCGAGCAAGTCCGTCAGGCGGCGGACGATGGCGAGGCCAAGGCCAAGGCCCTCAGCGCGATCACGTTCCGGATTTTTCAGCTGGTAGAATTCTTCAAATATCCTTTGCTGTTGGTCGATCGGAATGCCCGGGCCAGTATCCCAAACCTCGACCGACAACAACGAGCCGCGGAGCCGGCAACCCACCACGACACGCCCGCGATCAGTGTAGCGTACAGCGTTCGCGATCAGGTTGCGCATGATCCGATCACCGAACAGAACAGGATCGGTGAATACGCTGGCGCTGCATGGAAGGAGCTTCAACGCGATATTCTTGGTCGCTGCCATTTCCCGATAGTCGGAGCAGATCCGGCTCAGCAATGGATAGATCGGGAGGTTCTGGCGACGAACTTCGACGACGCCGGCATCCAGTCTCGAGATCTCGAGGAGTGCGGCAAACAGACGATCAAGGGCGACCGCCGAGCTTTCGATCAATGCGACCAGCCGTGTCGCCTCCTCAGGCAGTGCGATACCTCGGAGTGCGCCGATCAGCAGCGAAAGGGCGTGCGCGGGTTGGCGCAGATCATGACTCGCGGCAGCCAGGAAACGGGACTTTGCCTGATTGGCTTGATCCGCCAGTTCCTTCTGTTGTCGGAATCGCTCGGCCAGCTCAATCGACCAGATCCGCAAATCGACGGCGGCCTTGAAGTTGCGGTTGACGTTAAATGCAAGCCCGCCCATCCCCACGATATAGATCAACATGAAGAGGGCACTGATCTGTTGAACCTCGCTGGTGTCCCCCACCTTCAGCAGCACATAAGGAAGCGTGGCCGGGAAAAACAGGGCGCAGAATGACGGAAGATAGGAGCTGCGCGCCGGGATCGCACCGGTAGCGACGCCGAACGTCACTGCGAGCACGAGCACCTGAACCTCGAAAAATCCCGCTGTTGTGAGATAGACAGAGGCCCATCCCCATGTGATGCCTTCCACGAGGCTGATAGCCGTGAAACTCCACGCCCAGCGCCGCCAGTTCGCGTCGGACGATGCGTCGCGATGATACATCCACCGGAGAACCAGGTGAGCGACGACGCATGCTGCGATACTTGTTACCCACGCCAGGCTGATCGTTGCGTCCGTTACGCCAAGATGGATCAGTGCCGTGACCAGAAGAACGGCTGTTGTTCCCGTAGCCAGCGCGTTGAGAACGACATTCCTGAACAGCGCGGCAACCTGCTCCGTGCGCAGGAGCGAGCGATGTTCGGGCAGAATGAAGGAGACCTCGGCTCCGGTCTTATCCGTCACGTTCATGCTGGCCTGTTCGGCATCTCGTCCAAATTCATTTGGGAACGGTTGCATGCGATATCGCCGCAGCCGAAGCATACCACGTTCCGACGGTAGAGGCCGGGGGCTGGGGCGCATTCATGCGCCACTCGCAGCCGAACGCCGTGTTTCGCAAACTGTCCTGGCTGCAAGTCGCCAGGACGGCTATCGAGATGGCCCTAGGACGTCCTAGGACCTTGTGCGCACCACGGGGCCCTATCTTGCCGACCAGACGCATCCTGCGCCATAGTCGCGGGATGAAGATACTGGTCGTCGATGATCATCCGGTCATGCTCGAGGGGCTATCCGCGCTGCTGCGCCAGGAAGGACCACAGACCATCATCGTGCAAGCCAGCAGCGCAGCGCAGGCGCTCGCCGCCGTCGAGAGCCACGGAGACCTCGATATCGTCGTGCTGGACCTGATGATGCCGGGGGCAAGTGGGTTGTCGACGATCTCGGAGATCGGTCGCGCGCGGCCCGACCTCCCCGTTGTCGTGCTCTCGTCATCCGAGGATCCCCTCGACGTCCGCAACGCCTTGTCTCAAGGTGCGCTTGGCTACGTGCCAAAATCAGCCAGCCGGACCACACTACTCTCCGCCATCAGCCTCGTCATGAGTGGTGAGCTTTACATTCCACCGTTGATGCTCAACCAGATCACGACCGCCAGGCCCGTTGCCGACCGACCGATGCCACGCGCATTGCTGACCCCTCGTCAGATCGACGTTCTCCGCCGTATCAGTGAAAGCCTGCCCAACAAGACCATCGCTTATGAAATGGATCTCTCGGAGAAAACCGTCAAGGCGCACATCACTGCGATCTTCAAGGCCCTCAACGTCGTCAATCGCACACAGGCGGCCGCAGCGGGCCGAGACCTTGGCCTGATCCGGTCGACGCGAGAGGCGGACGTGGCGCGGAAGCCGATAGATCGACCATGAACGCAATCGGCAAGATCCGAGCCGCGGGAATGACGGCAATCGTTTCGCTATGCATCGCGTCCTGCGGGCCGCGACTCCAGTGTCGGCTGGCATCCGGAGGAGATTGGTTTCCAGTGCCAGTTTTCAGCGACGTCTCGTTGGCGGCTGCCGCCGTGCACGGTTCGCTCGCATGCGATGTGGTGTATCGCATCGACAAGCGCGACTATGTTATTGGTGGATGCAATCGTGAGCCCGTCGGTCTCTGGCCGAAGCAGGAGGGTCGTCTACACGAGGGAACGGGACGGCGGCAGTTGATCTGCAAGGAATGAAGCCCAACAGCCAGATGATCGTTTCGATTTCCGGATCGCAATCGGAAGCGACGATCGACCCAGCGCCGTATTTTCCCACGGTCAGCCTCCCTATCCCCACGGACGGTCTGGCGCAGCAACGATAAAGGGCCACGGAGCCACTTTTATCACTACCCCGCGCTCGTCGAGTTCGAGCTGGGCGGGAACGTCAGCGGATTCCAGATACCAGACTGAGCGATATAGAGCCCTCCGCTCATTCCAGGTCCCGCCCACCCGTGCAATCACTTCCGCCTTGGACATCCCCTCGCGCAGGAGTGGCACCAGCCTTTCGTTCTCAAGTAAGCGCAATGCGCGGGAAGCCCAGCCTCCATACCACTCCGCAAATGACAATCCGGTCGGACGAAAATCGTCATCTTCCGGGCGCCCGTCCCAAATCATCCCATGCGCCGGACCTGCAACGACGAGATAAGAATAATTGTCGCAGCCTTGGTGACAGAACTCCAAGATTCCCGGAAATTCGTAGCCTCGACCTCTCTGGTCCGGCTCGACAACCGATCCGCTCGATTGAGTGAAAGGGAACGGCCTTGATAGATCGCGGCCAAAAGCTTCCAACGGGTCAAGACCGTAGTATGGACCCGCGCCGCCGTTTCCAATGGTAGTTAAAAAGCAGCGATAGTCCTGCGGCAGGATGACCCCATAGGCGGCCTCGAATGCCGCCACGTCTGCCATTTGCAGCACCGGACCAAAAGAGTAGCGGTGCTGTTTGCTTCCGAAGACACGAAAGCCTCGATCCGTAGCCCGTAGGCGATTAACGAGCTGGCCAATTTCTGCAATCTGCTGCGTAGCTATGAAGGTTTCTCCAGTTCACTATTGTTCGACTTTTATCATAACCAAACGAAAGTGTCGAAGCGTGGCCCGCCCTACGTTCTGTACCAAAACAAAAACGCGGCGCCGGGGCGCCGCGTTTCTGAACTCAATCGGCGAATGATGTATCAGCTCGCGGCAGCCGCGGGCACGTCGCGCTGGCGCTTCATCACGATCTTGTTCAGCGCGCCGAGATAGGCCTTGGCCGAGGCGACCAGCGTGTCCGGATCGGCGGCACGCGCTGTCATCGAGCGGCCCTCATGGGCGAGACGCACCGAGACTTCCGCCTGCGCGTCGGTGCCCTCGGTCACCGCGTGGACCTGATACAGCTCCAGCTTGGCCTCGTGCGGCACCAGGCGCTTGATGCAGTTGAACACGGCATCGACCGGGCCGTTGCCCTCGGCTTCCTCGATCTTGATCTGGCCGTCGACGTCGAGCTTCATGGTCGCGCGCTGCGGGCCATGGGTGCCGGCGATCACGGTCAACGACGCCAGCTTGATGCGATCGTGGGCGGCCGCCATCTCCTGGTCGACCAGCGCCTCGATATCCTCGTCGTAGATGTCCTTCTTGCGATCGGCCAGCGCCTTCATCCGCGTGAACGCATCTTCCAGCTGGTTGGCGCCGAGCTTGTAACCCATCTCCTCCAGCTTGTGCACGAAGGCGTGGCGGCCGGAATGCTTGCCCAGCACCAGCGAGGACTGCTTCAGGCCGACCATCTCGGGCCGCATGATCTCATAGGTCGAGGCGTCCTTCAGCACGCCGTCCTGATGAATGCCGCTCTCGTGCGCAAACGCGTTCCGGCCGACGATCGCCTTGTTGTACTGCACCGGGAACGAGGTTGCGGCCGATACCACCTTGGAGGCGCGGGTCAGCTGGGTGGTGTCGATCTTGTTCCAGTACGGAAACTTGTCGTTCCGCACATTGATCGCCATCACGATCTCTTCCAGCGCGGCGTTACCGGCGCGCTCGCCGATGCCGTTGACGGTGCACTCGACCTGGCGCGCACCACCCATGATGCCGGCCAACGAGTTGGCCACCGCCATGCCGAGATCGTTGTGGCAATGCACCGAGAAGACCGCCTTGTCGGAGTTCGGCACCCGCTCGATCAAGGTCCGCATGAAGTGGGTGTATTCCTCCGGCACGGTGTAGCCGACGGTGTCGGGGATGTTGACCGTGGTGGCGCCGGCCTTGATGACGGCCTCGACGATCCGGCACAGATAGTCCATCTCGCTGCGGGTGCCGTCCTCGGCCGACCATTCAACGTCATCGATCTGGTTGCGGGCGCGGGCGACCATCGCGACCGAGGTCTCCAGCACCTCCTCGGGCGTCTTGTTCAGCTTCACCCGCATGTGCAGCGGCGAGGTCGCGATCACGGTATGGACGCGGCCGCGGCGGGCGAACTTCACGGCTTCGGCGCAGCGGTCGATGTCGGCCGGGTGGGCGCGGGACAGGCCCGCGATGACCGAGTTCTTGGAGCGGCGGGCGATCTCGCTGACCGCCTGGAAGTCGCCTTCCGAGGTGATCGGGAAGCCGGCCTCGATGATGTCGACGCCCATCGCGTCCAGCATGTCGGCGACCTCGAGCTTCTCCTCGAAGGTCATGGTGGCGCCGGGGCACTGCTCGCCGTCGCGCAGGGTGGTGTCGAAAATGATGACGCGGTCCTTCTCGGACTTATCAGGGGTGGCCATGTCAGAAATTCCTTTGAGCTTTTGCGCCCGTCATTTGCTGCTTTGAGCGATTGGTTGGGCGATTATCAGGGTCCGGTGATCTCGTACAAACCCCTGAGTGCCCAGGCGCAGACGCCCAGCCGGCCCTCAGGGGCAGGTAAGAAGCAGGCCGCAAATAAGCAGGGTGGGCCGCGCGGCCGGGATCGTGGCGGTAGCCTGGGCCACCTCCCCCGAAATCCCATCAATTTGGCCGCGAATCAGCATTGCCAGACCCTGTTGAGCGCTAAAATCCTCGGTCAAAACCATTGACGGTCGGTTGCCGGGACGCGCTGTGCGCCGTCGTTCTAGATGTGAGCTTTCAATAGGTTGTCCATCCGGTCCGGACCGAGGAAGCTGAGGTTGCGAAGCTTCAGTGTTCCACGGAGGGACCGGATGAACATGCACAAGAATGCCCGTTTGACGCCGATTGGTCGAGAGCGGCTGGTGCAGGCGGTGCTGAGCGGGCAGACGCCGAAGGCCGCCGCACAAGCCGCAGGCGTCTGCCCGCGGACGGTTCGCAAATGGGTTTGCCGCTTCCAGACCGAAGGACGTGAGGGCCTGACCGATCGCTCGTCCAGGCCGCAGCGCTTGTATCGGCCGACGCCTGCTGCGGCCGTCGAACAGGTCGAGCGCCTGCGCCGCCAGCGTCTGACCGGCCAGCAAATTGCCGCCGACCTCGGCCTGTCGCCAGCGACCGTCAGCCGCATCCTGAAGCGGCTCGGACTGAACCGCATTCGCGATCTGGAGCCGGCCGAGCCGGTGCGTCGCTACGAGCGAGAACATCCCGGCGACATGATCCACATCGACATCAAGAAGCTTGGCCGCTTCGACAAAGTCGGCCATCGCATCACCGGAGATCGGACTGGCCAAAGCAAAAGCCGCGGCGTCGGCTGGGAGTTCGTTCATGTCTGTATCGACGACGCCTCCCGCGTCGCCTTCTCGCAGATCCTGCCTGACGAGAAGGCGGTCAGCGCCACCGCCTTCCTCAAGGCTTCCGTGGCCTATTATGCCAGCCTCGGCGTCACCGTCAGCCGCGTCATGACCGACAATGGCAGCTGTTACAGATCATTCGACTTCCGCAATGCCTGCCGGGCGCTCGGCCTCAAACACATCCGCACCAAACCCTATACGCCGAAAACCAACGGCAAGGCCGAGCGCTTCATTCAGACCGCGCTGAGGGAATGGGCTTACGCGCAAGCCTATCCGACCTCGGAACGACGCGCCCAGGAACTGCCCTTCTGGATGCACCGCTACAATTGGCATCGGCCGCATCGCGGCATAAAGTTACAAATACCGATCAGCAGACTCGGCCTCTCCGAGGACAACCTGTTGAGGCTCCACATCTAGCTGGGTTCGGCGCGCCAGTGCTGGCGGGCTACGGTATCGGTGCGCGGCTTGAATATGTACTGATCTCGATCGCGTTCTCGATCGGCGTCGCGTCGGTTCCGATGATCGGAATCGCAGTCGGAGCAGAACGCATCCCTCGGGCGAAACGCATCGCATGGACCGCGGGCCTTCTCGCGTTCATGGTAATTGGCGTACCTACCGGCCTGATTGCCATCTTCCCTGACCCTTGGATCAGCATCTTTACTAATGATGACGCAGTGCGTGTCGCCGGTCAGAAGTATCTTACGATCGTTGCCCCTTTCTACGGCTTCCTTGGACTTGGATCATCGCTATATTTCTCGTCGCAAGGTGCAGCAAGGGTGCTTGGGCCAGTGCTCGCGCAGACCGCTCGGCTCTTACTTGTCGTGCTGGGCGGCTGGTGGCTCCTGAAACAAGCGGCCCCAGTCGAACACTTCTTCGAACTCGCCGCCGCGTCGATAGCCGTGTTGGGGATACTGTCATCGGTCAGTGTCGCACTCTCGCGTTGGGAACAACGTATCCATTCCGCCGACAAAAATATCTAAGGACGTCTTGATTGATGCGATACGATCTTGGATCATATCCTTGGAAACAATCGCAGGGCTACGCTGCAGTGGTGCTCTTGTCCTCAGCCTCGACACGCAACCAGTCTTGACCAAAGTCTCACCACCAGGGAGGAAGCGATGAGTGGAATCTACAACGACGAGCAGTTCAAAGAGCTGATGAACAGTAACTACTATCCTTTGGACAACATGAAGCGGAGCGTCGCGAAGCTCAAGGCATCGGATCAGATCGACATCCAGACGATGGAGTACGGTCAATATCAACCGATCCTCACACCGACGGAGACTTGGCCGAGCGGCGTCGGCAAGGCGTGGTACCGGAGCGTTGGTCAGGCCCGGATACANTCCCCGAACACCCGTCCACCATCTCTCCGGTCTGAACACACCGCAAGGAGGAGAGAGCCTGACCGGTTTGGCCACCTCACCAGGCAAGCTGCTCACCTGCGAGCACGAAACCCTACTTCTTCGCGTCCGCCGCCTTCCCTGCCCCGCCCTTGCCTTCCGCCTCCAGCGCCTCGCGGATGCGCTTGAACTCGCTCAACTCGGCCTTGTCAACCTCGGGGAATTTCAGCTCGAGCCTGTCCAGCGCACTCACGATGGTCGAGCCGATCACGGCGCGGGCGAACCATTTGTGGTCGGCCGGCACGATGTGCCACGGCGCGTCCTTGGTCGCGGTATGGTGGATCATGTCCTGATAGGCGGCCTGGTACTTGGCCCACAGCGCGCGTTCGGAAATGTCGGCCATCGAGAACTTCCAGTTCTTGGCCGGCTCCTCCAGCCGGTCGAGGAAGCGCCGGCGCTGCTCCTCCTTGGAGACGTGCAGGAAGAACTTCAGGATCATGGTGCCGTTGCGCGACAGATAGCGCTCGATTGCGGAGATGTCCTCGAAGCGCTCGCGCCAGATGTCCTTGGTCATCAGCTTGTTCGGGATCTTCTGCTTGCCGAGCACCTCGGGATGCACGCGCACGATCAGACACTCCTCGTAGTAGGAGCGGTTGAAGATGCCGATGCGGCCGCGCTGCGGCAGTGCGATCATGGCGCGCCACATATAGTCGTGGTCGAGCTCCCGGGTCGACGGCTGCTTGAAGGAGGAGACCTCGCAACCCTGCGGATTGACGCCCTCGAACACGCTCTTGATCGCCGAATCCTTGCCGGCGGCATCCATGCCCTGGAAGATCAGGAGCAGCGACCAGCGGTCCTGGGCGTAGAGCTTCTCCTGGAAATCGTTGAGCCGCTTGCGATTGGCTTCGATGATCTTGCCGCCGGCGTCCTTGTCGATGCCGCCCTTCTCGGCGGTCGGGTACGACTTCAGGTGAAACGCGCTGCTGCCGTCGAAGCGGAACGGCGCGACAAAGGGTTTCAGTTCATCGGCGAGCGATTGGGACGGTTTGTTGTTCATGGCCTCTCGACGGCTTGCGTGGCGATTTGATCCGGTCGATCACGCTACCAAGAATGCCCTTGGGCAGGAAGATGATGAACAGCACCAGCAGCACGCCATAGACCAGATTGTCCCAGCCGACCGCCTTGGTTCCGAACGAGATGCGCAGCACTTCCGCCATCACGATGGTGATGATGGCGCCGACCGTCGGCCCCAGCGCGACATAGACGCCGCCCACGATCGCCGCGAACACCATTTGCAGGGAGACCGCGATGCCGCTCACGGTGTCCGGAGAGATGAACATCTGGTACTGGCAGTAGAGCGCGCCGGCGAGCGCGGTCATCAGCGCGCTGATCAACGTGATCTTGAGCTTCTCGGCGGTGACGTTGACGCCGGCCGCGGCGGCCGCATCCTCATCCTCCGAGATCGCCTCCATGGCGTGGCGGATCATGCTGCGGTCGATCGCGCGCCAGATCACGAGACCTGCGACCCACACCGCGAGCGCGATCAAATACCAGGTGGTCTTGTCGTCGAACTGCAGCGCCAGCAGGCCCTTGCCGCTGGGGGCGCGCTGCGGCGTATAGCCGAGCGAGCCGCCGGTATAGTCGCGGGTCGCGGTGATGATTTGGAGCACGATGCCCGAGAGCGCCAGGGTGACCAGCACGAAATAGTGCCCGGTGATGCGGAAGCGGAAGCAGGGATAGGCGACGATCAGTGCCAGCACACCCGCGGTTACCATGCTCACGGGAATGCCGACCCAGGGCGAGACGCCGAGGTGATTCCACAGCAGCGCGGTGACATAGGCGCCGATGCCCATGAAGCCGCCATGGCCGAGCGAGACCAGGCCGAAGCGGCCCATGATCGACCACGAGGTGTAGGCGAACGACCAGATCAGGATCAACACCAGGAGGTGCAGATGATAGGGATCGCGATGCACGAAGGGCAGCGCGACGAGTGCCACCAGCGCGATGATCGAGCCGGCAAGCCCTCTGTTCACGAGCGCCTCGACAGCAGGCCCGCGGGCCGGATGAACATCATCACGATGAAGAAGGCGAACGCCAGCACGTAGCCCCATTCGAGATCGGAGAACAGGCCGCCTAGCGAGATGATCTCGGCGAACACGAAGGCCGCGATGAAGCCGCCGATGAAATTGCCGAGGCCGCCGAGCACGCAGATCAGGAAGGTGATCGGCCCGAACGACAGGCCGACGAACGGATGCACGTCGTATTGCAGCACCAATAGACAGGCGGCGAGGCCGGCGAGCCCGCCGCCGATCGCCGAAGTGATCAGGTAGATGCGTTTGGGATCGACGCCCATCAGCGGCATGATCTGGCGGTCCTGCGCGATGGCGCGGATCGCGGTGCCGGTGAAGGTGCGGGTCAGGAACAGGTAGACCCCGATCATGCCGGCGAGCGCCGCGCCGAATGACAGCAATCGCGCGTAGCTGAAATTCATCTCGCCGAGCGCCAGCACCGGCAGGCGGATGCCGAGATTGCGGAAGTCGATGCCGAAGGCGACCGTCGCAAAGCTCTGCAGGATGAACAGCACGCCGCCGGTGGCGAGCAGCTGGTTGATCGGCGGCGCGGTCAGCAAGGGCGCGATGACCAGGAAATGCAGCGCGGCACCGAGCGCCGCCACCAGCAGGATGACCAGCGGTGCCGCCGCCCAGTATGGCAGATGAAACACCTGTACGAGATAGTACATGCCGTACATGCCGATCATCACCAGCTCGGCGTAGCAGATCCAGGTGACGTCGATGACGCCGAAGATCAGGTTCAGCCCGAGCGCCAGCAGCGCCAGCACGCCGCCGAGCAGGATGCCGTTGATGACGGCTTCCAGCAGGTAGATGTCGAAGATGTCGAGGAAGGATTGCATCGCTCACACCCCCAGATACGCTTGCTTGATGGTGTCGCTGGCCGCGAGCTCGGCCGCGGACCCGGCAGCGCGGATGCTGCCGGCTTCGAGCAAATAGGCGCGGTCGACCACGCGCAGCACCTGCTGGACGTTCTGCTCGACGATCAAGACCGTGAGCCCCGAGGCGCGGATGCGCTTGACCAGCTCGAACACCTGCTGCACCACGACCGGCGCGAGCCCGGCCGAGGGCTCGTCGAGCAGCAGCAGTTTCGGGTTCGACATCAGCGCGCGGCCGATCGCGCACATCTGCTGCTCGCCGCCGGACATCGTGCCGGCCATCTGCTGCAAGCGCTCCTTGAGCCGCGGGAACAGCTCGAACACGAACTCAAGCCGCTCGGCGTAATGTGCGCGGGCGCCCGGCATGTAAGCGCCCATCTTCAGATTGTCCGCCACCGTGAGCCGCGGAAACAGCCGGCGGTTTTCCGGCACATGCGCGATGCCGAGGCTGACGATGCGATGCGGTGGCGTCGCGACCACGTCGGTGCCCTGCATCATGATGGTGCCGCTGATCGGGCGGATCAGGCCGGAGATCACCCGCATCAGGGTGGTCTTGCCGGCGCCGTTCGGGCCGATCACACCGATCGCCTCGCCCGCTCTGACGTCGAGGCTGACGTCGAACAGCGCCTGGAAGCTGCCATAGCCCGCATCGATCGATCGCAGCTCCAGCATGCCGGTCACGCCCCGATCCGGCGGCGCGCTTGGGCGGCGGCCGCGGCCGCCAGGCTCGCATCCGCATCGGTGCCGAGATAGACCTCGATCACCCTGGCATCGCCGGCAATCTCGGCCGGCAGGCCCTCGGCGATCTTCTCGCCGTGATCCAGTACCATCACGCGGTCGACCACGCGCATCAGGACGCCCATGATGTGCTCGACCCAGATGATGGTGATGCCGAGCTCGTCGCGTATCCGGCGCAGCATGTCGGCGGCCTGATCCATCTCGGCCTCGTCGAGCCCGCCGAGACTTTCGTCGGCGAGCAACAGCTTCGGCCCGGTGGCGAGCGCCTTCGCCAGTTCGAGCTTCTTCAACCCTGCCGCCCCCAGACCCTCGACGCTGCTGTGCCGATCGGTCGGCAGGCCGACCAGCGCAAGCGCGCGTTCGGCCGCCGCCTCCGCCTTGCTGCGGCTACGGCGGCCCTGGCCGTAGAAGCCGGCGAGCACGACGTTCTCGAAAATGCTGAGGCGGTGGAACGGGCGCGGGATCTGGAAGGTGCGGCCGATGCCGCCGACGATGATGCGGTGCGGCGCGAGCCCCGCGATCTCGCGACCGTCGAACAGGATCGAGCCCGAGGTCGGCGGCAAGGTGCCCGACAGCATGTTGAAGATCGTGCTCTTGCCCGAGCCGTTCGGCCCGATCAGGCCGAGGATCTCGCCCTGCTCGACGCGGAACGACACGTTGTTGACGGCGCGAAAGCCGCCAAACCGCTTGACCAGGCCTTCGACGGCGAGCACGGCGGTCCCTTTCGCAGCGCGATCAGCCGGCGTCTATCGGCGATGCCGGCAAGCGGCAGAACGCCGGTGCGTAGCCTTGGTGACTCGCATGAAACCCTCCCGGAGATTGTGCACTGCGTCTTGTTGTTATGGTGCCCTATCACAGGGGGAGCGACCGGTGATGTCAAGCGCGATGACTGCGTCGGCACGGCGCAGGCGCGCCTAGCGGTCATCGCGCAGGTTCTCTTTCAAGAATTCGCGAAGTGCCTCTGCTGCCCGCTCCGTCGCAGCCGCATTGTATTCGATCCAATGCCCAAACGCCATTCGACCGGGATGCATCGTGGAACGGTCAAAGCCATGAACTGCGTTCGGAAAGCTCATCAGCCTGACCGCACGAGTAGTTGCAGGCCGCAGATTCATCATCGAACGACAAACCGATTGCTTTGACCAATCGTCGTCCTCTCCGTTCAGAATCAATAACGGTTTTGCCGTATCCAGGCTTGACCCGTAACACGGATAAAATGCGATCCCGGCCCTGAAGTCGAGTGCCAGGGGAGCTTCAAAAATTTGCGTATCCCTCCTTCTGAGGGCGGCAAGCGTCGCAACGCCACCAGCAGAGAAGCCCAACAGCGCGACGCGCTGCACGTCCACGTCTGGCTGCGTGCTCAAGAAGATCAACGCCCCGAAGGCGTCTTGCATGCGATAGGACCGCGTATCGGTATCGCACGTCTCCTTGAGGCCCCTTGTCATAAAACTATCGACGACCAGAACGACGTATCCCCACGACGTGAGCAAATCAGGCCAGAAGTTGTGTGCGAGGCGAGGATCGAACAGGGATCCAAGTCCGGCACAGCCGTGCAGGAGTATCACAGCAGGAAATGGCCCCACCCCATCTGGCTTTTGGAGGTAGCCCTGCAGGCGCGTTGGAGCTGGCGGAAACAATGGTACGCCATCCTCCACTGCTTGACGTGCCTTTAGCCCGGCTCGCAGGTACCGCGCCCCCTCAAACTGGACAGATACGGCGCCAATTGCCGAGCTGATGGCGCTCCAGCAGATAGCGAGGCTGATGATCGACCTGCGCAGCAGATGCATCGATGTCCCAGACGTGAACTCCGCGTTGCAGTTCAGCGCGCCCCAAGCATATCATGCCCAGGGCATAGCCTAAGTAGGCTGACGCCGTTGATTCGGGAACCGCCCCATGCCTGCCCGCTTGATCGCCGCGAGCAGTTGATCGTTATCCGAGGATAGAAAATCGATCAGGCGCCTAGCGGCTTCAGGCATCGCTGTGTCGCAGACGACTGCGGCCGTGAAGGTTTGGACGAGCTGCAGATTCTCGGGAAGCAAGCCGACCACTTCGATGCCAGGCTCGTGAACCAGTTCGCTGATGGGCCCAATCGCGAGATTCGCCCCGCCCGCCCGCAGCGCTGCAGCCGATTCCGTTCCACGCGCCTCGAGCGTGAGTTCGACCGTGTCCGGCAGATCCAGATTCGGGAACATCTTGTCGCGGACATACTGTCCGCTTGTGCTGCTTGGTGCGACCACTCGGCCGGCTTCAATCAATGCCTTCCTGAATGCTGCATCGGTGCCGATGTCGGGCCTCGGAGAGCCTGCACGGACGGCGGCCGCCAGGGCGGACGTCGCCAGTCCGGCTTCGGAGCCCGCAACAATTCGCCCATCCAGGATCAGCTTTTGCAATCCCTCGCGCGAAAGGATGACCACGTCCGCTTTGATGCCATTGGCAAGCTGGTGCCTGATCGTCTTCGGACCGGAGCCCTCCGACGCTCCGGATCCGGTTTCCACCTTGATGTGCGAGCGTCGCTCGAATTCCGGCAAGACTTCCCGGTAGACCGCAGCAAAGCCGCCCGAAATAATGACCTTGATTGTTTCGGGTGTGTCGATCATTGCGAAATCCTGCTCAATCCGGCAACTGCGTCTCGATGAACGCCGTCACGAACCGCGGCATCGCGGCATTAAGATCGGCGCGGCTGCGCACCAAATGGATGCCGGCGAGTTCGGGATGCTCCTGACGCGCGAGATTGGCCTCGATCCGCGCACGCAGCGCATCGCCCGGCATGTCGACGCGCAGGATCTGCATCATCGCCAAGGCGACGCCGGTGTAGATGCAGTGCCAGTCGGTGTCGGCGCGGCAATCCGACGGTGCGAGGCCGGTCTCCTCTTCCAGCTCGCGCATCACGCTGCCGGCAATGTCGACCGTCTCGCCCCTGATGTCGTCGAGATCGGGCGTGCCCGATGGAAAATAGATGCGCCCGGCATTGGCGGTCTGCTCGCCCATTACGCCGCACACGAAAGCGCCGTCGTTTGCGAGCAGCGCGCCCATGCCAAAGCCGTTGAAGACCTCCTTGTCGGGAAAGCCCCAATCGCGCCAGGCCAGGAAGCTTGCGAAATCGGTCTCGAAATAGCTGGCGCTGAGCCGATCGCCGGCAAACACCGGATCGCGCCCGAGCAGGACGCGGCCGTTCCACAGATGCGGTTTCAGCCGCTGCTGCTCGGCGAAATGCGCGTCGATCTCGGCGCGCCGCTCGTCAGCGAACGGCCAGCGACGCCGCTGCAATGCGAGGTCGAGCGCCGTGACACGACAGATGAGTGGAGACTCCATGCCGCTCATTTGCGCATGATCCCTACGCAAAGCCGCTGCACGCTGTTGCGGATCATGCCCTACTTCGCGCTCCCAGTCGTCTTCTTGACCAGATCGACGAACTTGTTGGTGTAGGTTTTGGTGACGTCGATGCCGGCCTTCGCGACCTCAGGTGAGCCCTCGCTGAACACCGCCAGCACGGCTTCGGCGCCCTTCGGGTCCATCTTGCCGGTTTCCGAGAACATCGGGATCGTGTTCTTCAGCGCGGCGAGATAAAGCTCCTTGTTCTTGCCGACGATCTCCTCCGGCATCTTGGCCATGATGTCTTCGGCGGAATGGGAATGGATCCAGGCGAGCGTCGCCATGATCGCATTGGTCAGCGCCTGCACCTCCTTCTCATGGCCGTTGACCCAGGCGGCGGTCGAATACAGCGCACCGCCCGGATACTCGCCGCCGAACACCGCGAGGGTGTCGTGCTGGGTGCGGGTGTCGCTGAGAATCTTGAGGTCCTTGTGGTTGCCTTGTAGCACGGTGACGGAGGGATCGAGCATCACGGCGGCATCGATCTGGCCCTGCTCCATCGCCGCCACCGCGGTAGCGCCGAGGCCGACGCCGATCACGGCGGTGCCCGACGGATCGAGGCCGTTCTTCTTCAAGAGGTACTTCAGGAAGAAATCGGTCGAGGAGCCCGGCGCACTGACGCCGACCTTCTTGCCGGCAAGATCCTTGACCGAATTGATCTCGCCGGTGTGCTTCGGCGAGACCACCAGCACGAGGCCGGGATAGCGGTCATACACGACGAAGGCCTGCAGCTCCTGCTTCTTGGCGGCGAGATTGACGCAATGGTCGAAATAGCCGGAGACGACGTCGGCACTGCCGCCGAGCACGGCCTTGAGCGCGTCCGAGCCGCCCTTGAGGTCGACCAGCTCGACCGCAAGCCCGGCCTTGTCATACTCGCCGAGCTGCTTGGCCAGTACGGTGGGCAGATAGCACAGGCAGGCGCCGCCCCCGACCGCGATGGTGATCTTGCTTTGCGCCGCGGCAAGGCCCGTGGACAGGGTCAGCGCCAGCAGCGTTCCGGCAAGCCTGCCAAGCAGTTTCTTCATGACGTCCTCCGTTCGACTGGCCGGCAAGATAGAGGAGCGGGCCTGCCTTGAGAAGGCGACTTTCCGATAGCTGGTCAAGCCTGTGGCGGCGGCATAGCATTGCGGAATACACGACAACACCAAGAATACTTCAAGGGAACATCAAGGGAGACTTTCATGAATCGGACTGCAACCGCTCTGTCGATTGCCGCGGCGTTCGCCGCCGGCTGCGGCGTCACCCATCTGCTGCGGCCGGCATTCGCCGCGGAAGCCATCACCGCGCAGGTCATCCACACCGGCGAGATGGACGGCGACAAGCTCGGTGACGCCAACAAGGCAGGCTTCCGGTCCAAGACGTTCGTGTCGGCTGACGGCGCCACCGTCTCGATCCAGGACGGCAATGTGCCGAAGCACATGCACTCCAACACCAACGAGATGCAGTTCATCCTGGAGGGCACCGGCACGGTCTGGCTCGGTGACAAGGAAGTGCCGGTGAAGCCGGGCGATCTGATCGTGATCCCGAAGGGCACGCCGCATGGCGGCACCAAGCCGAACGGCCGTCCGTTCAAGGCGATCGCGATCAAGACGCCGCCGCAGGCACCTGACGATACCAAGCTGCTGGATTGAACAAGCTGCGTAGGGCGGGTTAGCCGAAGGCGTAACCCGCCTTCGCCTCCCAAAAGTTGGTGGGTTATGCTTCGCTAACCCACCCTACAATTCTGTCGCCTTCACCGAGCGCCAGTTCCATTACATGACGCTTGACAGATAATTCGCTTGCGTCGCGATGGCTCCCTTCATAATATGATGTACATCATTTAACGGAGTGTGGGACGATGAACCTGGACGATCACCCCACGGTCAGGGCTGTACGGGCGCGTAGCAGCCAACCCGCCGCCCACGTCCCGGTCTCTTCGGAACTGATCAAGCGGATCGCGCTCGAGTGTGGGGCCGACGATGTCGGCATCATCGAGTTCGAACGCGCCGCGATCGCGCCGCAGCGCGACTTCATCCGCAAGGTTTATGGCCGGACGCGGTCGCTGCTCGCGATCGTTTGCCACATGAACCGCGAGCCGGTGCGCTCGCCGTCGCGCTCGGTCGCCAACGAAGAGTTCCACGGCACCTACGACCACGTCAACGAGACCGCACGCGCCATCGTTCGCATGCTCGACGAGCACGGCATCCCGGCCTGCAACTCAGTCGCCGCCTTCCCGATGGAGATGGACCTGCCCCGGATCATGATGGTGCAGCACAAGCCGATCGCGGTGGAAGCAGGCCTCGGCCGGATGGGCATCCATCGCAGCATCATCCATCCGAAGTTCGGCAGCTTCGTCCTGCTCGGCACCGTCCTGCTCGGCTGCGAGGTGGATGCTCACGACCATCCGATCGACTACAATCCCTGCCTAGAGTGCAAGCTATGCGTCGCCGCCTGCCCGGTCGGTGCCATCAAGCCGGACGGCGGCTTCGATTTCCTGTCCTGCCACACCCACAATTACCACGACTTCCTCGGCAACTTCACGCAGTGGGTGGAGAAGGTCGCGGATTCAAGGGACGCCAGAGATTACCGCGCCCGCGTGCCGCGCACCGAGACGCTGAATATCTGGCAGTCGCTATCTTTCAAACCGGGCTACAAGGCCGCGTATTGCATCTCGGCGTGCCCAGCCGGCGAGGACGTGATCGGCCCCTTCCTCAGCGATCGCGACGCGCATTTTACCGACGTGGTGCAGCCGCTGATCGACAAGGACGAGTTCGTCTACGTGATCCCGGATACCGATGCGGAGGACACGGTGACGCGGCGCTTTCCGCACAAGAAAGTGCAGCATGTCACGTCCGGCCGCCACACCGGCAGCATCCAGGCCTACATCTTCTCGCTCTCGCTCGGATTCCAGCGTGGTCGGGCGCGCGGCCTGGATTTCGTCACGCATTTACGGTTCACCGGGGCGAGCGCGCTCGATATGACGGTCGCGATCAAGGGCAAGGAGCTCCAGGTGGTGCCGGGGCGGCATGTCGGAGAGGCGGCCCTGACCATCAGCGCCGATACCCAGGCTTGGCTGCGCGTGCAGAATCGCGATCTCGATCTTGCCGATGCCATGGCTTCAGAGCTGGTGAGCGTCAGCGATGAAAAGCTGTTCGCGGCTTACATGCGGTGCTTCCCGCTCTGAGCAAGGTGCGTTGCTGCGTAGGGTGGGTTAGCCGCAGGCGTAACCCGCCATCGTCATTGCGGAACCTCGGCGGGTTACGCTTCGCTAACCCGCCCTACGATCTCCGAGCGCGCCGCTCACACCAACAGCCCACCGCCATCCACCGCAAGAACCTGCCCGGTCACGTAGCCGTTGAGCATCAGATAGACGTAAGCCATCGCGGCCTCGCTGGGCGAGGCTGCGCGCGGCAGCGGCAGGCCTGCCACATAGCGGCGGACCATCTCTTCCGGCATCTGCTGGACCGGCTCGGTCAAGATGAGACCCGGACACACCGCGTTGACCCGCACCGGCGCAAGATCAACGGCAAGGGCGCGGGCCAGATGCTCGGTAGCACCGCCGATCGCCGTCACAAGCGCGCGGCCCTTCCTTGGGCGGTTCACGAGCATGCCGCTGGTCAGCGTGATCGAGCCATCAGGCGCGATGGTCCGGCTGCCGTGCTTGATGGCTGCCAGCACACCTGAGAAGCGGAGCGCAAGCCGTTCGTTCAACGCAGCAAGATCGAGATCGCGTATCGCAACGGGCACGGCGCCGCTCCAATCGCCCGCGGTGATCACGAGATGATCGAACGCGCCGAGTTCGTCGAAGAACCGCGACAGGCTGGCCTCGTCCCGCAGATCGACGGCGCGCCCGGTCGAACCGGGCAGCCGCGCGACGGCGGCATCGACCCGGCTCGCGTTGCTGGATGCGATCACCGCTTCCGCACCACGCTCACGCGCGATCGCGGCGACGGCAAAGCCGATCCCCGACGATCCCCCGATCACGACCACGCGCTTGCCAGCAAGCGACATCACGGCACCAGTCATGGCTCACTCCCGTTATTGCGCGAAATAGGCCGGATGATCGATGTCGGCGATCAGCCCGGGCTGCTGCGGCTGCCAATCGAGCCGCGACCGCGTCCGCGTGCTCGAGGTCGGCACGTCGAAAGCGACGAACCTGCCGAACCAGCCGAAATGCTCGGCCGCCTTCGAGACCAGCGGCACGTTGAGCCGGCGGGCGATGACCTCGGCGATCGCCTTGAACGGCACGCCCTCATCGGCCACGGCATGGAACGGGCCCCCTTCGACGCCGCGCTCCAGCGCCAGCCGATAGACATGCGCCGCATCGAGACGATGCACGCCGGGCCAGCGATTGAGCCCTTCCCCGACATAGGCGGAGAGGCCCTTCTCACGCGCAAAGGCGATAAGACGCGGCACGAAGCCGTGGTCGCCATGACCATGCACCGACGGCGGAAGCCGCACGACGGCGGTACGCACGCCGCGCGCCGCCGCGGCCATCGTCGTCGCCTCGGACGCACGCGGATAGGTGTCGGACACCGGAATCGGCGGATCGTCCTCGGTCGCGACGCGGCCCTGTGCGACACGCGCGACGCCTGATGTGGTAATCAGCGGGCGCTTCGACCCTTCGAGCACGGCGCCCAGGGTTTCGATCGCCCGCCGGTCGTCTTCGCAGTTCCTGGCGAATTTCGAGAAGTCATGGTTGAAGGCGCAATGGATCACCGCGTCCGACTGCGCCGCGCCGCTCTTCAGGCTCTCGAGATCCTCGAGTGTGCCGTAATGAACGTCGGCACCTTCAGCGGCCAACGCTTCCGCGCCCTTGTCGGAACGGGTCATGCCGAGCACCTGATGGCCCGCGGCGATCAGCTCTTTGGTGACGGCCGAACCGACCCAGCCGGTGGCCCCGGTAATAAACACACGCATGCGAAAATCCTTGCTTGAATGTCTGCGTTGGCGGAGACGCCCTCACCGGGGCGCCTCCGATCGTTTGCGCGAATGCGAAGCCTCAGCCCTGGATGCGCAACTGTTCGAGATCGGCGATCAAGCCGGGTCCGGTCGGATTCCATCCGAGCTTCTTGCGGGTCTGTTCGCTGGAGGCCAGCATGTCGAATCCCATGAACGTTGCAAGCCAGCCGAAGAAGGACTGGGCCTCCTCTGGCGTGATGGATTTGACCGGCAGCTTCAGGCGCTGCCCGATCGTTTCGGCAATATCGCGCAGCGGGACGCCCTCTTCCGCAACCGCGTGATACCGTGCGCCCGGCTCTGCGTTTTCGATCGCCAGCCGATAGAGATGCGCGACGTCGAGAACATGCGCCGCCGGCCAGCGATTGCTTCCGTCACCGACATAGGCGCACACGCCCTTTTCGCGATACGCCTCGATCAAGGGAGTGATGAGACCCTGCCTGACCGGATCGTGGACCTGGGGAAGACGCATGGCCGATGCGCGGACGCCCTTGAGCGACAGCGCCGTCTGTTCCGACACGCGGGGGAACGGGAAGTCCGGCGATATCGTATGCGTTTCGAGCGCGATCTCGCCGGGCGCGGCCAGTCCCGCCAATCCACCTGTAACGATCAAAGGCCGGTCGGAACCGGCCAGGACAGAGCCGATCGCTGCGATGGCGTCGCGGTCGATCTCGCAACTCTTCGCGAAGTTCGACCAGTCATGCACGAAGCCGAGGTGGATGACCGCGTCCGCGGCAGTTGCGCCCTTGCGCACGCTGTCGAGATCTTCGAGCGAGCCGCGCAGAACCTCTGCGCCGAGAGTGGCGATCGAGCTTGCCCCTTCGTTTGAACGGGCCATCCCAAGGACCTGATGTCCGGCGCCGACCAGTTCCTTGACGAGGGGGGTGCCGATAAAGCCGGTGGCACCAGTGACAAACATACGCATGAGCAAGTCTCCGAGGTTTCGTTGGAGACAAATCTGGCTCGGCGCGCTATCATGTTAAAGTAGTGACCTTATCATGGTATAATGGCTAACAGGATGAGCGAACCGCTCACGCAAGAGAACCTGCTTGGCGCTTATCTGAAGGATCGCCGCAGCAAGCTCGATCCAGCCGTGTTCGGCTTTGCACCGGAGCGCCGGCGCACGCCGGGCCTGCGCCGCGAGGAAGTGGCGCAGCGCGCCAATATCAGCGCGACCTGGTACACGTGGCTCGAACAGGGCCGCGGCGGCGCGCCGTCGGCCGACGTGCTCGACCGCATCTCGCGTGCGCTGATGCTGACCGATGTCGAGCGCGAGCATCTATTCCTGCTCGGCCTAGGCCGCACGCCCGAGGTTCGCTACCAAAAGAGCGAAGGCGTGACGCCGCGGCTGCAACGCGTGCTCGATGCGCTGGAGCCGCAGCCCGCGATCATCCGGACCGCGACATGGGACGTCGTCGCCTGGAACCGGGCCGCGACCGTGATGCTGACCGACTACGGATCGCTGCCGCCGCGCGAGCGCAACGTGCTGCGCTTCATGTTCCTCGATCCGCGCGTGCGCGCCGCGCAACACGATTGGGCAAGCGTAGCGCGCTTCGTCGTCGGCGCGTTCAGGGTCGACGCCGCGCGCGCAGGCGCCGCCACCGAGGTACAACCGTTTATCGATGAGCTCTGCCGGCTCAGCCCGGAATTCGCGGCGCTGTGGCGCGACAACGACGTCCGCGCCCATGGCGAGGCCGTCAAGCAGCTCCGGCATCCGATCTTGGGCCCGATCAAGTTCGAATATTCGGCGTTCGCGGTCGATGGCCGGCTCGATCTCAGCATGATCGTCTACAATCCGATCGACGCAGAGGTGAAAGAGAAGATCCGCGCGTTGATGGACGCGGCGCCGGCAGGGTTCTAAAGCACGATGGGATTCGGTTGGATCGCCATCGTGCTTTGGTTCATTGTCTAAGCATGATCTTTTCGGAAAACCGCTTCGCACTTTTCCGGATCATGCTTTAGTCCCGCGGCGCCGCCGTCGGGCGCCACACCAAGAGCCGCTTCTCGACTGCGGTGACTGCCATGTCGATCAGGATCACGAACGCCGACAGCACGAACATCCCGGCGAACACGCCGGCGACGTCGAACACGCCTTCGGCCTGCTGGATCAGATAGCCGAGCCCGGCCGCGGAGCCGAGATACTCGCCGACCACGGCGCCGACCA
>BFBZ01000008.1_pt187 | contig 24779 bp, 23 predicted proteins | sample 1888401 | NCBI WGS metagenome assembly BFBZ01 (sample SAMD00112614, study PRJDB3348) | symbiont metagenome | host: Chara braunii
CCGCCGTTACCTTGTTTGCGGCCATAACGATCAGCGCCTTACGCAACCGCCGCCGATTCGGCTGTAGCTGCCGCACCACAATCAGGAGCCAACGTCGTCGACGAGGCGGTCATACACCAGCGCAGAGCGGAGATTCATGGTCGCGATCTTCAGATAGCTGGGCTCGCGCATGGCGTTGTTGAACATCATGATCGCCGACTTCCAGTAGCTGCGCTCACGCTGATCAACGTTCAGCTTGGACAGGTAGTCCGCGGCGTCGCCGACGGTCGCAAGTGTTCGCCCATCCTTCAGCGTGATCGAGAACGCAAGCGGCGTTCGCTTCTCCAGCTCCAGCACGTGAGGCCCCCAAGGCAAAGCAGCAACGGCAATAATGAAAACAACCAGCTGTGCCGCTATATCAAAGCCCTGAATGGGTGTCCGGCCCGAACCGCGTACTCGGCCGGGAATTCAAAAAGAGTCCGCAAGCGCGATCTCGGCCCTCAGGGCATCGATGCGCCGCTCGGCTTCCTCCGATGTCAGGTCGCGCGCGTACTGGTTCGGCTGATAGGCCTCCTCGGCGAGGCTCCTCAACCGCAACGCCTGGGCGCGGCTCATCAGTCCGCCCATGCGCTCCGCAACCCCGCCATATCTTACCGCTGCCATGCTCATCGCTCACCTCGCTTGCCGGAACGTGACTTGACAATATGTTCTATTTTTGTTCTAACAAGGCATGGACAACAAAATCAATGAAATTCGGCGTAGGATCAGCACCTTGCGGGCCGAAATGACCCTGATCGAGGCAACGATCCGGGACCAGGTCAATCGTGACCTCGATTGCAGTGAAGCGTCTTACCGGCTGCTCGCGATGCGCGCCGAGGTGGCCGAGCTGATCGGTCGCTGGAAAGCCGCCGGCGGCGGCGACCGGCTCCCGACGGTTCGGGAGCGGCTGAGCCGAAGCTTCGGGGATCGCCCCGCAGCGCCGGAAAGATCAGACAAGGCCAAGCTCGCGGCGGGCCAGGGGAACGCCAAGGTTCGCCCCGAACGGCCGGTCGACAGGATCTGAGAGAAAAGCGGATCGAGCCCAAAAGAGGTTTCAGGGCAGGAACCCGATCCGCTGGATGTGCATTTTGTTGTGGTGAGAGCCAACACCACAGCATCGCCCAGCGCCATGATCGCCGACCCGACCGCGCCGCCGCGGGTATCGATGAATGACGATCGTAGTCCGCTGTTGACGCTGATCTCCTGCGTCAACTGTACCAGGACGATGCGGCTCGAGAGCAGTTATCCAGGTAGCGAGGGCAGGGATATTCTCCAGTACCGCTGCGGGCAATGCAGTCGCATCGAGCGGGTGCAATTGGTCCGGCGAAGCTGGCCTGCGGACCGCTAGCCTTTCGGTCCTGGATCTAGATCGTGCAATCGCCGCGAGCATGCCGGTGGCGTCGTCAACCAACTCTTCAGCCCGCGAGCGAGATTTGCGTTCGCGGCAAACATGTTTCGTTTTCGCCGCCACGAATCCTTAACCATCGCCAGCGCCAACGCACGCAATGTTGCGCGCGAATGACGAGTAGCGAGCGGCTGATGAGGTTCAACAAAAAAGTTCCACTACTCGTTGGAACTTTTGGTTCCAGCCGCGATTAACACACTCGGTTTGCGTCACAAATCGCGGTTTTGGCGTTTTCCCGCTTGAATACATCTAGAGCAAACATTCTTATGACCACACTGGCCTCTCCGAGTCCCTGGATTCGTGGCCAGCGCGTAGGGGAAATTCCATGACCGATCTCGGTTCGCCGCCTCGTCCCCGTGCTCAAACACGCCGCGGCCAACCATCGAACGGAAGCCTCGATTCCTCGCACGATCTGCTGCAATCCTTGCAGTCGATGCGCGGCGGCGATTTCTCGGTTCGGATGCGTGGCGACTATCTCGGCATCGACGGCAAGATCGCAGACGCCTTCAATGAAATTGCTGCAGCGAACGAACGCATGGCCCAGCAATTGGCGCGCGTCGGACAGGTCGTCGGCCGCGAGGGGCAAACCCGTCAGCGCGTCAATTTCGGCCTCGCCAGCGGCGCCTGGGCGGATATGGAGAGCTCAGTCAACACCTTGATCGACGATTTGCTGTGGCCGACCCGCGAGGTGACCCGTGCGGTGGCGGCGGTCGCGCAGGGCGATCTGCTGCAGACGGTGCAGCTCGACGTCGAGGGCCGGCCGCTGCGCGGCGAATTCCTGCAATCGGCCAACATCGTCAACACGATGATCAAGCAACTCTCGGTGTTTACCTCCGAGGTCACGCGCGTGGCCCGCGAAGTCGGCACCGAGGGCAAGCTCGGCGGCCAGGCCCAGGTGCCGGAAGTGACCGGCGTCTGGAAGGACCTGACCGAGAGCGTCAACTCGATGGCCAACAATCTGACCGGCCAGGTCCGCAACATTGCCGAGGTGACGATCGCGGTCGCCAACGGCGATCTGTCGAAGAAGATCACGGTCGACGTGCGCGGCGAGATCCTGCAGCTGAAGGAGGCCATCAACACGATGGTCGATCAGCTGCGTTCGTTTGCGTCGGAAGTGACGCGCGTGGCGCGCGAGGTCGGCACCGACGGCAAGCTCGGCGGACAGGCCATCGTGCCCGGCGTCGCGGGCACCTGGAAGGATTTGACCGACTCGGTGAACGCGATGTGCGGCAACCTGACTGCCCAGGTCCGCAACATCGCCAACGTCACCACGGCGGTGGCGCGCGGCGACCTGTCGCGCAAGATCACAGTCGACGTCAGCGGCGAGATCCTCGAACTGAAGGACACCATCAACACGATGGTCGATCAGCTCAACGCGTTCGCCTCGGAAGTGACGCGCGTGGCGCGCGAGGTCGGCACCGAAGGCAAGCTCGGCGGCCAGGCCCAGGTCCCGGGCGTCGCAGGCACCTGGAAGGACCTGACCGACAACGTCAACTTCATGGCCTCGAACCTGACCGCGCAGGTGCGCAACATCGCCGAGGTCGCGAGCGCGATCGCCGGCGGCGACCTGTCCAAGAAGATCACGGTGAACGTGTCGGGCGAAATCCTTCAGCTGAAGGAGACGCTCAACACCATGGTCGACCAGCTCAACGCCTTCGCTTCCGAAGTGACGCGCGTGGCACGCGAGGTCGGCACCGAAGGCAAGCTCGGCGGTCAGGCCAATGTGCTCGGCGTCGCGGGCACCTGGAAGGACCTGACCGACAACGTCAACTTCATGGCGTCGAACCTGACCGCGCAGGTGCGCAACATCGCCGGGGTCACCACCGCGGTCGCCAATGGCGACCTGTCGAAGAAGATCACGGTGGACGTGCGCGGTGAGATCCTCGAGCTGAAGGACACCATCAACACGATGGTGGACCAGCTCAACGCCTTCGCCGGCGAGGTGACGCGCGTCGCGCGCGAAGTCGGCACCGAGGGCAAGCTCGGCGGCCAGGCCGAGGTGCGCGGCGTCGCNGCCGGCGAGGTGACGCGCGTCGCGCGCGAAGTCGGCACCGAGGGCAAGCTCGGCGGCCAGGCCGAGGTGCGCGGCGTCGCCGGCACCTGGAAGGACCTCACCGACAGCGTCAACTCGATGGCGTCGAACCTGACCGCCCAGGTCCGCAACATCGCCGAGGTCGCGACCGCGGTGGCGAAGGGCGACCTGTCGAAGAAGATCACGGTGAACGTGTCGGGCGAAATCCTTCAGCTGAAGGAAACGCTCAACACGATGGTGGACCAGCTCAACGCCTTTGCAGGCGAAGTGACGCGCGTGGCGCGCGAGGTCGGTACCGATGGCAAGCTCGGCGGTCAGGCCGAGGTGCCAGGCGTCGCCGGCACCTGGAAGGATCTGACCGACAGCGTCAACTCGATGGCCGGCAACCTGACGGCGCAGGTCCGTAACATCGCCGAAGTGGCGACCGCGATCGCCGGCGGCGACCTGTCGCGCAAGATCACGGTCGACGTCCGCGGCGAGATCCTTCAGCTGAAGGAAACGCTCAACACGATGGTGGATCAGCTCAACCGCTTCGCAGGCGAGGTGACGCGCGTGGCGCGCGAGGTCGGCACCGACGGCAGCCTCGGCGGCCAGGCCAACGTGCCCGGCGTCGCCGGCACCTGGAAGGATCTGACCGACAACGTCAACTCGATGGCCGGCAATTTGACGGCGCAGGTCCGCAACATCGCCGAGGTGACCACCGCCGTGGCGCGCGGTGACCTGTCACGTAAGATCACGGTCGACGTGAAGGGCGAAATCCTCGAGCTGAAGAACACCATCAACACGATGGTGGACCAGCTCAACGCTTTCGCCGGCGAGGTGACGCGCGTGGCGCGCGAGGTCGGTACCGAAGGCAAGCTCGGCGGCCAGGCCGAGGTGCCCGGCGTCGCCGGCACCTGGAAGGATCTGACCGACAACGTCAACTTCATGGCGTCGAACCTGACCGCGCAGGTCCGCAACATCGCCGAGGTCGCGAGCGCGATTGCCGGCGGCGACCTGTCGAAGAAGATCACGGTCGACGTGCGCGGCGAGATCCTGCTGCTCAAGGACACCCTGAACACGATGGTCGAGCAGCTGCGCTCGTTCGCCGCCGAAGTGACGCGCGTGGCGCGCGAGGTCGGCACCGAGGGACGGCTCGGCGGCCAGGCCGTGGTGCCCGGCGTCGGCGGCACCTGGAAGGACCTCACCGACAACGTCAACCTGCTGGCCGCGAACCTGACCACCCAGGTCCGCAACATCGCGGAAGTCACCACCGCCGTGGCGCGCGGCGACCTGTCGCGCAAGATCACGGTCGACGTGAAGGGCGAAATCCTCGAGTTGAAGAACACCATCAACACGATGGTGGATCAGCTCAACGCCTTCGCCGGCGAGGTGACGCGCGTCGCGCGCGAAGTCGGCACCGAGGGCAAGCTCGGCGGCCAGGCCGAGGTGCGCGGCGTCGCCGGCACCTGGAAGGATCTCACCGACACCGTCAACGTGATGGCGGCGAACCTGACCGAGCAGGTTCGCGGCATCGTTAAGGTCGTGACCGCGGTCGCCAACGGCGACCTGAAGCAGAACCTGACCGTGAAATCGAAGGGTGAGGTGGCCGCGCTCGCCGACACCATCAACAACATGACCGAGACGCTCGCGACGTTCGCCGAACAGGTCACCAGCGTGGCGCGCGAAGTCGGCGTCGAGGGACGGCTCGGCGGTCAGGCCAACGTGCCCGGCACCGCCGGCACCTGGAAGGACCTCACCGGCAACGTCAACCTGCTCGCCGCAAACCTCACCACTCAGGTTCGCGCGATCGCCGAAGTTACGACGGCGGTGACGAAGGGCGACCTGACGCGCTCGATTCAGGTGGAAGCGCGCGGCGAAGTCGCGGAACTCAAAGACTACATCAACACGATGATCGGCAACCTCCGTCTCACCACGGAGCGCAACACCGAGCAGGACTGGCTGAAGACCAATCTGGCGCGCTTCACCAACATGCTGCAGGGCCAGCGCGATCTTGCGACCGTCGGCCGCCTGCTGCTGACCGAGCTGGCGCCGCTGATCAACGCGCATATGGGCGTGATCTACCAGGTCGACAATCCGGAGAATGCGGAACTGCGCCTGTTGTCCGCTTATGCCAGCGACAGCAGCAATCCGCATCCGCAGATCGTCCAGTTCGGCGAGGGACTGATCGGCCAGTGCGCACTCGACAAGCGCCAGCGCCTCGTCTCGGATATTCCCGGCGATGCAGTGCCGATCAATTCGGCGCTGATGCGGATCATGCCGAAGAACCTCGTCGTGTTTCCGGTGCTGTTCGAGAACCAGGTCAAGGCGGTGATCGAGCTGTCGTCGATCTCGTCGTTCACGACCTCGCAGATCACCTTCCTCGAACAGCTGACCGACAGCATCGGCATCGTGCTCAACAGCATCGAGGCGACGATGCAGACCGAAGCCTTCCTCAAGCAGTCGCAGACACTCGCCGGCGAGCTTCAGACCCAGCAGAGGGAATTGCAGCAGACCAACGACCAGCTCGAGCAGAAGGCCCAGCAGCTTGCCGAACGCAATGTCGACGTCGAGCGCAAGAACCAGGAAATCGAGCAGGCCCGGCGCGCGCTGGAAGAGAAGGCGACCGAGCTGTCGCTGACCTCGAAATACAAGTCCGAATTCCTCGCCAACATGTCGCACGAATTGCGGACGCCGCTGAACTCGATCCTGATCCTGGGTCAGCAGCTCACCGAGAATCCGGACGGCAACCTGACCGGCAAGCAGGTCGAGTTCGCCCGCACCATCCACGGCGCCGGCACCGATCTGCTGAACCTGATCAGCGACATTCTCGATCTCTCCAAGATCGAGTCCGGCACGGTGACAGTCGATGCCGAGGAAATCCTCACCTCGAGCCTGCTCGAAACCGTCGGGCGGCCGTTCCGGCACGAGGCGGAGAATCGGCATCTCTCGTTCAGCATCGATGTCGACGCCAACCTTGCGCGCAGCATGGTGACCGACTCCAAGCGGCTGCAGCAGGTGCTGAAGAACCTGCTGTCGAACGCGTTCAAGTTCACTGCCGATGGCGGCGTCAGCCTGACCGTATCGGCCGCGCTCGGCGGCTGGAGCGCGGAGCATCCGATCCTGAACGCCGCGCCCGCCGTCGTTGCGTTCGAAGTGTCGGACACCGGCATCGGCATCCCCCAGGACAAGCAGAAACTGATCTTCGAAGCGTTCCAGCAGGCCGATGCCGGCACCAGCCGGAAATATGGCGGCACCGGTCTCGGGCTTGCCATCAGCCGTGAGCTCGCGGGCCTGCTCGGGGGTGAAATCCATCTGCGCAGTGCGCCGGGCAGGGGCTCGACTTTCATACTTTATCTGCCGTTGAAATATGCAGGACCGTCGGCGGGCCTGCGCCCGCAGCCTCAGCAGGCGCCGATGCCGCACAGCCCGGCGCCGTCGCTGCAAGCATCAGGCGCACAGGAGCGCGTGATCGAGCAGCTTCCTGACGATCGGCTCGACCTCGAGCCCGGCGACACCATTCTCCTGATCGTCGAGGACGATCCGCATTACGCGCGGGTCCTGATCGATCTGGCGCGCGACAAGGGCTTCAAGGTGCTGGTCGCGAGCCGCGGCGCCGAGGCGCTCGATCTGGCCAAGCAGTTCCAGCCAAGCGCGGTCTCGCTCGATGTGTTCCTGCCCGACATGCTCGGCTGGAGTGTGCTGAGCCAGCTCAAGCACAATCCGCTGACCCGTCACATTCCGGTCCAGATCATTACGCTCGACGAGGACCGGCAGCATGCGCTGGCGCGCGGCGCTTTCTCGTTCGTCAACAAGCCGACCACGACCGAAGGCGTCAGCGCGGCGCTGTCGCAGATCAAGGAATATGCGCGACCGCGCCGCAAGCGTCTGCTGATCGTGGAGGACAATGCGGCGGAGCAGCTCAGCATCACCGAGCTGCTGGGTCACGAGGATATCGAGATCGTGACCAGCGGCACCGGGGCAGGGGCACTGTCGACGTTGCGCGAAAATCCGTGCGATTGCGTCGTGCTCGATCTCCGGCTGCCCGACATGAGCGGTTTCGAAGTGCTGGATCAGATCCGCAAGGATGAGACGCTGTCCAATGTTCCCGTTGTCGTGTTTACGGGCCGGGAACTTTCCGCAGAGGAAGACGCGGAACTGCACACGATGGCGCGCAGCATCGTCGTCAAGGGTGTGGAGTCGCCGGAACGCCTGCTCGACGAAACGTCACTGTTCCTGCACCGTGTGATCACGGAATTGCCTGTCGAAAAACAAAGGATGCTGGAGAAACTCAATAGTTCCGACGAAGACCTGATCGGCAAGACGGCGCTGCTGGTCGACGACGACGCGCGAAACATCTTCGCGCTGTCGAGCGTGCTGGAACGGCGAGGTATGAAGGTGTTGACTGCGACAACCGGTCACGAGGCGATCTCGCTGGTCGAATCCAACCCGAAGATCGCGATCGTGCTGATGGACATCATGATGCCGGAAATGGACGGTTATCAGACCATGCAGAAAATCCGAAGCAGCGAGAAGAACCAGCGGCTGCCGATCATCGCGCTGACTGCGAAGGCGATGAAGGGCGACCGTGAGAAATGCCTGGAGGCAGGCGCATCCGACTATCTGGCGAAACCCGTGAACACCGAGCAACTGCTGCTGGCGATCCGCATGTGGCTGCACCGCTGATCGGCGATCGAACATGATGGACCACGAAAAAGTAAACATCCTTCTGGTCGATGACCAGCCGGCGAAGTTGCTGGCCTACGAGGTCATCCTGAAGGAGCTCGGCGAGACACTGGTCGCGGCATCATCGGGCCGCGAGGCGCTCGAGTTCCTGCTCAAGAACGAAGTCGCGGTCATCCTGGTCGATGTCCTGTCTCTTATACACATCTAGATGTGTATAAGAGACAGGGCGATGAAGGGCGACCGTGAGAAATGCCTGGAGGCAGGCGCATCCGACTATCTGGCGAAACCCGTGAACACCGAGCAACTGCTGCTGGCGATCCGCATGTGGCTGCACCGCTGAACGGCTCATCATGATGGAACATGCGAAGGTCAACATCCTCCTGGTCGACGATCAGCCGGCGAAGCTGCTGGCCTACGAGGTCATCCTTAAGGCTGTCTCTTATACACATCTAGATGTGTATAAGAGACAGGTGCGGGTGAGCGGCGTCACTGTCGACATTACTGATCGCAAGAAGGCCGAAGAGCGCCAGAGCCTCTTGACCCGCGAGGTCGATCATCGCGCCAAGAACGCGCTCGCGCTCGCGCAATCGATCGTGCGGCTGACACGCGCGCAGAACGTGACCGCTTATGTGCGGGCGGTCGAGGGCCGCATCACGGCGCTCGCGCGCGTCCACACCGTGCTGTCGCTGTCGAGCTGGCAGGGAGCCGAAATCCGGCGGCTGGTGACCGAGGAGATCGCACCTTATTCGGAGGCCGGGCAGATCCAGATCGACGGCGACGAGGTGCAGTTGCTGCCCGCGACCGCGCAGACGCTGGCACTCGCGCTGCATGAACTCGTCACCAACTCCGCCAAATACGGCAGCCTGTCGGGGCTGTCGGGCCGGCTCGCGATCACCTGGGAGGTGCAGGACGATACGCTGATCCTGGTGTGGGTGGAATCCGGCGGGCCGCCGGTGACCAAGCCGAAGCAGAAGGGTTTCGGCACCAGAAGCGTGATCGCCAGCATCGAGACTCAGCTCGGCGGACGGGCCGATTTCGATTGGCGCGCCGAGGGCCTGATTTGCCGGCTTACCGTACCTCTCAAGGCGCTCGTCGGAGAGGCGACGGCCTACCGCGATCTGTCGGCGGCCGCGCGCAAGCCGATGATCAGTTCCAGGGCGGTGTAGCGCATCTCCTCGAGTCCGACGTGCCAAGTGCTGCGGCAGGTCCTGTCGACCGGACCGAGCGATTCGAGCCGGACTCATGCAGACGACATTGTGAACGCCGCCGACGGTCGAACCGCGCTATCACCGGCCTGACCGACCGACCCCATACGAGGCACATATGCCCAGGACCAATCTTGCCGGCGTGAGTATGTCGGTCGTTGTTCTCGCCGCGATCGGCGTCACACGATCGGGTGCCGAACCCGTGCTGAAAGGGGCGGAGGCCTTTGGCGATTGGCAGCGCGACAAGCCGGGCGTCGTCCGCTTGATCACCCCGCAGGACTTGCCAAAACCCGGAGCGACGGCCTCCAGCAGCAATTCGTCGCGCGTGGTGTCGAGACCTGCCTCGGCGGTGCCCCAGGTGCCGGCGGGTTTCAAGATCGAGTTGTTCGCCAGCGGGCTGAGCGGGCCGCGGATCATCCGCACCGCGCCCAATGGCGATATCTTCGTCGCGGAAACCAGCTCCGGCCGAGTCCTTGTCCTGCGCGGCGGCGAGGGGGCCGCGAAGCGCCTGACCAACGAGGTCTACGCTTCCGGATTGAACCGGCCGTTCGGCATCGCGTTCTTCCCAAGCGGCGACAATCCGCAATGGATCTACGTCGCCAACACCGACAGCGTGGTGCGCTTTGCCTACCGCAACGGCGATCTCAAGGCGTCGGCAAAGCCCGAGACGATCGTCGCCCGCCTGCCGCACGGTTACGGCCATTCCACGCGCGACATCGTGTTCACACCGGACGACAAGCGGATGCTGGTGTCCGTCGGTTCGGCCGGCAACGCAGGCGAGGGCCTTGGCCGACCTCCGGAAGGCATCGAGGCCTGGAGCCGAGATCATGCGCTCGGCGCGGCTTGGGGAACCGAAACCGATCGCGCCGCGGTGCTCGCCTTCGATCCCGACGGCAAGAACCAGAAGCTGTTTGCCACCGGGATCCGCAACTGCGTCGGCCTTGCTATTCAGCCTGGAAGCGGCACGCCGTGGTGCTCAACGAACGAGCGCGACGGCCGCGGCGACAATCTGGTGCCTGACTATGTGACGCGGATCCGCGAGGGCGCATTCTACGGCTGGCCCTGGTACTACATCGGCGCCAACGAAGACCCCGCGCATGCCGGAGAGCGGCCGGACCTGAAGGACAAGGTGACCGTTCCCGACGTCCTATTGCAGGCCCACTCGGCCTCGCTCGGGCTGACCTTCTACACCGGCAGCAGCTTTCCGCCGGAATATCGCGGCGACGCCTTCGCAGCCGAGCACGGCTCGTGGAATCGGTCGAAGCGGACCGGCTACAAGGTCATTCGCATCAGGCTGAAGGACGGCGTGCCGACCGGCGAGTACGAGGATTTCGTGACCGGCTTTGTGATCAGCGACAACGAGGTCTGGGGCCGTCCGGTCGGTGTGACCGTGGCGCGCGACGGCGCGCTGCTGGTCTCCGAAGACGGCAATGGCACGATCTGGCGCGTCAGCCGCGAATAGCCGTCCAGACCACCGCCGCTATCCAAGGCCATCCTTGAGGCCATATTCCTCGTAGATCGTGAGAGGATTGGTATCCGGAAAGAGCCGGCACTTGGCCTGCGCCAGATGCAGCGCGACGGCTCCGGCTTCGCATCTTGCGGTCAGGAGCTTCCGGACATCCTCCATATGCGCGCGCGGCTGATGCCTCGCCGGCAATTGTTCGAGTGCGACCAGCGCAGTCGCCAGGGCCTCTGTGACCACCCAATCGTCGTGTCCGGTAATTCCCTTTCGCGGCATCGCCACACCCTCCGTAGCACCGGCTGCGACATTGTAACGCGAGATGGGTGGGGGCTGTCATCAAGCAACATGGCTAGGCAGGAGGGAACAAATTCGAGCGATCCTGCCACGATGCGCCGCGGGAACCGCCGTGGCAGTGTGCGCAGCCAATGATTAGAACAACCGTTACATCCCAATCAGTTCGCCCGATGTTCGAACCCTACCTCTCTGCCTGGAGTCTCATCCCTGACGGCGCTCCCGTCGTGACGCACGCCGCACGGCTGCTGCCGGTGCGACGGCACGGCGAGCCGGCCATGCTGAAACTCTCCAACGAGCCGGACGAACGCTTGGGCGCCATCGTCATGACGTGGTGGGACGGAGACGGCGCGGCGCGGGTTCTCGCCCATGACGGCGCGGCGCTTCTGCTCGAAAGGGCGATGGGTGAGGCTTCGCTAAGCGAAATGGCACGCACCGGCCATGACGATGCGGCTTGCGGAATTCTCTGTGCAACCGCCAATCGCCTTCACGCCCCACGAGCGAAACCGCGGCCGGATTTGACGCCACTGACGGACTGGTTTCGCGAGTTGTGGCCCGCCGCACGGGCGCATGGCGGCATCCTGAGCCGATCGGCGGATATCGCCGAAGGACTGCTCGCCGATCAGCGCGAAATCGTGGTCCTGCATGGTGATCTGCACCACGACAACGTGCTCGACTTCGGTGCGCGTGGCTGGCTCGCGATCGATCCCAAGCATCTCATCGGCGAGCGTGGCTTCGACTTCGCCAACATCTTCACCAATCCGGATCTTGCCGATCCGACACGACCGGTCGCGACCGAGCCCGGACGATTTGCGCGGCGTCTCGATATCGTTGTGGAGATGGCGCGGCTCGATCGCCGGCGCTTGCTGTCATGGATCGTCGCCTGGACCGGCCTGTCGGCCGCGTGGTTTCTCGGCGATGATGATCCGCTCGCTGCTATCGACCTGCAGATTGCAAATCTTGCCGAGGCCGAGCTCGACCGGATGGCGTAGTGTCTGTCGACACGCAACGCGCCGTCAACACGATGTCAGCAGCAGTGACGACGGCTCGGCAACTTCAGGCCACTGCATCAATGATGACCGCCGTGGCGGGCAAATAGCCGGCCCCAACGACCTGGCTTGCAGATCGTCTCACCTCGGCGAGCCTGATTTCGGCCAAGGCTCTCTGGGCTGACGGCATCCTCGGTCGAGCCCGTGATCTCCCAGGCACTCCTGTCCTCGGCGGCATGCCGGCATCACCAGCCCGTAGCCGGCAACCGATGCCTCGCGGCCCTTGACAAGAACAATTTCATATAGTGGAATTGAATTACACATAGAAGAATTGATACAGGGTGGAAATGGCGCGGCTCACTCCCATTCAGCGCAAGGCGGACACCGACGGTCTCGACCATGCGGGCGACGACACGCGGGTCGTACAGGGGTTATCGCGCGGGCTGACCGTGCTGCGTGCGTTTCGGCCCGGCGAAACCTCACTCAGCAACAGCGAGCTCGCGGCGCGTACCGGACTTGCCAAGGCCACGATCTCTCGGTTGACACAGACGCTGACCGCGCTGGGCTACCTTTCCTACGCGCCGCGGCTCGGCCGCTATCAGCTCGGCGCGGGCGTGGTCGCGTTGTGCCACTCGCTGCTCGCCGGCATGCCGCACCGCATCGCTGCACGCCCGCTGCTGCAGGAGATCGCCGACTTCGCTCGTATCCCGGCTTCGCTCGGTATGCGTGACCAGTCCGAGATGGTCACGATCGAGACGGCGCGACATCCTCATATGCGGCCGATGCGCTTCGATCTGGGATCGAAGCTGCCAATCGAGACCACTGCGATGGGGCGCGCCTATCTGTTCGGCCTTCCCGTCGAGGAGCGTGAGCTGCTGCTCAAGCGTCTCCGCCTGCAGCATACGCGCGAGGACTGGCGCGATATCCGTGCCGGCATCGACAAGGCTTTCGAGCAACTCGCCGATCATGGGTTCTGTGTATCGCTTGGCGACAGGCGCCCCGACGTATTCGCCGTCGGCGCGCCGCTGGTGACGCCCGAGGGCATTGTGCTTGCGATCAACTGCGGCGGCATGCCGTCCGAGGTCAGTGCGGAGCGGCTCGAGCACGAGATCGGTCCGCGGATCGCGCAGGCCGCAGCCCAGATTTCCGCGGAGCCAACGTCCCATGCGTAATTTCACCAAGCCTGGCCGTTCCGAGGCCGTCAGTTCGCACGGTATGGTCTGTACGTCGCATCCGGCGGCTTCGCTTGCCGGCCTCGATATGCTCCGCTCGGGCGGTAACGCGATCGATGCGGCGATCGCTGCGATCGCGGTGCAGGGCGTGGTCGAGCCGCACATGACCGGTATCGGTGGCGACTGTTTTGCGCTGTTCGCACGGAACGGCGGAAGACCCATTGCGCTCGATGGTTCGGGGCGCGCTCCGGCGGCTGCGGACGCCGCCTGGTATGCCGAGCGAGGTTTCGACGCCATTCCCGCGGAATCGCCGCATGCGGTCACGATTCCCGGCGCTCCGGCGGCCTGGTGCACGCTCAATCGCGATCACGGCAGGAAGCACCTCGCCGAGGTCCTCGCGCCGGCAATTCGGCTCGCCGAAGACGGCATGTGCGTCACTCCGCGTGTCGCCTGGGATTGGGGACGGCAGATCGAGAAACTGTCGCGTGATCCCGATACGCGGGCCAAGTTCCTGCCCGACGGTCAGGCACCGCGAAGGGGCGACACTTTCCGCAACCCGGCGCTCGCCGCGACGCTACGCAAGGTCGCGCATCAGGGCGCCGGTGCCTTCTATCAAAATGGCATCGCTTCCGCGCTGGCGCGCAAGCTCAAGGCGCTCGGCGGCCTGCATGAAATGGACGATTTCGCGCAGGAGCGGAGCGACTATGTCGAGCCGATCAGCGCACCGTATCGCGGCTACACCGTCTACGAATGCCCACCGGCAGGTCAGGGCCTGGCAGCACTGATGATCCTGCGCACGATCGAAGGGCTCGCCTTTGGCGATGCGGGGCATTCCGAGGCGGACCGCATCCATTTGCTCGCAGAAGCCACCAAGGCGGCCTATCGCGCACGCGATGCCTATTTTTGCGATCCCGCGCACCGACCGACGGCGACGAACGAATTCCTGTCGGATGCGTGGACAGCGCGGACTCGCGCGCTCATCGCGCCGGACCGCGCCAGCGCTCCTGCCTACTGGCACGACGCCGAGCACAAGGACACCACGTTGGTCACGGTGGTCGACAGCGATCTCAATGCAGTCTCGCTGATCAACTCGCTGTTCGCGCCATTCGGCAGCGGCATCTACGAGCCCGAAACCGGCGTGCTGCTGCACAATCGCGGCATGGGCTTCCGCACCAACCCCGATCATCCAAGCGCGATCGCGGCCGGCAAGCGGCCGATGCATACCATCATCCCGGCGCTGCTTTACCGCGACGACAAGCCGGTGATGCCGTTCGGGGTGATGGGCGGACACTATCAGGCGACCGGGCATGCACATTTCATCTCGCAGATTCTGGATCGAGGTCTCGGTCTTCAGGAAGCCAGCGACATGCCGCGCTCGTTCGCCTTCGACGGCAAGCTGTCGCTCGAGACCACGGTCCCGCCAGCGGTCAAAGCCGACCTCGAGGCACGCGGCCACATCGTCGAGTGGTCGGAGTTTCCGATCGGGGGCGCCCAGGCGGTCTGGATCGATCGCGATCGCGGCGTGCTGACCGGAGCCTCCGATCATCGCAAGGATGGGATGGCGTTGGGTCTGTAGTGCAGGACGAACCAGCCTGACGCAAACCGCGGGCAGGCGAGCGGCGTGGACGGAGCATCGGATGACTTCACGAGACCACGGAGCTGCGCAGCGCGCGTTGGCCGAGCCGTCATCGGCCCCCGAAGCGACACAGCCTGCGATCCGGCTAGCCTGCGTCAACAAGGCCTACGGCACCGGCGATGCGAGTCTGCTGGCGCTGCATGATGTCAACCTCGATATCCGCGGCGGCGAGTTCGTGGCCGTGGTCGGTCCGTCCGGGTGCGGCAAGTCGACCATGCTGCGGGTGGTGGCGGGACTGATTCCGCCTGGCAGCGGCGAAGTGTGGATTGGTGGCAGCCGGGTGCGAGGTACACGGCGCGACATCGGCATCGTGTTCCAGTCGCCGGTGCTGTTCCCCTGGCGCACCGTACTGGAAAACGTGCTGTTGCCGATCGACGTCCAAGGGCTACATCGCAACGACAATCTCGCGAAGGCGCGCGAGCTGCTGGCGCTGGTCGGCTTGCGCGATTTCGAGACGCGCTATCCGGCGGAACTGTCTGGCGGCATGCAGCAGCGCGTCGGCATTGCACGGGCGCTGGTCCACGATCCGTCGATCCTGCTGATGGATGAACCGTTCGGTGCGCTGGATGCGATGACGCGGGAGCACATGAATGTCGAGCTGCAGCGGCTGTGGCAATCCCGNNNTCGCGCAGTCTCGACACTGTCTCTTATACACATCTAGATGTGTATAAGAGACAGGACCAAGACAGTCCTGTTCATTACCCACTCGATCTCGGAAGCCGTATTCCTCGCAGATCGCGTCGTGGTGATGACGCCGCGACCTGGACGCATCGCCGAGGTGATCGAGATCACGCTGCCACGGTCGCGCAGTCTCGACATGATGAGCACCGCGCCGTTCGGCGACTATGTACGGCGCATCCGCAACCACTTTGGCGCATTGGGAGTGACCGACTGATGAACAGCTCCGTCGACACCACGCAGAACCGGCTGCTCAGCATCGTCCTGCTGGTCGCCGCGCTGGCGATCTGGGAGCTAGCCGTGCGCCTGCTCGGCGTTCCCGCATTCGTGCTGCCTTCGCCGTCGGCGGTGGCCGCCGGGTTGTGGCGGGGATTTTCCAGCGGGCTCTATTTGCAACATATCGGCGTGACCGTATTCGAAGTGCTGCTCGGATTCGCGCTTGGCTGCAGCCTCGGATTCGTGCTCGGCGTCGCGGTGGCGCTCAATCGCCATGTCGCCTATTTTCTCTACCCCTATATCGTCATGTTCCTGTCGATGCCGAAGGTGGCGCTGGCTCCGCTGATCGTCCTGTGGTTCGGACTCGGCATGATCTCAAAGATCGTCACCGCGGCGCTGGTCTCGTTCTTTCCATTGATGGTCAACACCATCGCCGGGCTGAATGCGGCGGATGCCGACCGCGTCGACCTGATCCGCTCGCTCGGCGGCACCGAGCGGCAGATCTTCACCATGCTGCGGTTGCCGACGGCGCTGCCGATGGTGATCGCGGGGCTCGAGATCGCAATCACGCTATCCCTGATCGGCACCGTCGTCGCCGAGTTTCTCGGAGCAGAGCAGGGTCTCGGCATGCTGATGCAGAGCATGAATTTCTCGATGGATATCGCAGGGTCGTTCTCGGTGCTGATCGTGCTCGCAGTCGTTGGCCTCGCCCTTAACCAGACGCTGCTCGCGATCCGGCACCGCGTTCTGTTCTGGGAGCGGCTCGGGCGTGGAGCGTCGAGCGCGTCGACGGCCTCGCCAACCGCGGGTGCGACGGCGCAGGCAAAACAGATCACATCCTGACCATCTGCCGAGATCATCCAGGCCTTTCCTGCGGGAGGATGCCATGAAGCAACGTTGCAGACGCAACCGTGTTGTCGGTGCGATCATGATTGCCGCCGCGCTTGCAGGCTCCGCTACCGCCGCCGCGGCGCAGACGAAGGTCCGCGTCGGCTGGTGCACCAGCGTATTGACCCTTGGCGTCGTGCCGTTCGCGGTGGCCATCAAGACGGGCTGGTACAAGCAACTCGGGATCGATGTCGCGCTTGTGAACCTGCCGGGCTCTTCCGACTGCGTGCGCAATGTCGCGACCGGCGAAGTGCTGGTCGCGGTCCCGACCGTCGAGCCGGTCGCGATCCTGGCGCTGACCGGCGTCAAGACCCAGGTGTTCTACACCGCGTTCCGTCGCAATATCTTCGGCCTTGCCGTGCCCGCAGGCAGCCCCATCGCCAGCTACGGAAATCTCAAGGACAAGAAAATCGGAGTGACGTCGATGGCGTCGGCCGGCGTGGTCGTCGCCCGTTCGGTCGCGACCTCGGCAGGGCTCGATCCTGACCGCGACATCAAGATCGTCGTGTCAGGCCAGCCGGCGCAGAGCGCTTTGCTGTTGAAGCGCGGCGACATCGATGCCGTATCGCAGTGGGACGTGCAGTACACGCTGATGGAGCTCGCGGGAGTGCCGATGCGCCCACTGGCCGATCGCGAGTTGGAGTCGTTCCCCTCCAATAGTTTCGTCGCTCGGCCCGACACGATCCAGACCAAGGGCGAGTTGCTGGCGCGGCTGGTGCGCGGCTACGCCATGGGCACACTTTTCGCCCTGCGCAATCCGCGGGCCGCTGCCGAGATGTATCACGCGGTGTACCCGCAAGTGGTGCCAACGGGCATGGACCCGGATCGGGCGCTTGAGCAGACCATCGCGCTGCTGAAGACGGTGACACCGAAGATGTCGCTGGAAGCCGGCGCCGACAAATGGGGCTCCAGCAATTTCGACACGTATCAGGCCTATCTCGACTGGCTGCTGAAGGCCGGCGTGCTGAAAGACCACGTCGATGCGCACGAGATCGTCACCAATGCGCTCGTCGATCAGGTCAATGATCATCTCGACGTGAAGGCCGTCGAGGCTGCTCTGTCTCGCTGAAGCCCTTGCCATCCCAAGTCGCTCCAACGTCAGGAACCTCCAATGGCTGACATGATTGCGCTCGATACGCCGCCCAACGACCTCGAAGCCTACTGGATGCCAATGACGCCGAACCGGCGCTTCAAGAAGGCACCGCTATTCTTTTCCGCCGCGAGTGGCATGCACTACGAGACGCCTGATGGAAGGCGCGTGCTGGACGCGATCGCAGGATTGTGGTGCGTCAACGCTGGTCATTGCCATCCAAAGGTGGTCGAGGCGATCCGCGACCAGGCTGGCAAGCTCGACTACGCCTCGAGCTTCGGCGTAGGCCACCCGCTTGCCTTCCATTACACCAACCGGCTGGTGACGATCGCGCCGGAAGGATTCAATCACGTCTTCCTGGCCGGCTCCGGCTCCGAGGCGGTCGACACCGCGCTGAAGATCGCGCTTGCATGTCAACGCGCGCGTGGGCAGGGCCATCGTCAGCGCCTGATCGGTCGGCAGCGCAGCTATCACGGTATGGGCTTTGGCGGGCTGTCGGTCTCGGGGATCGGCTGGCATCGCGCGCAATTCGGCGTCCTGATGCCTGGCGTCTCGCATCTGCCGCATACCCACGACCTGACGCGCAATGCCTTCAGTCGAGGCCAGCCTGACCACGGCGCTGAGTTCGCCGACGCGCTGGAAGGCATTCTCGCGGCCTGCGATCCCTCGACCGTTGCAGCCGTGGTCGTCGAACCGGTTGCGGGAGCCGGGGGCGTGTTGCCGCCGCCGCGCGGCTATCTCGAGCGGTTGCGCGCCACCTGTGATCGCCACGGCATCCTTCTGATCTTCGACGAGGTGGTCACTGGCTTCGGCCGGCTCGGCGCGCCTTTTGCCGCGCAAGCCCTCGGCGTGTTGCCCGATCTGATCACCTGCGCCAAGGGCATGACCAACGGCGCGGTGCCGATGGGCGGGGTGCTGGTGCGTGACACCGTTTATGAGTCACTCGCCCAGGGCTCCGAGGCCAGCGTGGAACTCGCCCACGGCTACACCTATTCCGGTCATCCGCTCGCCTGCGCCGCGGCACTCGCCACGCTTGATTGCTATCTGAACGAAGGCCTGTTTGAGCGCGCGAGGAATCTGGCACATATCTGGGAGGATGCGCTGCACAGCCTGCGTGGCAGACCGCATGTAAGGGACATCCGCAATCTCGGCCTGCTCGGTGCGGTCGAGATCGAATCGGCAGCGGAGATGCCTGGGCAGCGCGCGCGCAAATGCGCCGACGTCTGCCTTGACCATGGCGTTTTCGTCCGCGCGCTCGGCGACACGCTGGTGCTCTCGCCGCCGCTGATCATTGAGCAGCGCCAGATCAGCGAAATCTGTGATGCGATCGCGTCGGGACTCGAAGCGGCAGCAAGGCTTTGACTTGCGACTAGGCCGCCATCGCGGTGGTCGGCGACACGCTCAAGATCCGCCACTTCGATATGTCGAAGAAGTACGCAGCCTTGATGCGCGCGGACGCGGGGTCCGGCGCCTGAATCGCCGTGTGGAATTTTCGCGTCCCATCGCTCAGCGAAATCCGGAATGTCTGCATTGGTCGAACCTCCACGCGCGGATGCTGCGGCAGGGAGGGTTAATATCCGGTTCCTATCGACGATCCTCACGCGGCGCGTGTGCCTTCAGGTAGTCCCTTGCTCGCGTGAATCGGAGGGCAGCCGCACCACCGTGTCTTCCGCGCCGACGACGCGCCCGTCCTGCGCGCGCAGTTCGAGTCGACGCACCGGCAGTCCGCTCTTTCGATCGACCAGCAGCACATGTGCCTCGTCGGGCTCGAAGAAGAAGTCCTCGCCCCATTGCCGGAGCGCAACGAGGAGCGGGAACAGGCCGCGGCCCTTTTCGGTCAGCACATATTCCTGATAGGGACCGCCGTCCGCCGCGGGCACGGTCTCCATGATGCCGTGTGCCAGCAGGTTGCGCAGCCGGGCCGAGAGGATGTTCTTGGCGAGCCCGAGGCTCTTCTGAAATTCGCCGAACCGGCGCAACCCGTCGAACGCATCGCGGACGATCAATAGCGACCACCAGTCGCCGATCGCATCCAGCGGCCGGGCCACGCCGCACATCGAGTCCTTGTGGCTCACTCTCTTGGCCATCGCGCTTTGCCTGCAGCTCCTCGATCTGTTTGCCGATCGACGGGCGGCGCGTCCGACGAATCCGACCGATCACAAGTCCGATATATCGGTTGCAAAATAAAACCTCAAGCGATACACGATGGTTTCAAATTAAAACCAAACGAGGTTCGCCATGATTCAATCCGACGTCACCTTCGACGGCACCTTTCCGTTCGCGCCGCATTTCAGCGCGGCGCCAGGCTTTCGGATGCATTATGTCGACGAGGGCCCGCGGGACGGCGAGACGGTGCTTTGCCTGCATGGCGAACCGACCTGGGGCTATCTGTTCCGCCACTTGGTCCCGGTGCTGAGCGCCACGCACCGGGTGGTCGTTCCGGATCACATGGGCTTCGGCAAGAGCGCGACGCCGGCACAGCGCAGCTATTGGCTACAGGACCATGTCGACAATCTTGCCGCGCTGGTCCTGGCACTCGATCTCACCGACATCACGCTGGTGATGCATGATTTTGGCGGCCCGGTCGGTATGGGGTTCGCGGCGCGTCACCCGGATCGCATCCGCCGCATCATCGCGGCCAACGGACCGACACCGTTCGGACAGAGCGACCTGTTCGACCGCGTCACCGCGAATGCGCAGGTCTCGCCATGGTTTCAATGGATCGCGAAGGCCGAGGCGAGCGGCGAGCTTGAGCCGGTTCTCGGGCAACTCGGCTTCAACATCCTGAGCACGCTCAAACTCAACGGCTTCGAGAACCACACCGTGATCACCGACGCCTGGCTTGCGGCCTATGGTGCACCTTTTGCGCAACCGTCCGATTGCCTCGGTGCGATCGGATGGGCCAAGGGATTTGCGATCGGCGCACACCAATTCGAGACGCCGGATCCGGCGGCCGATCGCGCGATCCGTGGCAAGCCAGCGCTCGCGGTCTGGGGCGAGGCGGATCGCACGCTGCGCGCAGAGCATTTCCTGCCGCTGTTCTCGGAGCTATTCCCCGCGGCGCCGATCAAGCGTCTCGCCGGCGTCGGGCATTGCTGCTTCGAGGATGCGCCGGAGGAAATCAGCAGCCTGATTGCGGAGTTTATCGGGCATAGCTGACGGCATGCTGGCCGATTGAGCGGGGACCTCGCGACAGGCCCGCGCGGATTGAATTCACCGGCGGTAATGGGACCGCCCGGTGACGCTCGCTCTCGATGACCGAGAGTCAGATTGAGCTGGCTGCGGTCCGATTGCGACGGCGATAGGCAATGAAGCCGATGCCGGCAAAGCCGAGCAACATCATCGCCCACGTTGACGGTTCGGGGACGGCCGGCACTGCGACGTTCACCAGCTGGAAATCCGCTCCGCCTGACCAAGTCATTTCAACCACAGAGCCGCTCGACTGGCCTTGCTGGTCAGATCCAGATCCTGGCCCGGAGCCGGTCGCGTCCTGCCAGCGACTGGTGGGGCCCTCATAACCGGTTGAAGTGCCCCCAGTGGAGCCGAGTGTGTAGCCCATTGCGGCGAACTGCGGGGCGTAGGCCGAATAGTCCGGCGCCGCCCAGCCCGGGCCCGACAGCAAAAGCAAAAACAACGAACTCAACAATACGCGCATTTTCATACTCAATTTACAAAACGGATCAATTCCATCCTTCCCGCAGGGGTTGAGTCAAGGCTGCCGATCAAAAGAAACAGCCTTGACTTTTCAACCGGCGCGCGAGCGCAGCGAGCCTCAGGCGCCTAGCCCTGAACCGCCCATGCAACCACATCCACCAGCAGCCAGATCCATCCGAGGGCTGCGATGGCGACGGCGGTCAGATAGGTCCTGCGGCGAAGGTGAGGTGCCATGGCGAAACCCATACATCATCGCCTCGGTCGGCGGTGACGGCGGCTGGGTTTAACCTTACCGGGAGCGGCCTCCGGCATGGGCACGCCGCCGGCGGGAAATACCCGCACGCACGGCGTAACCAACGACAAATCCCGCGACGAACATGAAGATCAATGTGGCGGTGAGAGCGATCGGGTCTGTCATGCGACAGACTATGGCGCGCGGTGCTGACGTCAGCCTTACGGAACCCGATTTGGCCTTGCCGTACCCAAGCCGCCTCGTGATCGCGAGACGATCTGGCGGAAGGGGTGGGATTCGAACCCACGGTACCCTTGCGGGCACGCCGGTTTTCAAGACCGGTGCCTTAAACCACTCGGCCACCCTTCCGTCTGTGCAGGATCAGGCCCTTAGCGTAGGGCGGCGCCGAACGCAACGCGAACTTGATGACGGCGCCACGTCCAGCGTCCGTTGATCGGCCCGTCAGCGGCCGGCGTGGACTGAACTTCGACGCATGCGCGCAACGTCGTTGACCGCGACCGCCAACGCCGGCCATCATGACCGGCATGAAGCGTGTCCTCTTTCTCTGCACCGGAAATTACTACCGAAGCCGCTACGCGGAAGAACTGTTCAATCACCTTGCGCACAACGAAGAGCTGCCGTGGCGTGCCTTCTCCAGAGGTGCGGCCGAACGCGGATCGCCGGACAATGTCGGACCGATGTCGCACTTTGCGGCCGATCGGCTCCGCGCAAGCGGCATCGTTCCGGAGGGTGCGACGCGCTATCCGCAACCATGCGTATTGGCCGACTTCGACGACGCCGACCTCGTAATCGCGCTCAAGGAGGCCGAGCATCGCCCGCTCGTCGAGCGCCGGTTCCCCGAGGCTGCCGGCAGGGTGACCTATTGGCATGTGCACGACATCGACGTGGCCGATCCCGCGGTGGCGCTACCGGTGATNCGAACGCAACGCGAACTTGATGACGGCGCCAGGCCCAGAGGTCGTCGATCGGCCCGTCAGCGGCCTGCGCGGGCTGAACTTCAGCGCAACGTCTGAGGCGTGGGCGAGACCGCAGATCACGCGCGTGCGACGCTTGCGTCACATGCGCGCAACGTCGTTGACCGCGACCGCCAACGCCGGTCATCATCACCGGCATGAAGCGTGTCCTCTTTCTCTGCACCGGCAATTACTACCGAAGCCGCTACGCAGAAGAGCTGTTCAATCACCTTGCGCGCGGCGAACAGCTGCCGTGGCGTGCCTTCTCCAGAGGAGCGGCGGAACGCGGATCGCCGGACAATGTCGGACCGATGTCGCACTTTGCGGACGATCGGCTCCGTGCAGTCGGCATCATTCCGGAGGGTGCGGAGCGCTATCCGCAACCATGTTCCCTGGCCGACTTCGACGGCACCGACCTCGTGATCGCGCTGAAGGAGGCCGAGCATCGGCCGCTCATCGAACGCCGGTTCCCCGAGGTCGCGGGCAGGGTGACCTATTGGCACGTGCACGACATCGACGTGGCCGATCCCGCGGTGGCGCTGCCGATGATCGACGGTCTCGTTGGCGAACTGGTTACATCGCTCAGATAGGCCGTTCACGCTTGAGGAAGATTGCCAGCGCATACTCCGCCGGGCGCGCCAACCGGTCTCTGATCCGTGCGAGCTCGTCGACGGCGACGATCGCAAGACGGCCTTCCGTCACCGTCAATTGGTCGATCGGCACGTCGCGCGCGAGGAACACCTCGCCGCGAAGACTGCCTCCTGGGGTCGAGTAATCCGGTCCGGAATAACTCCCGATCAGCTCGAAGCGTTGGGGCGGCAAATAGTAGCCGATCTCCTCGTGGACTTCGCGCACCACGCATTCCAGGAAGGTCTCGGTGCCCTCTCGTCGGCCGCCGAACAGGCTGATCTTGCCGGGATCGGAGACATGGGGGAGGTCGTCACGTAGCTGCAACAGCAGCCGGCCATCCGTGCTGACGAGGAGAGCCGATGTTCCCTCCCTGACGCTGCCTGCCATCCGCGAATCCCCCTTGGGTGGGGTGAACGTGCATCATCGCCGGCATCGGGAAAAGCTGCACAGCTGCGCAGCGCTGGCCTGCCACGGCGCGTCGTAGATCTGGTCGTCTGATCAGGTGGGGCAGCAGGAAACTTTGGGAATGGTCGGCACGCCTCGGAGGGATCGCCCGTATACCGGAATGTACCTATGCCAGCTCAGGCAGCGCGCGGAGGGGATAGCCGGTATCCGTGGAGGGCGTCGAGGGACGCCCAACATCACCTTCAGCCGAAAGCAAACGCTAGCAGGCTCGAGCACAGCAGCACGAGGCTTGCTGCGGTCAGGGTCAGAAATCCGTCGGAGACCAAATCGTGATTACGCATGATACACCTGCCTTGACCCGATGCTCATCCGAATTGATTAAAGCTTTCCGAACACTCACTCCTGGAAAGAGGTGACGCGTCTTTCCGCCTTCAGCGGACCGTCAGGCCCGGTACCGATAGCCTTCCACRGCRTGCGCCARGAAGATCGCCGCACTCACCAGGCCCATCACCGCTGTAACCGTCTCGATCATCGCAAACTTCCTTTGCGCCCCACGCGGAAGAGAAAACGATTGCAGCGTTGCACAGTCAAAAAGATTCAATTGTTGGAATCGCAGATGCGCCCGGACTGATGATTTGCTGCAACAGTGTGTGTGATCGCGGGACAGGCGAGGGCATTTTGCGCGGGCGGAGCTCAGTAGAACAACGGAGGACGCGCAACAACCGGTTTACCAAAGTGCCGTAGCCTCAGGGCTCTCCCCATTTCCGCCGTCTTCCGGTTGCGATATCGTCACGCTCTGGTGCGGAAGGTGGGCCGCGCAGTGACGGAAAGACCTCGATGCCTCGAAGCGGGCGCGGGTCCGACAGAATGGTACTTGGGGCATATGGGGATTAGACGGCCAGATTCGATGATCCGGACGGCGCGCGGCGCCGTTGCGGTGGCGACGTGCCTCGTCCTCGCCAATTGTGCCTCCTCAAGCAAGTTCGCCAGCCGGGTCGATCCGAAATACGGCGTATCGTCGAGCCCACGCGTCGTGGCGTTGGGCGACCCCGTGCCGAAAGGCGGCGGCACCTACCGTATCGGCAAGCCCTATGTTGTCGCCGGCCGTACCTACGTGCCGGAGGAGAACGAGAATTA
>BFBZ01000820.1_pt1 | contig 24774 bp, 24 predicted proteins | sample 1888401 | NCBI WGS metagenome assembly BFBZ01 (sample SAMD00112614, study PRJDB3348) | symbiont metagenome | host: Chara braunii
GCCGATGATCACCGCGCCATACATCATGCCATAGTAGGAGCCGAGATCGTTGTCGCCGTTCTTGTGCGCCTGCGAGGCGGTACGCCATTCCAGCAGGTTCTGCCGGCTGACGAACAGCCGGTAGAAGGTGCGGATGATCGCGTCGCCCATCATCCAGGCCAGATGCGCCATGAGAACGATTTTCAGCGCCACCATGGCGGTGCCAAAGGCAACGTCGCGGGCCAACGCCGAGAAATGGCCACGCGGCGTCTGGTCGCCGCTCTTCGGCAGGATCGCGTTGACGATGTCGAAGGTGGGCGCCATGAACAAAGTGAGAATGAGCAGCGCCTGCCATTGCGCCGCCTGCGTGAAGGGCAGCAGCGCCCAGCCGGCGATCGCCGCCATCACCCAGAAGATCGGTGTCAGCGAGCGGCGCAGATTGTCGACCATCTTCCAGCGCGACAGCGCCGGTACGCCGGAGCGCGGATCGAGGATGAAGCCGAGCAACTGCCAGTCGCCTCGCGCCCAGCGATGATGGCGCGACGCGTCGACGGAATAGCGCGTGGGATAGTCCTCGACCAGTTCGACATCGGTGACCAGCGCCGAACGCGCCAGCGCGCCCTCGAGCAGATCATGGCTGAGGATGGTATTTTCCTCGATACGCCCCTGCAGGGCCGCTTCGAAAGCATCAACGTGGTAAAGGCCCTTGCCGGTGAAGGAACCGTCACCGAACACGTCCTGGTAGAGATCGGATACGGCGAAGACATAAGGATCCAGGCCGCGATTGGCGGAGAAAACCCGCTGGAAGAACGACGCATCATCGCCTGATGTCAGCGAGGCGGTGATGCGCGGCTGGAGGATCGCATAGCCGGCCGTGACCACGTGCTTTGCCGCATCGAAATGCGGCCGGTTCAGCGGATGAGCAAGCTTGCCGACCAGCGTCGCAACAGCGTCGCGCGTGGTGCGCGTGTCGGCGTCGAGCGTCATCACGTAGACGACGTTTTCCGGCAAGGGCACGGCCAGAGGCAGGAAGGTGGTGTCGCTGTCGCCACGCAGCATCAGGTTCAGTTCATGCAGCTTGCCACGCTTGCGCTCCCAGCCCATCCATGCGCCCTGGGCGGCGTTGTACAGCCGGTGCCGGTGCAACAGATAAAAGCGGGGTGCCCCGGTTTCGACGGGATAGCGGGCGTTCAGCCGGGCGATCTCAGCGCGAGCGTATTCGAGGATTTCCATATCCCCGGCGTCGATCTCTGTCTTGCTGTCGGGCCAGTCCGAAAGCAAGGCGAAGTGAATCTCGCCCGCAAGATTGGCGAGGTGATGCACTTCGATGTTGCGGATGTTTTCCTCGACGTCGTCGCGTGAGCCGATAAGCGATGGCACCACCACCAGTGTGCGCGCCTCCGGCGGCACGCCATGCTTGTAGTCATAGCCGACGAGCCGCGTTGGCTTCAGGAACAACAGGACGACAGTGTTGAAGAACGCCAGCGCGCCCTCACTGGCCGGCACGGCAAACAGCGCCAGCATCAAGACGATCGAAGGCACGGACAGCCCAAGGTGGGCGAGCGCGTTGCCGGCCAGAACGAGAAGCAGAGCCGTCAGCGCAAAGACAGGCAGCACGATACCCAGCCATCCGGTCTTGCGGAAGGTGCGGTTGACGATCTGGCTGACGGTCTGCCGATAGCCGATCGCCTTTTCCAGCTCCTGCCGGCGCGGGCCGACGAGGAAGAAGCCGACATCGGTGAGGGACTTGGCCGGATCGGCCTCGGAGCCAGCGGACAGATGGCCGGCGAGTTCGATCGCCTTCTCAGCCACACGAAATTCCGAGAGATCGGAGCGGCGCGCCAGTTCCTCGATCGAGGTCCGGTACTGATCGCGCGAGAAGAAATCGAGCGCGGCGAAGTCGGTGCGTTCGCGCAGAAGCGTGTCGATGCGGCTGACGCCTTCGAACCACACCGTCCAGTCGACGTCGTTGATGAGGCGCAGGCCGCGGATGATGTTGCCGGTGGTCACATTGCCGCTGGACAGCGTGTGATGCTCGCCGATGATGATTTCCTCGGCGTCGGAGCCGGTTTTCTCGAGCTCCCCTTCCAGCCATTCCAGCGCCTTGCCGGCGTTCTGAGATCCGTCGCGCAAACGATAGAGCAACTGGGTGGCGAAGGTGGTGTCCTGCGCATGGGCACCGTAGGTCGACAGGATCGCCTGCCGGTCGGCGCTGTCGTCGGTTGCCAGCACGCGGTCGGCGACATCATTGGCGATCTGCCGCATCTGCCGGGTACGATTGACCCTGACGGCCAGGCGGCGAAGATTTTCGATCAGGACGAAGCGCAGCAGCGACGGCAGCGCCCAGAGCTCGCCGATCTTCAGCGGTTCGACCGACTGAAAACCCTCGACGATCGCCTTGAACATGTTGGCTGAAACGGAACTGTCCGAGTGCGCCACATAGGTCCAGGCCAGCGCCAGCGCGCGCGGCACGGCAGCCCCGTCCGGCAGCTTCAGCGTCGGCAACTGGCGGTAGAAACGGCGCGGCAAATCGCGCTTGATCTGGAAAATGGTCTCTTCGACCAAATAATTGTTGTCCAGCAGCCATTGCGCGGCCGGAGTGATGGTCTCCCCCTTGGCCTGGGCGGCATTGGTCGAGCGATAGACTTCGAGGATCTTCTTGGCGCTGTCGCGGGTGCGCGCCTGAAAATCGAAGGGCGTCAGGCCGAACAGATCCTTGAGATCACCCCTGGCCAGGGTTTCGCCAAGCGCTCGCAGGCGGTCTTCAGGCAGATAATTGGAGCGTATCGGCTCCTCGGTTATGGCCGGGAAGCTGGCGCTTGTGTTGTCGATTTGGGCAGGGTTTGTCTGAATATTCATTGAAAATTCCGTATGGCGGACACTCAGCGGCGTCACCGCCACGGCAATGTCCTTAAAACCGATTCAAATGCAATTGGTTGCATCGCAACACTTGGCCGAAAGTTTGTGTCCGCACCACGACAGGGCGTTATCTTTCGACAACCTCCAGACGAGCGCCCCTCGCTCCCGTCCGGATTTGATCGACGAAGAGGATTCAGGCTTTTTCGTGATGTTATGGGGAGCTTACGCCATATTTCGCCGGCGTCACGATCATGTTTGGAAACAGACGTTAATTGTTGACCGCGGTACGATCGATGCGAACCACGAACAGCGTCGTGATCCCGGCCGGCTCGATGAGCATTCTTCCGGCATTCGGCTCGACCAAAAGCGTGTCGAGCGGCCCCAGGCGGGCTGGCATTGCTCCGGCCACCGTGATTTCCCCATCAAGGCTCAGGATGAGGGTCGTATCGGCTTTGGGCTGGATTTCGAGCGGAGCCGAGATCACCAGACGCTCGACCGCATGGGTCATGCGGCTGCGCCTTGTCATGACGTTGAGGTCCGTGATCGGGCCGGCAATCAGAGCCGCCATTGTCGGTGTATCGGCGGGAAAGGACAGCGGCGCGGCCGCCTTGGTCACTGCGACGGATGGCCGACCGGCAATGTCGAGGGAAATGCCCTCCCCTTCCAGCACCGCCAAGGTGCGGTCGATGCCGGCGAATTGCGAGAACGGACCGCCATTCTCGACGCGGGCCATGGAGACGCGCCAGTCGAAATCATCGAGTCCCGCGGCAGCGGGCGAAACGACGATCTCCGTCGTCACGCCACCGCCGTTCTTCCACGGCATCGATCGGTATTCGGCTGCCCGCAGGATATGCATGGCCTCAGCCCAGAATGCCTGGCAGGTTGAGCTGGTGCTCCTTGGCGCACTCGACGGCGATGTCGTAGCCGGCGTCGGCGTGGCGCATGACGCCGGTCGCCGGGTCGTTCCAGAGCACGCGCTCCAGTCGCCTGGCCGCTTCAGGCGTACCGTCGGCGACAATGACCATGCCGGCATGCTGCGAGAATCCCATGCCCACACCGCCGCCATGATGCAGCGACACCCAGGTGGCGCCGGACGCCGTGTTGAGCAGCGCGTTGAGCAGCGGCCAGTCGGACACCGCATCCGATCCGTCTTTCATGGACTCCGTCTCGCGGTTTGGCGACGCGACCGAGCCGGAATCGAGATGGTCACGACCAATGACCACCGGCGCCTTTAGTTCTCCCTTGGCCACCATTTCGTTGAACGCAAGACCGAGTCTATGCCGATCACCCAGACCCACCCAGCAGATTCGGGCCGGCAGGCCCTGGAAGGCGATGCGCTCGCGCGCCATGTCGAGCCAATTGTGAAGATGGGTGTTGCCGGGCGTCAGTTCGCGTACCTTGGCGTCGGTCTTGTAGATATCCTCGGGATCGCCGGAAAGTGCAGCCCAACGGAATGGCCCGATGCCGCGGCAGAACAGCGGGCGGATATAGGCCGGCACGAAACCAGGGAACGCAAAGGCGTTCTCGAAGCCTTCTTCCTTGGCGACCTGACGGATGTTGTTGCCGTAGTCGAGCGTCGGCACGCCGGCATTCCAGAACGCCACCATCGCCTCGACATGTTCGCGCATGGAAGCGCGTGCCGCCTTCTCGACCGCCTTCGGATCGCTGACGCGCTTCTCGCGCCACTCAGCCATAGTCCAGCCCTTCGGCAGATAGCCGTTGATGGGATCGTGAGCCGAGGTCTGGTCGGTGACCATATCGGGGCGGATGCCGCGCCTGAACATCTCGGGCACAATCTCGGCGGCATTGCCAAGCAAGCCGACCGATTTCGCCTCGCCGGCCTTGGTCCAGCGCTCGATCATCGCCATCGCCTCGTCGAGCGTGTCGGCGCGCTCGTCGACATAGCGGGTGCGCAGGCGGAAATCGATCGAATCGGGATTGCATTCGATCGCCAGGCAGCAGGCGCCTGCCATCACCGCCGCCAGCGGCTGCGCGCCGCCCATACCGCCGAGGCCACCGGTCAGTATCCACTTGCCCTTGAGATTGCCGCCATAATGCTGGCGGCCAGCCTCGACGAAGGTCTCGTAGGTTCCCTGCACGATGCCTTGGGTGCCGATGTAGATCCAGGAGCCGGCCGTCATCTGGCCGTACATCATCAAGCCCTTCTTATCGAGCTCGTTGAATTTCTCCCAGGTCGCCCAGTGCGGCACCAGATTGGAATTGGCGATCAGCACGCGCGGCGCATCCGTGTGGGTGCGGAACACGCCGACCGGCTTGCCGGACTGCACCAGCAGCGTCTCGTCATCGGCCAGCGTCCTCAAGGAGGCGACGATGCGGTCAAAGTCGTTCCAGGTGCGCGCCGCCCGGCCGATGCCGCCATAGACGACCAGCTCGTTGGGATTCTCGGCAACGTCCGGGTCAAGATTGTTCATCAGCATGCGCATTGGCGCTTCTGTCAGCCAGGAGCGCGCACTGATTTCGCTGCCACGCGGGCTGCGGACTTCACGAATGTTGTGGCGAGGATTGTTCATGCGGACATCTCCAGAATGGAAAGAACTTCAGCCTTGTGCCCAGGCAATTGCGGTCTTCAGGATTTTCTCGAGCGTGGCGCGGATGGGCGCTGCAAACTCGGCGTCATAAGGCACAGGCCAGTTGTCGGGCTCGCCTTTGCCTTCCGGCTCGCGCATATAGGCGCGATTGGACAGCTCCATCTGCAGCGCATGAACATTGTTCTGCGGCTGGCCGAAATGGCGCGTGATCCAGCCGCCCTTGAAGCGACCGTTGACGACAAAGGTCTCGCCGGTTTCAGCCATGATCTGGCCAACCGTTGCCTGCAGGATGGGATCGGCGCTCTTGCCGTCATTGGTGCCGAGGTTGAAGACCGGCAACGTGCCTTCGAACAGGCGCGGCAGCACCGAGCGGATCGAGTGGCAGTCGTAGACTACAATGGCCGGATGCAGGGCGCGCAACCTGTCGATCTCGGCTTGCAGGGCTGCGTGATAAGGCACGAAGAATTCTTCGCGGCGTTCGTCGACCTCCGACGGTCCAGGCTCCTCGCCTTCACGGTAAAGCGGATCGCCATCGAACGTCTCGGTCGGACAAAGGCCAGTCGTCGCCTGGCCCGGATAGAGCGAGGCACCGGACGGATCGCGGTTGACATCGATGACGGTGCGCGAGATCGCGGTGTGCACCACGGTGGCGCCAAGGCCGCCGGCGAAATCATAGAGCTGGTCGATCCACCAGTCGCAGTCGCGGCGGCCCAGCCATGGCGACACCAGTCGGCTGTCGAGACCGGCGAGGTCGATGCCGGTGTGCGGGATCGACATCAGCAAGGGTGCGGTGCCGCGGGTCACCGTCAGCCAGGGCGTGCTTGTCATCACACAACTCCAGAAATCGACGGCAGCGCCACAGCACCCGCCGCCTCTATGGTCGCGCCGCTGCGGACCATGGCGATGGCCTTTTCCATGTCGGGATGGAAATGGCGGTCATTGTCGAGGTGCGGCACCTCTGCCCGGACCAGCTTGCGCACCGCTTCAAGTGCGGTACTCGAAGCCAGAGGCAGGKGGAAATCGCAGCCTTGCGCAGCGGCCAGCAGCTCGATGCCGATGACCGCGGTGGCATTCTCAATCATGCCGATCAGGCGACGCGCGCCGTGCGCGGCCATCGAGACATGGTCTTCCTGGTTGGCCGAGGTCGGAATGGAATCGACGCTCGCCGGATAGGCCTTCTGCTTGTTCTCCGAGACGAGCGCTGCCGCCGTCACTTGCGGGATCATGAAGCCGGAGTTCAACCCGGGCTTCGGCGTCAGGAAAGCAGGCATGCCCGACAGCGCCGGGTCGACCAGCATGGCGATGCGACGTTCCGACAGAGAGCCTATCTCGCAGACGGCGAGCGCGATCATGTCGGCGGCGAAGGCCACCGGCTCGGCGTGGAAATTGCCGCCGGACAGTGCGGTATCATCTTCGGCGAAGATCAGCGGATTGTCCGTGACGCCGTTGGCCTCGGTTCCGAGCGTGTCCGCTGCCTGACGCAGGACAGTGAGCGCCGCGCCCATCACCTGCGGCTGGCAGCGCAGGCAATAGGGATCCTGCACCCGCTCATCGCCAACCCGGTGCGATTCACGAATGGCGCTGCCGGCCATCAGGTTGCGCAGCGCGTCCGCCGTCTCGATCTGGCCGCGATGCTTTCTCAGCGCATGGATGCGCGGATCGAAGGGAGCGTCGGAGCCCTTGGCGGCGTCGGTCGACAAGGCGCCGGCGACCAGCGCCGATTGATAGAGCACTTCGGCATCGAACAAGGCGGCAAGTGCGTAGGCCGTAGAGAACTGCGTTCCGTTGAGCAGTGCGAGGCCTTCCTTGGCTCCCAATGTCACCGGCTCCAGCCCATGCGAGACAAAGGCGACCTTGGCCGGCACGCGGCCATGCGGGGTAAAGCATTCACCGACGCCGATCATCACCGCCGTCATATGCGACAGCGGGGCAAGGTCGCCGGAAGCGCCGACGGAGCCTTGTGCCGGGACGACGGGGATGACGTCATTGGCCAGCATCGCTTCGAGCAATTCGATGGTCTGTGGACGGACGCCGGAGGCACCCTGCGCCAGGCTGGCAAGCTTCAGCGCCATCATCAGGCGAGCGATGGCGACAGGCATCGGCTCGCCGACGCCTGCGGCATGCGACAGCACGATGTTGCGCTGCAGGGTTTCCAGATCCTCGGCGGGGATGCGGACGCTGGCCAGTTTGCCAAAGCCGGTGTTGATGCCATAGACCGGCTCGCCCTTGGCGACGATCCTCGCGACGGCCTCGGCGCTCGCCTTGATCTTTGGCCTGCAGGCATCGTCCAGCTTCGGAACGGCGCCGCGATAGATAGCGCGCCAGTCGGCCAGCGTGGCGTTTCCGGGCTTCAGCGTCAGTTCGGTCATTGTCCTCTCCAGATACGGGAATGCAGCGGGTTGAAACCCATGCGGTAAACGAGTTCGGCAGGACGCTCGATGTCCCAGATCGCCAGGTCAGCCGATTTTCCAGCCTCGAGCGTGCCGGTTTGTCCAAGCAGGCCCAACGCGCGAGCGGCTTCCCGGGTGACGCCGGCAAGGCATTCGTCGACGGTGAGGCCAAACAGCGTCGCCGCCATATTCATGGTCAGAAGCAGCGAGGTCAGCGGCGAGGTGCCGGGATTGTTGTCGGTCGCGACGGCCATGCCGACGCCATGCCGGCGAAACAGATCGATCGGCGGCTTCTTCGTCTCGCGAATGAAATAGTAGGCGCCGGGCAGGATCGTCGCCACGGTTCCGGCCTTGGCCATCGCCACGGCACCCGCCTCATCGGTGTATTCGAGATGATCCGCCGACAGCGCGCCATAGCGGGCGGCAAGTTCCGCACCATGCAAATTGGACAGTTGGTCGGCGTGAAGCTTCACCGGAAGCCCGGCGGCCTTGGCTGCGTCGAACACAACAGCCATCTGCTCCGGCGAAAAAGCGATGCCTTCACAAAAGCCGTCGACAGCGTCGGCAAGGCCTTCGGCGACGACAGCCGGCAGGATCGTATCTGCGACCAGTTCGATAAAAGCGTCCTTGTCGCCCTTTGCCTCTGGCGGCAGCGCGTGGGCGCCAAGAAAGGTCGTGCGGACCGTAACCGGACGGCGCTCACCCAGTCGCCGCGCGGCGCGAAGCGACTTCTTCTCGTTTTCCAGATCGAGGCCGTAGCCCGACTTGATTTCAACGGTGGTAACGCCTTCGGCCATCAGCGCATCGAGGCGCGGCAGCGACTGAGCGACGAGCTCATCTTCGCTGGCAGAATGCAACGCCTTGACCGACGAGACGATGCCGCCACCGGCCCTTGCGACCTCTTCATAAGTCGCGCCGGCCAGCCGCATCTCGAATTCGTTGGCCCGGTTGCCGGCATGGACGAGATGGGTGTGGCAGTCAATCAAACCGGGCGTGATCCAGCGCCCCTCGCAATCAACCGTCTCTACACCCTGACTGAGCACTGGAGGCATATCGGCCTCAGTACCGGCATAGACGATCCGGCCATCGCGCACGGCGATCGCGCCCTTTTCGACGATGCCCAGCCCAGACGCGCTTTCGGCCATGGTCGCCAAGCGCGCGTTGCGCCAGAGGCGAACCTCCGCTGCCCGACTTTTGCTCTCTCCAGCCATAATCTTTTCCGTTTCAATCGGTCGCGATTATGTATATACATATTGAAACGCACTGCAAGTCCTATCATCGCATGATAAACAGGGAATCGGGGAGAAAAACGTGACATCGATCTTTGCGGAACAGGCCCTCCTGCCCGACGGCTGGCATGCCGATGTGCGGATTGCGTTCACCGGCGACCGCATCACGGCGGTCGAAACCGCCGCCGGCATCCTGCCCGGCGATGAGCGTCATGCGATCCTCCTGCCCGGCACACCGAACCTTCACAGCCACGCTTTCCAGCGCGGCATGGCCGGGCTTGCCGAGCTTCGCGGTCCCTCCGCCGACAGTTTCTGGAGCTGGCGCGAGGTGATGTACCGCTTCGCGCTGTCGATGACCCCCGATCAGGTCGAAGCGGTCGCGGCCCAGCTCTATGTCGAGATGCTGGAGGCCGGCTTTTCGCGCGTCGGCGAGTTCCACTATCTGCATCACGACCGTGACGGCCAGCCCTATGCCAACATCGCCGAGATGGCCGAGCGCATCGCGGCGGCGGCTGGCGATACCGGCATCGGCCTGACGCTGCTGCCGGTCTTCTACGCGCATTCCTCCTTCGGCGGCGCCGCTCCGAATGAAGGCCAGCGTCGATTCATCAACGATGTGAATCGGTTCTCGCGCCTTGTTGATAAAAGCCGCGAATCCGTTCGTACTTTGAATCAAGCTGTCGTTGGTGTCGCGCCGCATAGCCTGCGCGCCGCGACGCCGGAGGAACTTACCCTGGTAGCGGCGATGGCGCCCGATGGACCAATCCACATCCACGTTGCCGAGCAAGTAAAAGAAGTCGACGACTGCCTTGCCTGGTCGGGCGCGCGGCCGGTCGAGTTTCTGCTTGGCCATGCCAGGATCGACCAACGCTGGTGCCTGATCCACGCCACGCATATGACCGATGCGGAGACCGTTGGAATGGCAAGGAGCGGCGCCATCGCCGGCCTCTGCCCGGTCACCGAAGCCAATCTCGGCGACGGCACATTCCCTGCGCCGCTGTTCATGCAACATGGCGGCCGCTTTGGCGTCGGCTCGGATTCCAACGTCCTGATCGGGCTGCCTGATGAATTGCGCCAGCTCGAATATTCGCAGCGCCTGGCCCACCGCGCCCGCAACGTGCTGGCGGTGGCCGGCGGCTCGAACGGGCGAGCACTGTTCGATGCCGCGCTCGCCGGCGGCAGCACAGCTCTCGGCGCGGGCGCCTCGCAGATCGCCGTTGGCGCCTCTGCCGATCTCGTCTCGCTCCAGGCTGACCATCCCTCGCTCGCCGGCAAGCGGGGCGATGCGATCCTCGATGCCTGGATATTCGCCAATGGCAGCAAGGTGGATTGCGTCTGGGTGCACGGCAGAAAACAGGTCAGCGGCGGCAGGCATGCCAAACGCGAAGCCATCGCCGAACGTTTTCGCAGCGTGATGACGGCGCTTTCGGCATGAGCACGACCGGCACAGTCGATGCGGAAAGTGGCGGCTCGCTGCACCAGCGCATCCTGTCCGATATCAGCGAGAAGATCCTGTCCGGCGCTTGGGCGCCTGGCCACCGCATTCCGTTCGAGCACGAACTGACTGAACAGTATGGTTGCTCGCGCATGACCGTGAACAAGGCACTTTCGCAACTGGCCAAGGCCGGTTTGATAGAGCGCCGCCGCCGCTCCGGAAGTTTTGTGCGACGGCCACAATCGCAAGCGGCGATTCTTGAAATCCACGACATCAGGATAGAGGTCGAAGCGCTCGGCCTGCCCTATCGCTATGAGCGCCTGGCGCGGCAGAAGCGACGCAGCAATGCCGAGGATCGCGAATTGCTGGAACTGGACACCGCAGGGCCAGTGCTGGCGCTTGCATGCCTGCATTTTGCCGGCAAAAGGCCGTTTGCCTACGAACAGCGGGTGATCAACCTGGCTGCGGTCCCTGAAGCGGCCGATGAAGAGTTTCTCAACACGTCACCTGGCCCTTGGCTGATCGGGTGTGTGCCTTGGAGCGCCGCCGAGCACCGCATCCGCGCCGTCGGCGCCGATGCACGGATCGCGGGGGCACTCGACATCGAGGCCGGCGCGCCTTGTCTGGTGGTCGAGAGACGGACATGGAGCGCCGAGCATCCCGTCACCCATGTCCGCTTCACCTATGCTGCCGGGAATCATGCACTGGTGGCGCGGTTCACGCCGTCGCAGGGGTAGCCGCTTAAACGAAAGCCCCCGAAAACCGGAACCGGCGTTCGGAGGCTTCAGTTAATCAAGGTATCGCCGTCGCCCGCTGAAAGGCACGGGCGCCGCGGAACCGCCTCAGATCGCAGCGGTGATGATGATCTCGACGGTGTATTCCGGTCCGGCAAGCTTTGCCTCGCCAGTGGCGCGGGCCGGTGTGTTTCCCTGCGGCACCCACTTGTCCCATTCCTTGTTCATCTCGGCGAAGGTTCCCATGTCGGCCAGCCAGATGATCGCCTGCAGGATCTTGGTCTTGTCGGTGCCAGCCTTGGCCAGCAATTCGTCGATGGACGCCAGGATCGACTTGGTCTGCTCGCCAACGCTTGCGCCGGGCGTTCCGACCTGACCGGCGAGATAAACGGTGTTGCCGTGGATGACGATCTGGCTCATGCGCGGGCCAACATCGATGCGACGAATGCTCATTGAATGTTTCCTTCTTCTGTCGGTAGCGCCTCTTTAGGGGGGCGGTTCGCTTCGGGCAAGACCGACGGAGGGAAACCCCTTGAGCCACGGAACACAGACACACAGCAAATTGACCATGGTGCCGCAATTCCGCCGGATTGACTTGACTAATGTAATAACATCACATATCCAGCCGATCACTATCGGTAGCCGCCCTTCCCTCACGGATCGCAGAATGACAAACACCTGCCTGACCTTCCGCGACCTGACCCTCGGCTACAACAGCCACCCCGCGATCCACCATCTCAACGGCACGATCCGCCGGGGATCGCTTACCGCCGTGGTGGGTGCCAACGGCTCCGGAAAGTCGACCTTGATGAAGGGGATCGTCGGCGTGCTCAAGCCGATGGCCGGCGCGGTGATACGAGCACCCGGCGTGCGCGCCGCCTATCTGCCGCAGCAATCCGAACTCGATCGTTCCTTTCCCGCCCGCGTCGTCGATCTTGTCTCGCTCGGCCTGTGGCCGAGGCGCGGACTGCTTGGCCGCTATACGGCCGAGGATCGCGATTCCGTCAGCAAGGCGCTGATGGCCGTAGGTCTTGGCGGCTTTGAAAAGCGCCCGATCGACACGCTGTCGGGCGGCCAGTTGCAGCGCACGCTTTTTGCCCGCGTGCTGTTGCAGGATGCAGACCTCATCCTGCTCGACGAGCCGTTCAATGCGGTCGATGCCAAGACGGTCGGTGACCTGATCGCCTTGATCAAGCGCTGGCACGGCGAGGAGCGCACCATCATGGTCGTCGTCCACGACCTTGAACTGGTACGCGAGAATTTTCCCGAGACATTGCTGCTGGCGCGCCAGCCGATCGCCTGGGGCGAGACGCGGGAAACACTGCGGCCGGAAAMCCTGTTGCGCGCCCGCCGTTTTCACGAGGCGTGGGAGGAAAATGCTCCGTGGTGCGAGCCCGATGGCCATGGCCACGGGGACGACCATGCTCACGGTCATGCTCATGACCACAGCCACGAACACGATCACAGTTCCGGCCCGAGAGCGGCATGATGGACAGCCTGTATGGTCTTTTCATCGCTCCTTTCGCCGATTTCGGCTTCATGCAGCGGGCGCTTTTCGGCTCGCTGATGCTGTCACTGGGCGCCTGCCCCATCGGCGTTTTCCTGATGCTGAGGCGCATGAGCCTGTCGGGAGACGCCATGGCGCACGCCATCCTGCCGGGTGCGGCCGCCGGCTTCCTGTTCTATGGGCTGGAGATCCTGCCGATGACCATCGGCGGCCTGATCGCCGGCGTCATCGTGGCACTGGGCGCGGGTGCGGTCTCGCGCTTCACCATCCAGCGCGAGGACGCCTCGATGGCCGCGTTCTATCTGATTTCACTGGCCATCGGCGTGCTCATGGTGTCGATCCGCGGCTCCAGCGTCGATCTCATGCATGTGCTGTTTGGTACGGTGCTGGCGCTCAACAATGAAGCACTGGTGCTGATCGCAGGCATTGTCGTGGTCACGCTGGTCTGCCTTGGCATCTTCTGGCGGGCGCTGGTCGCCGAATGCCTCGACCCGCTGTTCCTGCGCTCGGTCAGCCGGCTTGGCAGCCCTGTGCATTTCATCTTCCTCGGTCTCGTCGTGCTCAACCTCGTCGGCGGCTTCCAGGCGCTCGGCACGCTGCTGTCGGTCGGCCTGATGATGCTGCCAGCAGCTGCCGCCCGCTTCTGGACCACGCGTGTCGAGCCAATGTGCGTGCTGGCCGTTGTGATCGGCTTCGCGTCCTGCATCGCCGGGCTGCTTTTGTCTTACCATGCATCGCTGCCCTCCGGCCCGGCGATCATCCTGTCGGCAGGTATCGTCTATTTCGCCTCGATCCTGTTTGGCACGCGCGGCATCCTGCGCGCTCGCATCATCCACCACCGCCACAGAACGGCCTGACACCGACCGGCCCTCTTCAAGGAGACCCGCCCATGCTGAAATTGATCCGCGCCGTCCTTTCTATGACCGTTATAACATTAACCGCTCTTGGCGCATCGTCGGCATTTGCTGCTCCCTTGAAGGTTGTCGCCAGCTTCACCGTGATCGCGGATTTCGCCAAAAATGTCGGCGGCGATCGTGTCAACGTAACCACCATCGTCGGACCAGACGGCGACGCCCATGTCTATGAGCCAAGCCCGGCCGACGCCGTGGCGATGGCCGGGGCGGATGTGGTGCTGGTCAACGGGCTGCATTTCGAGGGTTTCCTGCAGCGGCTGGTCGACGCCAGCGCCACCAAGGCGTCGATCGTAACCCTGACCAATGGGGTAACGCCGATCAATTTCAAACCGGAATTCGCTGACGCCGACGCGGCCGAGGGCGCCAACACCAGTGGCGGCAAAACGGTTGTCGATCCGCATGCCTTCCAGTCGATTGCCAATGCCAGGATCTATGTCAAGAACATCGCCGACGCCTTCTGCGCGGCCGATTCAAACGGCTGCGTCAGCTACCAAACCAATGCCGCCGCCTACTCGAAGAAGCTCGACGCGGTCGAAGGCGAAGTGAAGGCGGCGATCGCCTCGATCCCGGAAGCCAAGCGCGTGGTCATCACCTCGCATGACGCGTTCGGCTATTTCGAGCACGAGTACGGCCTCACCTTCCTTGCTCCGCAAGGCGTGTCGACGGACTCCGAACCATCCGCCGCCGACGTCGCCAAGCTCGTCACCCAGGTGAAACAGGACAAGGCCGCGGCGATCTTCGTCGAGAACATCACCAATCCGCGTCTGATCGAGCAGATCGCCAGCGAAACCGGCATCAAGGTAGGCGGCACGCTCTATTCGGATGCGCTGTCGCAGCCCGACGGCCCGGCCCCGACCTATATCGACATGATGCACAACAACATCACCCAGATCAAAGGCGCGATCCTCGGCAGCTGAGACAAGCCAATCGGAAAGGCGGAGCCGGACTCCGCTTTTCCGCTTTCGATCTGGGCCGCCTGAGTTGGATTCTTCGCTGGAAGTATCTATCTGCGCTGTGACCTCGAGCCGCGCAGAGCGCGGATCGACCGCAATTCGAAAGCCGCATCTCCATGACAGACTTCACGCCTTTCCAGTCCCTGCTTGGCGGCGCCCTCATTGGCCTGTCGGCGGTGCTTCTGATGGTGTTGCATGGACGGATTGCCGGCATGACCGGCATCCTGACCGGCGTCATCCCACCGGTTTCTGCCGAATGGCGCTGGCGGGCCGCTTTTCTTGCAGGCGCCGTGATGGCGCCGCTCCTGTATCTCACCGCTGGCGGACAAATTGCCTTCAGCGTGCCGGTTTCGACGCTCGCACTGGTCGTCGGCGGTTTTCTCGTCGGTATCGGCGTGCATTTCGGCAGCGGTTGTCCGAGCGGTCACGGCATCTGCGGCATTGCCCGCCTGTCACCTCGTTCGTTCGTCGCGGTCGCGACTTTCATGGTCTCCGCGTTCGCCACTGTCTTCATTATCCGCCACGTGATCGGAGGCTAAGGCCATGAACAAGCTCGTCTCGGCCTTTTTTATCGGCGGCATCTTTGGCCTCGGCATTGCCATCTCCGGCATGATCAACCCGGCGAAGGTGCTGAACTTCTTCGACATCGCGGGAAGCTGGGACCCGAGCCTGATCTTCGTCATGGGTGGCGGCCTGGCCGTAGCCTTCGTCGGCTACCGCCTGCTGTTCGGCTGGAGGAAGGCGCCGGTATTCGAGAGCGCCTTCGCGCTGCCAACGAAACGCGCCATCGACAGGGAACTGGTCGGCGGCGCGGCCGTCTTCGGCATCGGCTGGGGCATTGCCGGCTTCTGCCCGGGCGGCGCCATTCCCGCACTTGGCCTTGGTTATTCGGCGACACTGATCTTTGTCGCGGCTGTAATCTCGGGCATCGTCGTGGCGCGCTTCGCCCGGGCACGGCTCGCTCAGCCGGCGACGGCATAGGAACTAGTTGCCGCGCGCATCAGGGAGTGGCAAGACTCCAGGCAAGCCACAAGGCATTCAACTTTGCGAGGACGCACCATGGAATATCGCCAGATCAGCGAGGACTATTCGGTTTCGGGCCAGATTCAGCCGGAAGACGTAGCAGCCATCAAGGCCGCCGGCTTCAAGAGCGTCATCTGCAATAGGCCTGACGATGAGCAGCCCGGCCAGCCTTCAGCCGGCACGGTCAAGGCAGCGGTCGAAGCCGCCGGTCTCGCCTTCCGCTACATTCCCGTCATCAGCGGCCAGATGACGGCCGAGAATGTCGAGGACCAGGCGGAGGCGCTTGACGAACTCGACGGCCCGGTGTTCGCCTATTGCCGGTCCGGCGCGCGCTGCACCAATCTGTTCGTGACGATACAGCAGCAGAAGGGTTAAATCGGCAACGCACCGGTTTCCTTCAGCGTCTCCAGCACGATCGCGGTCTTCACATGCTGCACGGATTCGTGCGGCAGGAGCACGCCATTGACGAACTCCGACAATGATTTGAGGTCGGGCGTCACTACCTTCAAGATGTAGTCCATCTCGCCGGTCAGCGCGTGCGCCTCCTGCACCTCGGGCAGCCGCGCCACCAGTTCGCCGAAACGCCTTGCATTGTCTCGGTTGTGGGTGGCCAAGGTCACCGAGATGACGTTGACCAGCGAAAAGCCGAGCTTGTCGCGGTCGAGCACTGCCCGGTAGCCCTTGATATAGCCGTCCTCCTCCAGCCGTTGGCGACGGCGTGAACATTGTGACGCCGACAGGTGCACCCGCTCAGACAAGTCGTTGTTGGTGAGCCGCGCATCGCCCTGCAGCAGCGACATTATCTTGCGGTCAAACTGATCAACACGCGTCTCATCCATGATCTTCCCTCCGCATGCGCACGATCTACGCATATCTTGATCATTCCAAGCGTTTGAATGCAAGCACCATGCAGCCGGTCCGCGCTATCATGGCGCTGTGTATGGTCCGATGCGGCCATCTCGAGTTTTGGAGGAAAGCCATGGGTCCCTTCCCGCACGACGCCCCGCCCGCAAAAATCAGTGCAGCCAATCCGGCTGGCACCGATGGCTTCGAGTTCGTCGAGTTCGCGCATCCGGAGCCGGAGAAACTGGCCGAGCTGTTCACCCGCATGGGCTATGTCGCGGTGGCCAAGCATCGCGCGAAGAACATCACCGTGTGGCGCCAGGGCGATATCAACTATGTCGTCAATGCCGAGCCGGGTTCGCATGCGATGAAATTCGCCGACAAGCACGGACCATGTGCTGCCTCGATGGCCTGGCGCGTGGTCGATGCCAAGCACGCTTTCAACCATGCCGTCTCGAAGGGTGCCACGCCCTATCAAGGCGACGACAAGGCGCTCGACGTTCCGGCCATCGTCGGCATCGGCGGCTCGCTGCTCTATTTCATCGACGCCTATGGCAAGAAGGGCTCGGCTTATGACGCCGAGTTCGAATGGCTGGGTGCACGCGACCCGCGGCCACAAGGCGTCGGCTTCTATTTCCTCGATCACCTGACCCACAATGTCTATCGCGGCCAGATGGACAAGTGGTGGGACTTTTACCGCAATCTGTTCGGCTTCAAGCAGATTCATTTCTTCGACATTGACGGCAAGATCACCGGACTGGTCAGCCGTGCCATCACCTCGCCCTGCGGCAAGATCCGTATTCCGCTCAACGAATCCAAGGACGAGACCAGCCAGATCGCCGAGTATCTGAAGAAGTACAATGGCGAAGGCATCCAGCACGTTGCGGTCGGCACCGACGAGATCTACGCCGCCACCGACAAGCTCGCCGAAAACGGGCTGAAATTCATGCCCGGCCCGCCCGAAACCTATTACGATATGTCCTATGCGCGCGTGAACGGCCATGACGAACCGATCGCGCGGATGAAGAAACACGGCATCCTCATCGACGGCGAAGGCGTGGTCGACGGCGGCATGACCAAGATCCTGCTGCAGATTTTTTCGAAAACCGTGATCGGGCCGATCTTCTTCGAGTTTATCCAGCGCAAGGGCGACGAAGGCTTTGGCGAAGGCAATTTCCGCGCTCTGTTCGAATCGATCGAGCAGGACCAGATCAAGCGCGGCGTGATCAAGGTACAGGCGGCCGAATAGGCTCTCAGGTCGGGCGGATTGCGCATGGCTCATCTCGGCCATGCGCAAAATCAGGATTTGAGCCCCAGCCGCTCGACCTCTTTCTCTCTCAGCTTCACATCGTAATCGAGCAGGAACTCGTCGAGTTGCGGCGGCTTGACCGAGGTGCCCGACAGCATCGCGTGCACCTGGCCGCGGTGATGGATGTCATGCAGGAAGACATGGGCGAGGATGTCGCCGATGCGTTCAGGGATCATGCCGTCCTCGCGCCGGTCGGTGATGACGTGGCGATCGAGGTCGGTCTCGGATAAGCCATCGCAGAATCCGATAAGCTTGCGGTCGAAATTGGCCTGCGCGGCCGCTAGGCTCGCCGCATTGTCGAACGGCGAATAGTCATCAAAGGTGGCTGCGCCGCGACCGCCTTCCGTCAAGAAATCGAGATAGAGAAGATCTACAGCCAGTATGTGGTTGAGCGTCGCCTTGATCGACGGGAAGAAGCTGGTGCGCTCGGCTTCGAACTCGCCTGGCTGCAGGGACAGCACGGCGCGATAGAGCCGGTCATTCGACCAGAGACTATTGCCGGCCATGCGGCGGAGATGATCCAGCAGGTTCATCACTGACCCCCCTTGCTAAATCTGCCTGACGTACTTCTCGACCGTCTGTTCGATAGCGCCGAAGATCGAATGTCCGGCCTTGTCTTTCATCTCGATGCGCACCGTGTCGCCGAAGCGCAGGAAAGGCGTTTTCGGTTCGCCGGTTTCTATGGTCTCGATCATGCGCAGTTCGGCGATGCAGGAGTAGCCGGCGCCGCCTGCCGATACAGGCTTGCCCGGGCCGCCGTCGAGCTTGTTGGATACTGTCCCTGAGCCGATGATGGTGCCGGCGGCCAGCGGCCTTGTCTTCGCGGCATGGACGATCAGCGCCGGGAAATCGAAAGTCATGTCGATGCCGGCATTGGCACGGCCGAACGGCTTGCCGTTGAGGTCGGCAAGCAGCGGCAGGCTGACCTTGCCGCCGTCCCAAGCGTTGCCCAGTTCGTCCGGCGTCACGGCCACCGGCGAAAAGGCGGAGGATGGTTTCGACTGGAAGAAGCCAAACCCCTTGGCGAGTTCCGGGCCGGTGAGCGCACGCAACGTCACATCGTTGACCAGCATGACCAGCCGGATGGCGGCGCGGGCGTCATCGAGACTGGCGCCCATCGGTACATCGTCGACGATCACGGTCACTTCCGCTTCCATGTCGATGCCGAAGGCCTCGTCAGCCATGCGGATGGGATCGCGCGGCGCAATAAAGGAATCCGAGCCGCCCTGGTAGATGAGCGGATCGGTCCAGAAGCTCGCCGGCATCTCGACGCCGCGCGCCTTCCGCACCAACTCGACATGGTTCACATAGGCCGATCCGTCAGCCCATTGATAGGCGCGTGGCAGCGGCGAGTGTGCATCATGTTCGTGGAAGCGGGCCGATGGCACCGCATTGTTCTCCAGCGACTCCGCTATCGTCGCCAGATGCGGCGAGATGCGCTGCCAGTCATCGAGTGCCGCCTGCAGCGTGCGCGCCAGGAACGAGGCATCGGTGTACTGTGTCAGGTCGCGCGAAACGACGACGAGTTTCCCGTCGCGCGTCCCGTCCTTCAGTGTGGCAAGCTTCATGCGGTTCCCTCTCCTGATGCGGCTTTGTGGCCGCTTAGCTCCACAACAAGGCCGTCATGGGCGATCGTCAAGTCGCCGGCCCATGTTTTCCTGATAGCGGCGGTCCAGTCGGCCTCGCCTATCCTGGGATCGTCGGCCGGAATGAGATGATTGAGCACCAACCTGCCAACGCCAGCATCGCTGGCGATGCGCCCGGCCTCCTCGGCAAAGCTGTGACTGGCAAGCAGATGCTCTTTCAGCCGCGCGCCATTGCCGGTTTTGGCGACCAACCGCTCGATGCCTTCCTCCTGCATGGCTTCATGGACCAGGATATCCGCACCTTCGGCAAAGTCGGCGAGTGGTGGAAAGAAGGCGGTGTCGGCGGAGAACACCACGCTTTTGCCGCCGTGCTCAAAACGCAGGGCAAAGCAGTCAGTCACCGGCGGATGATCGACGCGCAGTGCTGAAACCTTCAGGCCGCGCTGCTCGATCGCTTGGCCTTCGCCGAATTCGTTGATCGAAACCAGCTCACGGATATCCGGCCGGCCCTCATCAGCGATGCGAATCTCGATGTCGAATTCCATCGCCTGACAAAAGCGCTGCCAATAGTGACCTGTGCCGGGTGGGCCGAACACGCTCACCGGCGTCGCCAGCCCTGCCGTCCAGGCCGTATGCAGCAGCGGCCCCAGTTCCAGCACATGGTCGGAATGCAGATGGGTGATGAAGATCAGGTCGAGCGCCTTCAGGCTGACGCCGGCATCGACCAGACCGCGCGTCACGCCAAGCCCGCAATCGACGACGATGGTCCGCCCTCCGATCTGTAGCAGTGACGAACTCGGCCACGGACCGCCCGGCCGCAGCGCCGGGCCGCCTTTCGAGCCGAGAAGCACCAGCCGATCCGGCGTTGATCCGGCGCTCAAGACCAATCGCCCTCGGGCGTGCCGTTGAAGCGCTTCTTCAGGTCGGCCCAGCAGTCGATGTAGTTGTCCTGCCGGGTTTCCAGTTCGGCGCCGTAGCGGGTCAGCATCTGCGGAAAGCGGGTCTCGAACATGAAGGCCATGGTGTTGTCGAGCTTGACCGGTTTCAGATCGGCGCGCGAGGCCTTTTCGAAGCCAGGCGCATCCGGGCCATGGGCCAGCATCAGATTGTGCAGGCTGATCCCGCCTGGGATAAAACCTTCTTCCTTGGCATCGTACTGGCCATGGATCAGCCCCATGAATTCACTCATGATGTTACGGTGATACCAAGGCGGCCGGAACGTATCCTCGGCCACCAGCCAGCGCGGCGGGAAGATGACGAAGTCGATGTTGGCGGTCCCTTCCTCGCCGCTCGGCGCCGTCAGCACGGTGAAGATCGATGGATCGGGATGGTCGAACAGGATGGCGCCGACCGGCGAAAAGGTCGCCAGATCATATTTATACGGCGCGTAGTTGCCGTGCCAGGCGACAACATCGAGCGGCGAGTGACCAATCTCGGTGACATGGAAATTGCCGCACCATTTCACCGTCAGCCGACACGGCGTTTCCTTCTCCTCGAACCAGGCGCAGGGCGTCTTGAAATCGCGCGGGTTGGCGAGGCAATTGGCGCCGATCGGGCCACGATCGGGCAGCGTCAGCTTGGCGCCATAATTCTCGCAGACATAGCCGCGCGCTTCCTCATCGGCCAGTTCCACCTTGAAGACGAGCCCCCGCGGCAACACGGCGATCTCGCCGGGCCTGAGTTCGATGACGCCCATCTCTGTGACGAAGCGCAAGGCGCCGACCTGCGGCACGACCAGCAACTCGCCGTCAGCATTGAAGAAGTGGTCGTCGACCATCGATTTGTTGGCGACATAGACATGCGCCGCCATGCCGGTCTGCCCGAGCACGTCACCGGCCGTGGTGATGGTGCGCATGCCGGCGACAAAATCGGTCGGTTCCTTCGGCATCGGCACCGGATTCCAGCGGTACTGGCCAAGCGCCAGTTCATGGTCGCCGACATTGGGAGCGCTCTTCCACAACGGATAGTTAGCCGGCTTGAATCGGCCGGTGTGCTTTACGCTCGGCCTGATGCGATAGAGCCAGGAGCGCTCGTTGGTGCCGCGCGGCGCGGTGAAGGGCGAGCCTGAAAGCTGCTCGGCATAGAGGCCGTATGCCGGCCGCTGCGGCGAGTTTCGCCCTTGCGGCAGTGAGCCGGGGAGTGTCTCGGTCTCGAAATCGTTGCCGAAACCCGGCATGTAGGAAAAGGCCATCGCTTCCTCCCTTGCGCATCCAGTAGACGCCAGGCGCCAACCGGATTGACCAAACTGGTTTCATTTGTAACCATTGAAAATGTAACTATCAATGGCGACGAGAATTGCCGCATCGCGTGTCGCGCAACCAGAAAAGCTGTTCCATGGATCCGGAAATCCTCGAACTGGAAGCCTTCCTCCCTTATCGACTCTATCGTCTCGCCGACGCCGTCAGCCGGGAATTCTCGAAGATCTACAGCGACCGGCTCGGACTGACCCGGCCGGAATGGCGCACCCTTTCCGGTCTCGGCCAGCGCGGCACAATGACCGCGACGGAACTCGGCGAACAATCGGCCATGCACAAAACTAAGGTGTCGCGTGCCGTTGCGGAGCTTGAACGGCGCCGTTGGCTCACCCGAACGCCAGACGAAAATGACCGCCGCGTCGAGCATCTGACGCTGACCAAGGCTGGACTTTCCGCCTATCGCGAAATGGTGCCGCTGGCGAAGGCGTTCGAGCGGGAATTGCTGGCCAGGCTGAGCGCCAACGAGCGGGCCTCCGTCGTCAAAAGTGTCGTGTCACTGGAAACAGCGTTGGGTCGGAGACAGCGGCCGTCGCCGGAGAAAATATGAGACGATCGCTCCGTTGAAGCAAACATTGTCTGGCGATCCTTACTTGCCCGACAGCTGATTTCAGCGCTGAATGTCAGCCGGTGGATGATCCATGAACGGATCGGGGGATGGATGAAGTCGCTGATCGCCAGGCCGGTGGCTGTGATCGTTTTGCTGTTTGCCCGAGCCATTACCGCCGTCCGGCCGTTTTGGCATGAAGGCAGGCTGCCTCGCCGTCGCTCGATCTTCTTTGCCAATCACTCCAGCCACGGGGATTTCATCCTGATCTGGGCTGTTCTGCCGCCGCGCCTGCGCCGGCGGGTTCGCCCGGTAGCGGGCGCCGACTACTGGCTGAAATCCAAAGTCCGAGGKTTCATCGGGCGCGACGTTTTCAATGCCGTCCTCATAGATCGCAATCGCGAAGGACGCACGATGGATCCTGTCGAGAGCATGGGGGAAGCGATGAAAGAAGGCTCTTCGCTGATCCTCTTCCCGGAAGGCACGCGCAACCAGTCCGACGCGTCCTTGCAGCCATTCAAATCCGGCCTGTTCCATTTGGCGGCATTGCACCCGGACTTCGAGTTGGTGCCGGTATGGATCGCCAATCTCAACCGGGTGATGCCGAAAGGGGAATTCGTACCTATCCCACTGATCTGCACCGTGACGTTCGGCGAGCCGATGCACCTGGCTGATGGCGAGGGCAAGGATGCGTTCATCGAGCGGGCACGTGGGGCGCTACTCGCGCTGGCGCCGAGAAAGGCCGCGGAATGAGCTCAACCCAGTTCGACATGATGGTTCTCGTGCTCGGCGTCTGCGGGATCCTGCTCGTCGCATCTTTCGTGGGGCAGATCCTGGAACGACGCTTGTCGCCAGACGGTTCGAATCCGGCCATCGAGAACCTCAACGCCCGCATCAATGCCTGGTGGGTGATGGCAATCCTCATCGCCATAGCCTTCATCGCCGGGCGCATCGGCGTTCTGCTTCTCTTCGGCTTCTGTTCCTTTGCCGCACTTCGCGAATTCGTGACGCTGACCAATACGCGGCGCGCCGACCACTGGGCGCTGGCCACGGCGTTTTTCGTCGTGCTGCCGATGCAGTATGTCCTGCTCTGGATCGAGGACTACGAGATCTTTTCTGTTTTCATCCCGGTCTACGCCTTCCTGTTGATGCCCATCATCTCGGCTGTGCGGGGCGATACCCAGCACTTCCTGGTCCGAATCGCCGAGGTGCAATGGGCGCTGATGATCTGCGTCTTCTGCGCCTCGCACGTGCCGGCTCTTCTGACCTTGCACATTCCCGGCTACGAGGGCCGCAATGTGCTTCTGATAGCCTTCCTTGTCATCGTCGTGCAGTTGAGCGACGTGCTGCAATATGTCTGGGGGAAGATGATCGGACATACGAAAATCGCCCCAAGGCTTTCGCCGTCCAAGACGGTTGAAGGCTTCCTCGGCGGCGTCGCGAGCGCCAGCCTCATCGGCGCTGGTCTGTGGTGGATCACGCCGTTCTCTCCTTTTCAGGCGGGTGCGATGGCCTTCCTAATCACGCTGATGGGTTTTTTCGGCGGCCTTGTGATGTCCGCCATCAAGCGCGACCGCGGCGTGAAGGATTGGGGCCATCTGATCGACGGCCACGGCGGCCTGATCGATCGGCTGGATTCAGTGGTTTTCTCCGCTCCGATCTTCTTCCACCTCACGCACTACTTCTGGTCGCCGGCATGACATTTCCTTTGCGTACTCCCAAAGCGCCATTGCCATTGGCGGGCGACCCGCAACCAATCGACGTTCCGGAGGGGATGAGGCAGTGATGAACACAGGCGATCGCAGACCGCTTGCAAGCCGCGACACGCGCTGGGCACAAGCGACGGCTAGACGTCTCGCCACACTTTCCGTGACCCCCAACCGGATTTCGCAGGCCAGCATCCTCGCCGGCGCGCTGGCCGGCGCCGCCTTCTGGCTTGGCGGGCAGAGCGACGGCACGGCGCGTTTGCTGCTGTTGCTGGGCGCAGCGCTGTTCTGCCAGTTCCGCCTGCTATGCAATCTGTTCGATGGAATGGTCGCCGTCGAAGGCGGCAAGGCGTCGGCCGATGGGCCATTCTGGAACGAGTTCCCGGATAGGATCGCCGACATCGCCATCATGGTCGGAATAGGCTACGGCATCGCCATGCCTGGCCTTGGCTGGGCAGCGGCCTGTTTTTCGGTTCTCACCGCCTATGTGCGGGAACTGGGGCGGGCCAACGAAGTGTCGAGTGATTTCTCCGGCCCGATGGCCAAACCACATCGTATGGCCGTTGCGACCGTAGCGGCCCTGCTGTCTTCAGTGGAATTCCTCTGGAATGGCCACAACCAAGTCCTGACGCTCGCGCTTGCCATCATCGCGATCGGTGCCGCCGCAACTGCGCTGCGACGCGCCTGGCGACAGGTCCGATGGCTGAAAACCATGCGACCCTAGCTTCCGGCGCGACGGCCTACCAATCCATCACCACCTTGCCGGAACTGCCGCTGCGCATAGCATCGAAGCCGGTCTGGAAATCGTCGATGCCGATCCGGTGGGTGATCAGCCCGCTGACATCCAGCGGACCCTGCACCAGGGCGATCATCTTGTACCAGGTCTCGAACATTTCGCGGCCATAGATGCCCTTCAAGTGCAGCATCTTGAAGATGACCTTGTTCCAGTCGATCTCGAA
>BFBZ01000018.1_pt36 | contig 24755 bp, 24 predicted proteins | sample 1888401 | NCBI WGS metagenome assembly BFBZ01 (sample SAMD00112614, study PRJDB3348) | symbiont metagenome | host: Chara braunii
GGCTGTGGACGGTGTCGCTCCTAGCGAAAAGGTTAGGTCCAGATTCGAAAATTGAGCGGGAGTTCGAATCCCACTCTCGTCGCCGTCGACGTGAAAATTCGACGAAGTTCACCCTGAACCCAGCGCCCAAATCGCTTGCTTCGACGTCTTGTCGAGCCAATCCCCTCGCTCGTGCAGCAGGCAACGCACTTGTGGCATGGGGCCGGCGAAAACGACGTCGATCGCTAARATTATCGTGTGCCCAGAATGCCCCGGCTGAGTTGGGGCACACCGTAAGGGAGCGGTTAGTATAAGTCACTGAATTGTCGGACTTAATGGTGGGCGCACAAGGGATCGAACCTTGGACCTCTCCCGTGTGAAGGGAACGCTCTCCCGCTGAGCTATGCGCCCGGATCCTGGGGGCTGCTGGCCGTGAGGCTTGGAGGCAGCCACCGAAGCAGTCCGTCGGAGCCCGCGATTTACGAAGCGCGGGCRGGGGGTGTCAAGGATTTGCGGCGTTCCGGGCGAGGAAAACTGCTGCGGATGCCGCAAAGCCTCGATCGCGGCGGAAATCGGTGCCTTTTCCGGTCCGTCTCCTACCTGCCGAGGGACGACAGGCAGGTCCGGCCGCGATCGGTCGCACTTCAAGCCCCGATCTGCCGGGCGCGCGAGGCGTGGGACTGCAGCGCGCGGATGCGGTCGGCCAGCGTGCCGCCTTGCGCGCCCGCCGCGGCGGGGGCCGGCGCGCCATTGGCGTTGGCCGGCTTGGCGGAGACCGGCTCGGCGGCCAGCATGGCCTCGATGGTCGAGTTGGGGCCCTCGATCTGCATYGCSAGCTTGGCRACCTCGGCGGCGATGTCRTTGATGCGCTCRCGCAGCAGCGCRTTCTCCATGCGCTCCTGGGCCCAGGTGCTTTCSGCCTGCTGCTGGATCGCATTCATCTCGCGCTGCAGCTTGGTGCGCTCRTCGCGCGCCGCCTGCAGCTGCTCTTCSAGYGCYGCCTTCTCCGATTTGAGCCGTTCCAGCGCGGCCGACTTGCCGCTGCCGAACCCGGCGATCTCGTCGCGCAGCTCCTTGAGCGCGCGGTCGGCGGCGGCATTGGCCTCGCGCAGCTGRTTGTTCTCGAACTCCCGCTCGGCGAGCAGCTTGCCCTGGGTCGCCAGCCGGCCTTCGAGGTCGGCCACGCGGGTGGCCAGCATCTCGGCTTCCTTGACCTGGACGATCAGCTGGCGATCGAGCTCGGTGACGCGCTGGCTGAGATTCTCGACCCGCGCGCGGGCATCGTTGAGCGCCTTGGTCGCGGTGTCCGATTCGTCGCGCTCCAGCGCCAGGCGGGCCTGGGTTGCGGCGAATTCCTTCTCCGCCTCGGCCACGCGGGTCCGCAACTCCTCGACCTGGGCGCGCACCGACACCAGCTCGACCTGGCGGCTGTCGGCCAGCAGCGACTTGTCGTTCAGCTCGGTGGTGAGGCGGACCAGTTCGGCCTGCTTGTCCTTCAGCGCCTGCTCGGCGGCGCGCAGCGCCTCGGTCTTGGCGGCGAATTCTTCTTCCGTGGCGCGCAGCTGGTCCTTCAGCGCCTTCTCGCGCGCCTCCAGCGCGAAGATCGCGGCGTTCTTCTCGCCGAGCTCGATCTTCATGCGGTTGATGGCGTCGGTCTTCTTGCCGAGATCGGCGAGCTGGCTGGTGGCCTTGTTCTTGAGTGCATCGACGCTCAGCTCGAGCCGCCGCGCGGACATCGCAAATTCGGCGCGCAGCTGGTCCTTGTCGGCCTGGATCTCGGCCATCGACAGCGGCGTGGCCGCCTCCAACCGGCGCGTCGTCAGCCGCACCGCGCGATTGTGCACCAGCGGCACGACCATCAGGGCGCAGAGCATGGCGATCAGAAAACCGATCGCGAAATACATGATCGGCTCGACCATGACGCACAACTCCCGGTCAGAATGATTAACAGAATCACAATGCCACGGCGGGCTGGCTCAAAGCCAGCCCATTGCCGTGTTAACCTTGATCCGTCGCGGGAGAACGTGGCGCCGCGGTATCAGCTGGCGGTCTCAGAACGGGTTCCAGGTCGCCGTCGGCGTGAATTTGAGATAGCCGACATTGGCGCCGAGGCGCAGGCCGATCCCCGAGCGAATCGGCACCAGCACGATGTTGTTGGCGGTCAGCGCCGTCATGCCGAAGCCGCCGACGATGTAGGCGGAGCCGTCGATGCCGACGAAGCGCTGATAGATCGCGCTCGTGGCGGGCAGGTTGTAGACCAGGGTCATGGTGCGCGCGCCGTCGCCGCCCCAATCGAAGCCGAGCGACGGGCCCTGCCAATAGACCCGGAGATCACCGGCATTCTTGGTGTAGAGCGTGCCTTCGCCATAGCGCAGGCCGGCGACGAAGGCGCCGGCGCCCTCCTCGCCGAGAACGTAACCGTTCGGCAGGCCCCATTGGCTGACCGCGCGCTCGATCACCGAAGCAAGGCCGCGCGACACGTTGCCGAAGAAGCGGTGGCCGGCATTGACGAGCTCGTCCGGATTGAAGCTGTCGGGGCTCGGAGCAGGGCGCGGYGGGGGCGCCGGCTGCTGGTAGGGCGGGGCCGGCTGCTGATAGGGCGGCGCAGCCTGGTAGGGCGGCGCCGCGGGCGGGGGCGCCTGCTGCGCGGCGACCGACGCGGTCATGGCCAGGACGGCCGCGAGCGTCGTGGCGGCGAGGCGTGATGCGAAACTCATCGATGGAAATCCCCTGCTAACGGCTGTCCGACCATCGCCTTAACCTGACGCCAACCACATCGGGCGATTGTCGGGAAAGGGCCTCAGCCCCTTGGACTCCCATGTTATCGGCACCAACTATGACGGCACAACGGCAACAATGGAACTGGAGCTGGTCAAAGCCGCTGTTTCGCCGTGCCATCGCCGTCATCGCGCTCGCGCCGCTGCTGTTGGCGCCRCTCGCGGCGCCCGCGGCCACGACCCAGCGAATCATCGCCAACCGCTTCAGCGGGCTGGCGATCGACGGCTTTGACCCKGTCTCCTATTTCGTCGACGGCCAGGCCCTGATCGGGCTGCCCGATTTCGAGGCGGCGCAGGGGGGCGTGGTCTGGCGGTTCCGCAACGAGGGCAACCGCGCCTCGTTCCTGGCTCATCCCGAGGTCTACGGTCCGCAATTCGGCGGCTATGACCCGACCGATGTCGCCCGCGGCGTCACCGTGGCCGGCAATCCGCGCTTCTTTGCCGTCATCGAGGACCGGCTGTTCCTGTTCAACCGCGAGGACAGCCGGGATGCCTTCGTGGCCGATCCGGCGCGCTATCTGCCCCGCGCCGAGGCGCGCTGGCCGACGCTCGAGCAGGATCTGCCGCAATGACACGGCAAGGCAGCCCCCTCAGGGCTTGGGCACGGCCGCAGGGTCGCCCCAGGCAATGAAAGCGGGCACGATGAAATCGTCCTTGCGCTCGCCGAAGCGCAGCGGCGCGCCGGTGTCGCTGGTCACCGTGCCGCCGGCGGCCGTCACCACGGCATGCCCCGCCGCCACGTCCCATTCCGAGGTCGGGCCGAGCCGCGGATAGATGTCGGCCATGCCTTCGGCCAGCCGGCCGAATTTCACGGCGGAGCCGAGCGGCAGCCGCACCGCGCCGGGGCGCGCTGCGATGAAGGCCTCGGTGCGGGCATCGCCATGCGACCGGCTGACCGCCGCCACCCAGGCCTCGCCCGCCACTGGGAGCGGGCGGGTGCGAATCGGCACGGCGGCGCTCAGTCCGGTGTCGTCGTAAGACAGCCGCTCGGCGCCGCGTCCCACCAGGCCGCGCCAGATCAGGCCCAGCGCCGGGGCGCAGACAATGCCGAGCAGCGGACGGCCGTTGCTCACCAGCGCCAGATTGACCGTGAACTCGCCGCGGCCGGCCACGAACTCCTTGGTGCCGTCCAGCGGATCGATCAGGAAGAAGCTGCCCTTGAACGGCGGCGCGCTCGCCCCGACCCGCTCCTCCGACAGAGCGGGGATGTCCGGCGCCAGCCGCGCCAGGCCGTCGGCGATGACGCGATCGGCCGCGAGATCGGCCTCGGTGACCGGCGAACCGTCGGATTTGTCCGTCACCGCCATTGCGCGGCGGTTGATGGCCATGATCGCATGCGCCGCCTGGACCACGAGCTCGGTCAAGGGCGTCATCAGGGCGGCGGCCGCCGCGACGTCGACGGTTCCTGGCGTGGGACCCGCCGTCATCGCCGTGCGTTCCCCCTGTCCGGGCCATAAGCAGCTTGCATGGTCGAATTCCTCGTCTGGGACCGCCCATGGGGCGCATCCGGATACTGCCATCTGACGTTCTATTGAGCGGTGACTGCCTGGAAAACCGCTACGTACTTTCCCGTGGCATGCTCTAAGCTCGGTGGCGGTTCATGCTGTCGCAGTGTATCAAGCCAACAGGCAAGCATGATTCGTCAAAGTTCGCGGATTTCAGGAACACCGAATGTCCGGCACCTCGTCTTCAGAGATCGCAGATCCGATTCCCGCTCCCGACACCCTCGAACTTGCCGCGCTGCTCTGCTCGAAGGTTTGCCACGATCTGATTAGTCCGGTCGGCGCGATCGTCAATGGGCTCGAGGTGCTGGACGACAATCCGAAGCCYGAGGATCGCGACTTCGCGCTCGAGCTGATCCGCAAGAGCGCCAAGACSGCCTCGGCCCGCCTGCAGTTCTGCCGGCTCGCCTTCGGGGCCGCCGGCTCGGCCGGCGCGCAGATCGATCTCGGCGATGCGCAGACCATGGCGCGCGGCCATATCGAGGACGCCAAGACCTCGATCACCTGGAACCTGCCACGGCTGCTGCTGCCCAAGAACAGGGTCAAGCTGCTGCTCAACATGATGGTGGTGGCGCAGCAGACGATTCCGCGCGGCGGCGTCCTCACGGTCGATCCGATCGGCGAGGGCGAGACGATGAGCTTCCGCGTCGCCGCGACCGGGCTCAATGCCCGGCTGCCGCAGAACATCGTCAACCTGCTCGCCGGTGCGCAGCAGTCGACCATCGATGCCCACGCCGTGCAGCCTTATTACACGCGCCTGCTTGCCGATGCCTGCGGCCTCAAGGTGACGCTCGCGGCCGATGGCGAAGCGATGGTCGTGCAGGCCGCTTGATCGACGGGCCGTCTTGGCTGCGATCGCGTCCTGGCTGCGATCGCAGCGGTGCGGTCMGGCGCCAGAACCGTTCTTCATGGTTAATGAACTCTTGCCGATGTATCCGGACTTGTCCGGATACGCCTTATCTCTTTGTTGAGTCCGTTCATTTGCGCTTACTCAACTAATATTAAACGCTTTGCACCGAAACTGGCCACGGTTTGAAGGTCGCGTCATGTCGCGTACCGTTGCGTGCGAAGGCCAGTTTCATGGATGACCTGTTGCGTGAGTTTCTGACGGAGACCAGCGAGAGCCTGGACACCGTCGACAATCAGTTGGTGCGGTTCGAGCAGGAGCCGAACAACGCCAAGATCCTCGATAACATCTTCCGCCTGGTGCACACGATCAAGGGGACCTGCGGCTTCCTCGGCCTGCCGCGGCTSGAAGCGCTGGCGCACGCCGCCGAGACCCTGATGGGCAAATTCCGTGAYGGCATGCCGGTGACYGGCGAGGCCGTGACGCTGATCCTCACCACCATCGACCGCATCAAGGACCTGCTGGCGCAGCTCGAGGCCAATGAGTCCGAGCCGGAAGGCGARGACCGCGATCTGATCAGCGAGCTCGAGGCGATGGTCGAGCGCGGCATGGCCGCGATGGCCGCCGGCGMGGCKSCGCCRCCGCTGGTGCCGGCCGCGCCCGCAGCRCCGCCGGCYGCGCCCGCGGTGACGCAGGGCTCCTTGATCGACCARACCCTGGAGCGTCCGCTGCGTCCGGGCGAGGTGTCGCTCGACGAGCTGGAGCGCGCCTTCCGCGAGACTGCGATCGAGACGCCGCCCGCGCATGAGAAGGCGCCGGAGCCCAAAGCGGCCGCGCCCGCGCCGAAGKCCGAGCCGGCCAAGGTCGAGGCAAAGGCGGAGCCCAAAGCCGAAGCCCCSAAAAAGGCGGCGCGCGCCAAGGCCAATGCCGATGGCGAGGTGCATGAGAACGACAAGGTCGCCAACCAGTCGATCCGCGTCAATGTCGACACGCTCGAACATCTGATGACGATGGTCTCSGAGCTGGTGCTGACGCGCAATCAGCTCCTGGAGATCGCCCGCCGCAACGAGGACACCGAATTCAAGGTGCCGCTGCAGCGGCTGTCCAACGTCACCGCCGARCTGCAGGAGGGCGTCATGAAGACGCGCATGCAGCCGATCGGCAATGCCTGGCAGAAGCTGCCGCGCATCGTCCGCGACCTCGCGACCGAACTCGGCAAGCAGATCGAGCTCGAGATGCACGGCGCCGACACCGAGCTCGACCGCCAGGTGCTCGACCTGATCAAGGACCCGCTCACSCAYATGGTGCGCAACTCCGCCGATCAYGGCCTGGAAACGATGGCGGAGCGCGCCGCGAGCGGCAAGGCCGAGCAGGGCACGATCCGTCTCTCCGCCTATCATGAAGGCGGCCACATCATCATCTGCATCGCCGACAATGGCCGYGGCCTCAACACCGAGCGCATCAAGACCAAGGCGGTCGCGAACGGTCTCGTCACCGAGGCCGAGCTCGAGAAGATGACGGAAGCGCAGATCCACAAATTCATCTTCGAGCCGGGCTTCTCGACGGCCGCCGCCGTCACCTCGGTCTCGGGCCGCGGCGTCGGCATGGATGTGGTGCGCACCAATATCGATCAGATCGGCGGCACCATCGATATCAAATCGGTGGCCGGCGAGGGCACCTCGGTCACTATCAAGATCCCGCTGACGCTCGCCATCGTCTCGGCGCTGATCGTGGAAGCCGGCGGCGACCGCTTCGCGATCCCGCAATTGTCGGTGGTCGAGCTGGTGCGCGCGCGCGCCAATTCCGAGCATCGCATCGAGCGCATCAAGGACACCGCCGTCCTGCGCCTGCGCAACAAGCTCTTGCCGCTGATGCATCTGAAGAAGCTCCTGAAGATCGATGACGGCTCGTCGTCCGATCCGGAGAACGGCTTCATYGTRGTGACGCAGGTCGGCAACCAGACCTTCGGCATCGTGGTGGACTGCGTGTTCCAYACCGAGGAAATCGTGGTCAAGCCGATGTCGACCAAGCTGCGGCACATCGACATGTTCTCGGGCAACACCATCCTGGGCGACGGCGCGGTCATCATGATCATCGACCCGAACGGCATCGCCAAGGCGCTCGGCGCCGCCGGCTCGGCCTCGCAGGCGGTCGCCGACGAGCATGCSGCGCATCAYGCYRTYGGCGGCGAGCAGCTCACCTCGCTCCTGGTGTTCCGCGCCGGCACGGCGCAGCCCAAGGCGGTGCCGCTGGCGCTCGTCACGCGGCTGGAGGAGATCGCGGCCGACAAGATCGAGATCTCCAAYGGCCGCTACATGGTGCAGTACCGCGATCAGCTGATGCCGCTGGTGCAGATGGAAGGCGTCTCGGTGCAGACCWCGGGCTCGCAGCCGATCCTGGTGTTCGCCGACGAGACTCGCGCGATGGGCCTCGTYGTCGACGAGATCATCGACATCGTSGARGARCGRCTCCACATCCAGGTCTCCGGCGCCAAGGACGGCATCCTCGGCTCRGCCGTGATCAAGGGCCAGGCGACCGAAGTCATCGACGTCGGCCACTTCCTGCCGATGGCCTTCGCCGACTGGTTCATCCGSAAGGAGATGGCGACCGAGGCGCAGACGCAGTCGGTGCTGCTGGTCGATGACTCGCCGTTCTTCCGCAACATGCTGGCGCCGGTCCTGAAGTCGGCCGGCTACAAGGTGCGCACGGCGGCTTCCGCCATCGAAGGCCTCGCGACGCTGCGCTCGGGGCATACGTTCGACATCGTCGTCACCGACATCGAGATGCCGGAGATGAACGGCTTCGAATTCGCCGAGGCGATCCGCGCCGACCAGAACCTGCATCAGCTGCCGGTCATCGCGGTGTCGTCGCTGGTRTCGCCGGCGGCGATCGAGCGCGGCCGCCAGGCGGGGCTCTACGACTATATCGCCAAGTTCGACCGGCCCGGTCTGATCGCGGCGCTGAAGGAACAGATCGAGGAACGGGCTCGCGCCGACGCGGCCAAGCGTGCGGCGTGACGGCAAGGCTCAGGAGTAGCGTGCGATGAGCAGCAGCAAGATTGAAACAACCGACGGCGCAGTCGCCGAATACGTCACCGCCGTGATCGGCGGTCAGCTGTTCGGCCTGCCGATCTCGCGGGTGCAGGACGTGTTCATGCCGGAGCGGCTGACGCGGGTGCCGCTGTCCTCGGTCGAGATCGCCGGCGTGCTGAACCTGCGCGGCCGCATCGTCACCGTGATCGACATGCGGGCGCGGCTCGGCCTTGCCAGGGCCGACGACGGCAAGCCGCCGATGGCGGTCGGCGTCGACCTGCGCGGCGAGTCCTACGGCCTGCTGATCGATCAGATCGGCGARGTGYTGCGGCTGCCYGAGGAAAGCCGGGAGGAAAATCCCGTCAACCTCGATCCGCGCATGGCGAAGCTCGCCGGCGGCGTGCACCGCCTCGATGGCCAGCTGATGGTCATCCTCGATGTCGATCGCGTACTCGAACTCGCTGCCGACAAGATGGCGGCCTAACGGCTGCCGGCGTAAGCCCGCCTACGCGAGACCGCGTCGGTGGATTGGACCCTGACTTCGAGAGGCTGATATGAGAACGTGTCTGGTAGTTGACGATTCGAGCGTCATTCGAAAAGTGGCGCGGCGCATTCTTGAGGGTCTGGATTTCCAGATCGTCGAAGCGGAAGACGGTGAGCAGGCGCTGGAGATCTGCAAGCGCGGCCTGCCGGACGCCGTCCTGCTCGACTGGAACATGCCGGTCATGGACGGCTATGAGTTCCTCGGCAATCTCCGCCGCATGCCCGGCGGCGACGCGCCCAAGGTGGTGTTCTGCACGACCGAGAACGATGTYGCGCATATCGCGCGGGCGCTGCATGCAGGTGCCAACGAGTACATCATGAAGCCGTTCGACAAGGACATCGTGACGGCGAAATTCCAGGAAGTCGGGCTGATCTGAACTCCGCCGGTTCGGATAGCCCGTGCTTGCCCGGGCTTGCCGACATCCTGTGCCTCTGTCCTGTTGGTGAACTATGAGCGTCGCGTTGGCCAGTTCTTCGATTCCAAGTTCGACCAGACAGGAACCTCTCCGGGTGATGGTCGTGGACGACTCCGTCGTCATCCGCGGCATGATCTCGCGTTGGATCGCGTCTGAGCCCGACATGGTCGTGGCGGCATCGCTCCGCACCGGCCTCGAGGCCGTGAACCAGATCGATCGGGTCAATCCCGATGTCGCCGTGCTCGACATCGAGATGCCTGAGCTGGATGGCATCGCCGCTCTGCCGAAGCTGCTTGCGAAGAAGAAGAACCTGGCTGTGATCATGGCGTCGACGCTCACCCGTCGCAATGCCGAGATCAGCTTCAAGGCGCTGTCGCTCGGCGCTGCCGACTATATTCCGAAGCCCGAGAGCACGCGCGAGGCGTCGGCGGCGGACAATTTCCACCACGACCTGATTCAGAAGATCCGCAACCTCGGCGCCAAAGCGCGTCGCTCTGCGCCTGCGTCCTACGCGCCGGCGGCCGCGCCTCACGTTCAGCCCCAGGCACTCCGCCCGCTCGTTGCGCCGGTTCCGGTGCCGGCCGCGCCGMCCGCGCCGGCCCAGCTCGCGCGCCGGTCCTTCAGCACGCAGATGCCGAAAGTRTTGCTGATCGGTTCGTCGACCGGAGGTCCGCAGGCCCTGATGTCCGTCGTCACCGAGCTCGGCGCCGTCATCGACCGCTTCCCGGTRCTGATCACGCAGCATATGCCGCCGACCTTCACCACCATTCTCGCCGAACATCTGGCGCGTTCCAGCCGCCGGCCGGCCCACGAGGCGATCGATGGCGAAGTCATCAAGCCGGGCCAGATCTATCTCGCTCCGGGCGGACGCCATATGCGCGTCGCCCGTCAYGGGACTGACGCCGTCATCGCGCTCGACAATGGCCCGCCGGTGAATTTCTGCAAACCCGCGGTCGATCCTCTGTTTACCTCCGCCGTGGACGTCTGGCAGGGCGGCACGCTGGCGGTGATCCTGACCGGTATGGGKTCCGACGGCATGCGYGGCGGCAAGGACATCGTCGCGGCCGGTGGCAGCGTCATTGCGCAGGACGAGGCCAGCAGTGTCGTCTGGGGCATGCCGGGCGCGGCTGCCAATGCCGGCATTTGCGCTGCCATCCTTCCCTTGAACCAGATCGCGCCGAAGCTGGTGCGTCTGTTTGCAGGAGACCGTTCGTGACCCCCCTGGACTATGAGTTCTTGCGTAAGCTCCTGAAGGATCGGTCCGGTCTCGACCTCTCGGCGGACAAGCAGTACCTGGTGGAAAGCCGGCTGCTGCCGCTGGCACGCCGGGCCAATCTGGCCGGCATCCCCGAGCTGGTCCAGAAGCTGAGAAGCGGCGGTGATCAGCTTACGACCCAGGTGGTCGAGGCCATGACCACCAACGAGACCTTTTTCTTCCGCGACAAGATCCCGTTCGACCATCTGCGCGACTATGTGCTRCCGGCGCTGATCCAGGCGCGCGCCAGCCGCCGCAGCTTGCGGATCTGGTCCGCGGCCTGCTCGACCGGCCAGGAACCGTATTCGATCGCGATGGGCCTGCGTGAGTACGGCGCMGCGYTGGCCGGCTGGCGCATCGAGATCGTCGCCACCGATCTGTCGCAGGAGGTGCTGGAGAARTCGAAGGCSGGCCTGTACAGCCAGTTCGAAGTGCAGCGTGGCCTGCCGATCCAGCTGCTGGTGAAGTACTTCACGCAGCTGGGCGAGCTCTGGCAGCTGAGCGCCGACATCCGCGGCATGGTTCAGCATCGCCAGCTCAATCTGCTGCAGGACTTTTCGCATCTCGGCAAGTTCGACGTGATCTTCTGCCGCAACGTGCTGATCTACTTCGATCAGGAGACCAAGTCCGCGATCTTCGAGCGGATGTCCAAGATGCTGGAGGCCGATGGCACGCTGTTCCTCGGCGCCGCGGAGTCGGTTGTCGGCATCACCGATGCATTCCGGCCCAACCAGGAACGGCGCGGTCTGTATCAGATCAATCCTGTCCGCAGCCCGCGCGGCGGAGCGGCGCTGCTGCCGGGGCTCAAGGTCGTGGCGGCGCGCTGAGCCTGCCCGTGTCTTGAGCGACAGCTCTCGGACGCGGGCCATCCTGCGTCATTTTGGCAAGCGAAACGCCCCAATTGCCGAATTCTTCCGGACGCGCTGGAACTTTTGAGGTTCCGGCGCGTCTACTCACGCCCAGGTGCGGGCCTGTGCGTGGTCGGATGACGGCGGGGGATCTAATGAAAACGAGTGTGCGTCCTCGGATTGTGACGCGGGATCTGCCAGTCATTGCGAAATCGCCGACCGGGATCGATGGCCTCGATGAGGTCACTTTCGGCGGCCTGCCGCAGGGACGGCCGACCCTTTTGTGTGGCGCCGCCGGCTGTGGCAAGACGCTGTTCGCCATGACTTTTCTCTACAATGGCGCGGTTGCCTTCAATGAGCCGGGCGTCTTCATCGCGTTCGAGGAGCAGCCCGAGGACCTGATCAAGAATGTCGGCTCGTTGAGCTACGATATCGAGCGGCTGATCGAGCAGAACAAGATCGTCGTCGACCATATCCATCTCGACCGCAACGAGATCGAGGAGGCCGGCGATTATGATCTGGATGGCCTGTTCATCCGCATCGGATTTGCCATCGATTCCATCGGCGCCAAGCGCGTCGTGATCGACACCATCGAGACGCTGTTCGGCGGTCTCGACAATCAGGCCGTGTTGCGCTCCGAGCTGCGCCGGCTGTTCGAATGGCTGAAGAGCAAGGGCGTCACYGCCATCATCACTGGCGAGCGCGGCGACGGCACCCTGACCCGCTACGGGCTCGAAGAATATGTCGCCGATTGCGTGATCCTGCTCGACAACCGCGTGCACGATCAGCTGTCCACGCGCCGGCTGCGTGTCGTGAAGTATCGCGGCACGGCGCACGGCACCAACGAATATCCGTTTATCATCGACCAGGAAGGCATCACAGTGATGCCGATCACCTCGTCGGGACTGGCCCATGACGCCTGGACCGAACGGGTGTCGACCGGGATCGCCGATCTCGACGACATGCTCGAGGGGCAGGGCTACTATAAGGGCTCGAGCATTCTGGTCTCGGGCATGGCCGGCTCGGGAAAGTCGACCGTGTCGGCGCATTTYGCCAACTCGATCTGCCAGGCCGGACAGYGCTGCATCTATTTCGCGCTGGAGGAATCGCCGCAGCAGATCGTGCGCAACATGCGATCCGTCGGTCTGGATCTGCAGCAATGGGTGGATCGCGGGCTGCTGCGGTTTTCGGCGCGGCGTCCCAATCTCTATGGGCTGGAGACGCATCTGGCCTCGATGCATCGCGAAGTGAAGGAGTTCGATCCGGCGGCTGTCGTGGTCGATCCGATCTCCGCGCTGATGGGCGCCGGCGTCGCCGGCGACGTGCATTCGATGACTCTGCGGCTGATCGATTTTCTCAAATCGCGTGGCGTCACGGCGCTGTTCACCAATCTCGGCGCAGGCAGCGCCGAGACGGCGACCACGGAGATGCAGATCTCGTCGCTCACCGATACCTGGCTGCTGCTCTATAATCGCGAGACCAATGGCGAGCATAATCGTCAGCTCTATCTGTTGAAATCGCGCGGCATGGCGCATTCCAACCAGGTTCGCGAGTTCCTGATGAGCGCCGGGGGCATTTCCCTGCGCGAGGTCTATGTCGGTCCCGATGGCGTGCTGACGGGATCGGCGCGCCTGGCGCAGGAGGCTAAAGATCGCGCCGATCGCCTGCTGCGCACACAGGAGGTCGAGCGCCGCACCCGGGAGATCGTGCGTCGCCGTCGTGAGATCGCGGCGCAGATCGAAACATTGCAGGCGCAGCTTGCGAGCGAGGAGGGGGAGATGGAGCTTCTGAACCTGGAAGGCAGCGCCCGCGAGGATCARCGCGCGGCCGATCGCATCGCCTTGGCTCAGAGCCGTGCGTCGCGACGGGCGGCGAGCTCGTCGTCGAAGCTGATGACGTCAGGCAAATGACGGCCGCGCCGATGGAACAGGATGGCTACAATCTCCGGCTCTATGTCGCGGGCCAGACGCCGAAATCGCTGGCCGCGCTCGCCAACCTCAAGAAGCTCTGCGAGACCCATCTGCCCGGCCGCTATACGATCGAGGTCATCGACCTGATGAAGGACCCGGCCTTGGCGCAGCGCGACCAGATCGTCGCGATCCCGACGCTGATCCGCCAATTGCCGGAGCCGCTCAAGCGCATCATCGGTGATCTTTCCAACGCGGAGAAGGTCCTGGTCGGTCTGGACATCGCCCCGAGCTGAACGGAGGACGCGTGGCATCAAACGACGCGATGCAGGCGGCACGGCCGCGCAACGAGGCGGAGGAGACGGTCGAGGCCATTCACCGCGGCAATGTCGATGCCGTGGTGGTGCAGGGCCCGAGCGGACCTCAGGTCATCATGCTGCAGGGCGCGGATGCCCCCTACCATGTCCTGGTCGAGCGGATGAGCGATGGCGCCCTGACGCTCGATGCGGACGGCTGCATCGTCTATGTCAATTCGCGGCTCTGCGCCCTGACCGGACTTGGCGCGCAGGAACTGGTCGGGCGCAGCTTCGCGTCACTGTTTATCGGATCCGTGCCGCAGCAGCGCGCCGATGACACGGCGAGCGACGCGCAGCTGCGCCGGGCCGATGGCGGCGATCTGCCGGTGTCGGTCTGGATGCGGCAGATGGCGATGGGGGGCGTGGTCGCCACGCTTGTGACCCTGACGGACATGTCGATCCAGCGCCGGGCCGAGGAGGTCGCCACGGCCGAGCGCTTCGCGCGCTCGATCCTGGAGCAGGCGACCGACGCCATCGTCGTGYTGGCGCTCGATGGGCGGATCACCCATGCAAGCTGGGTGGCCGAGCAGCTCGCAGGGCGATCCCCCGTCGGACATATGTTCTCGGAGGCATTCGCGCTCGACGCCGCAAGCGCCAGTCAGCAAGGTACGTTGGCGCGGTTCTCGCGTGAAAGTCTCGATCAGGCGCTGGCGACCAAGCCGTTTCACGGCGTCGAGGTCCGGCTGCGCGATCCGCGGATGTCCGGCCGTTCCTTCCTGCTCTCGGCCGGGCCGCTGGTGAACGATGCCAAGGATGCTGTCGGCTCGATTGTGACCTTGACCGATATCACCGAGCGCAAGCGCGCCGAGGAGCAGCAAACGATGCTGGTCGCGGAGCTCAATCACCGGGTCAAGAACATCCTCGCCATCGTGCAGTCGGTGGCCGGACAGACATTGCGCACCGCCCCCTCGCTTCCGGCCTTCAACAAGGCATTTTCCGGACGCATTCAGGCGGTGTCGATCGCGCATGACATCCTRACCCAGACGCGCTGGATCGGCATCGGCTTCAACGAGCTGCTGACGACGGTGCTGGCGCCCTATGGCGTCGGGGAGGGCCGTATTGTCATCGAGGGGCCGCCGGTGCTGCTCGAGGCCCGGCTGGTGCTGCCGCTCTCGATGGTGCTGCACGAGCTCGCAACCAATGCCTCGAAATATGGCGCGCTGTCTGCGCCGCTCGGCCAAGTCACGATCTCATGGCGCCTGCGCGATGATCGGCAACGGCTCGAACTGATCTGGCTTGAGCGCGGCGGTCCCCTGGTGGAAGGAGGTGGATCGCGCGGCTTCGGCACTACGCTGATCGATCGGGTCGTGCGCTTCGATCTCGATGGTGACGCCGTGCTGGCATTCGAGCCCGAAGGAATTCGCTGCAAGCTGATCTTTGCCCTGACGGCTGAGACGACACCGGAACATCTGCCGGCATCGGCYGTGCAGCCAGACTAGRTCCGGAGAAGCGGAAACCGGTTTCCGAAACGGTCATGATCTAATTGGTGGAGCTGCGCAGGAAGGTCGCCTCGCACATCGCGCGCAACGCGCGCTCGTCGAAGGGTTTGGCGAGCCGGGGCAGGTCTCGGAACTCCGGCGGAAACAGGGTGGCGTCGTCATAGCCCGAGGTGATGATGATCTTCAGCCCGAGCGCAATGAGTTGCGGCAGAATGGCAAAGATCTGCTCACCGCGCAGGTTGACGTCGAGCAGCGCGCCATCGAGGTCGCCGTGCCCGGCCCGGCGCAGAACCTCGGCGACGCGAGAGACCGGGCCGACGACCTCGCAGCCGAATCCCTGCAGCACGGTTTCGAGCTCGAGCGCGATCAGTCCTTCGTCCTCGGCGACCAGGATTCGCAGGCCTTCGAGCTGAGATGTGTCCGTTGCCATGGCCTCCATCCGGTCGCAACCGCGTCCAGGAGTTCCGATCYTCTTTCTATCTAACCATCCGGAGCGGAGTGTCGAGCCGTTTTCGATCCGGCTCGTTAACGGACTACAGAATCGCGTGCGGCAAAAAGCGTGAGCGATTTCCTGTGATCGGGGTCWCATCCTCGCGGATGGAGAGGCCGCACGGTGCATGCGCCACCAGCCAGCTGCCGACGACCGGGAACACGCCGCCGAAATCCGGCAGCGGCGCGAGCGCCTGACGGATGAARCCTTCGGCCCCGTAGGGCCCKTCTTGTTCTGATACSGCAATGCCCTCGGCGACGAGGCTGACATTGGCGCCTTCGCGCGAATAGATCGGCTTGCGCACGAAGCTCGGGCCGAGACTGGCGGCCTTTGGATCATCCTCGAAATAGGCCGGCAGCAGGTTGGGGTGGCCTTCGAACATCTGCCAGAGCAGCGGCAGRATGCCCTTGTTGGAGAGAACGGCCTTCCACGGCGGYTCGACCCATTGCGTCAGCGCGATCGCCAGTTTCGCGCCGAAGGCATCCTGAAACATCCACTCCCACGGATAGAGCTTGAAGGCGAGCGCMATGTCCTTGTTGTCGAGATCGACGAAGCCGCCGGCCTCACGCCAGCCGATGTCGGCCATGTCAAGGATGGTTGTCGAYAGGCCGGCTTGCGTCGCCGTGTCGGCGAGATAGGCCAGTGTGGCGGCATCCTCGGCTGCGTCGGTGAGTCCTGCCAGATGCAGCGGGCGTCCTTTGCCAATCAGRCGCCAGCGTTCGATCAGCCGCTCATGGATTGAATTGTACTGATCCGCGCGTCCCGGAAGGATGCGCCGTTCGATCGCCTGTTCGAGCCAGGTCCATTGGAACACGGCCGCCTCGAAGATCGACGTTGGCGTGTCGGAATTATATTCGAGCARCTTCGCCGGCGCGCGGCCGCCCTGGAAACTGAGATCGAGGCGGCCATAGAGGCTGTCGTCCTTTCGCTTCCAGCTCGAAGCCAGCAGCGGCCAGAAGCGGTCCGGGATTTTCAGCCGGCGCAGCAGCACCTCGTCTTTCACCACGCGGCTGACGAGTTCGAGGCACATCTGCTCAATCTCGCCGGTCGGCTCCTCGATGCCGAGCTCGATCTCGGCCAGCGTAAACGCGTAGTAGGCGCGCTCGTCCCAGTAGCGCTCGCCGTCGAGYTCGTGGAAGTCGAACCCGCATCGCGCCGCCGTCTCCCGCCAATCGTCGCGCTCGGGGCAGGGAATGCGCTGCATGGCAATCAGCCGCGGTGATGCGTAGGCACGCCGTGCAGCCGACACGATGTCAGCAGGCATGTCGAGCGCAAGGCGACCGCAGCGATGGCTGCGGTCCCCATCAGCCCCGGCGCCCAACGGCGCCGACCAGTTATCGGGGCGATCCCGATCAGCGGGTAGTCGCGTTTGTTATGATTTTGAGTCTGTGTCAAAGATCCGGATCCAACTCACAACGTAAACGCGGTGTTTTCGCGGCGTCATCGCGAYCGCRATCAGCCGCCATGTCCGAAGCCGAAGGCGTGGGCGAAGCCGCCGAAGCCGCCGCGCGAGACGTGGGCGGAGGAGGCGTCGGCGACATGGGTCGAACTGCTGCTTCTGGACTCGTTGTCGCTGCTGGCGAAGCCCCAGCGTCCGGAGCCGCTGCCGCCACTGCTGCCGCCGCCGGAGCGGCGGGTCGTGCATTCGGTGCTCTGCGGCTGTCCGGCCACGGCCGGATCCTGCTGCGGGCAGTTCTGCTGGCGCGGCATCAGCGCATAGGCGGTGCCGCCGACCGCGAGCGTGCCCATCACGAGCAGCGCCACATGGCCGGAGCGCTTCACCGGCGGTGTGGCGGGCGGCGGCGGCAGCGGCCTGCGCTTGCCGAATTCGATGCGTTGCTCGGCCATGGTCAGGTGATCATCGAGGCGGCGTTGAGCGCGCCGGCCGAGAGCGAGGCGAGGCCGAGCCAGATGGCCGAGGCCAGCTCACCGGCGACGATGCGGTTGGCGAGGTCCGGCACCGGGATGCGGACGAGATAATACACGATCACCTGGACGATCAGCGCGACCAGCGCCCAGATCAGGCAGTCCAGCACATTGGCCGAATGCGCGATGGCGCTGACCAGCGGCAAAGTGAAGCCGAGCAGGCTTAGGCCGAGCGAGATCGCTGCCGAGGGATGATTGTCCCGGATCAGCTGGAACTCATTGTAGGGTGTGACGCGCGTATAAATGAAAAGGTATGCCGTCACCGCAAACAGGGCGGTGCAGAAATACACCAGGAACGCCGGCAGGCCGGCGAGCGATTGCAGGATCATGATCAGGCCCGAGGCGGAAAGCTTTCATCTGTCGCGGCGCCAGCATGTCCGGTTCGACGTGAACAAAGTCTATGCGCTGTTGGCCTGATTCAGCATCTGCAGCACGGAATCCCCGGTCTTGCGGGTGTGCGCGCTGAGCGCCAGCGCGAAGCCCTGGGCGTCGCGGGCGCGCAGCAGCGCCATGAAAGCCTCGTGTTCGCGCAGCGACTCGTCCCAGCGGCGCGCGTCGTAATTGGCGACCGCGCGRGCGCGGAACACGCTCGCATGCAGCGTGCTCCAGATGTTGAGCAGCACGCTGTTGCCGGCGAGCCTGGTGATCTCGAGGTGGATCTGCTGGTTGAGCCGGAAATAGGCGGCGCGCTCGGCGGCGCCGTGCAGCGCCACCAGCTCGTCATGCATCGCGTCCAGCCTGGCGATCTCATCCGCCGTGGCGCGCGCGGCCGCCGCGCGGCCGGCGGCAGCGTCGAGCGCGACCATCACGTCGAAGATCTCGGCGATCTCGCCGGCATCGATCGGCGTCACCACCGGTGTGCGATGGGGCCGCAGCGCGATCAGACCTTCGGCGGCGAGGATCTTGAACGCCTCACGCAGCGGCGTACGCGAGACGCCGAACGTCTCGCACAGCATGCGCTCCGGCAATGGCGCTCCGGCCGCGAGCTCGCCGTCGATGATCATCTCGCGGACCTTGGCGACGAGCTGATCGTGCAGCGACAGCCGCGCCAGCGGCCGGGTCGACTGGTCGGAGGACAGCTTCAGCCGCGTCGGCTTGAAGCGCGTTTTCAGTCTGGGCCGGGTTGCCGAAGGGGTCATGACAGAAGCTGCGGCTCTGCTGCGAGGTGCCTGAGATTCGGGCGGAACGCCCTCGGATCAGGCAGATCCAGAAATTCTGATGTAGAATTACATATTGATTTCATTGTAAAAAATCAACATTGCATATCGCATCCAATTGGCACGTCGCTTGCTGATTGGGGGCAGAGACCTGATCCGATCGACCTGCCCTGGAGATGGACGTGACCCGCTTTCTGCTCCCCATTCTGACCCTGCTCATGCTCGCGCTGCCCGCGCCGAGCTTCGCCGAGGACGCACCGAAGATCAAACTCGGCTACGCCAAATGCGCGCATTGCACGCCGATGTCGCTGACGCCGCAATTCGCGGAGGGCGTCGCCATCGATGCGGTCGGCTTCAACACCGGCACCGATGCGCTGACCGCTTTGGTGTCGAAGAACATCGACGTCGCGCAGGTGACCTATCTGCATTACGCCATCGCGCTCGATAAGGGCTTCGATGTCGTCGCCATCTCCGGCCAGGTCAATGGCGGCTCGGCGATCCTGCTCGGCAACGACCTCGATGTCGCGCAGGGCGACTGGGGCGCGCTGAAGGCGCTGATTGCCAAGTACAAGGCCGACGGCAAGCCGTTCCGCGTCGCCGCCTCGCGCGGCAATGCGCAGGACATCCACATGCGTGGCGCCTTCGCCAAGCAGGGCATCGACATCAACAAGGATGTGCAGTTCGTCAACATCCCCAATCCGTCCGACCATCTGCAGGCGCTGCGCCGCGGCGAGGTCGAGCTGATCTGCACCGTCGAGCCGTTCGCCACCCAGATCATGCAGGCCAAGGCCGCAAAATTCTTCGGCTTCCCCTATGACCAGGCCGCCGGCAAGCTGACCAACCTGATCCTGACCCGCTCTGACGTGATCGCCTCCAACCCGAAGGGGCTCGAAGGCGTGGTGCGCGCGGTGGTGAAGGTCGATGCGCATATCGCGGCCGACAAGCCGGCGCTGATCGAGGTCATCTCCAAGGTCACCGGCCTCGACAAGGCGATCGCGACCGGTGCCGTCGAGAACCTCGATCCCGATCCGAAGATGTACCGTTCCTCCGCGCTCGCCATCGCCGCGATGATGCGCGATCTCAAATACATCAACTCGGATGTCACGGCCGCGGTCGAGAAGAACCTCGACTACCGCTTCCTGGAAGCGGCGACCGGCAAGCCGAAGACCGAGCTCGGCTACTGAGATGATAGCGCTCGCCCAGCTCAAGAAGCTCGACCGCGCCATTGTCCCGCTGCTTGTGCTCGCTGGCTGGGAGGCGTTCTCGCGCTCTGGCGCGCTGCCGGCGGCGCTGCTGCCGGCACCGTCGACGGTGGTGTGGGCGTGGGCGGACTGGCTGGTCGGCACCGACGGCAACACCCAGACCTACAGCGGCCATTGGGTCGCCGACATGCTGGCGAGCCTGTCGCGCGTCGCCGCCGGCTTTGCCATCGCCACCGTGCTCGGCGTGGCGCTCGGCGTCGCCATCGGCTGGTCGCGCAGGATCGAGATCGTGATCGAGCCGACACTGCAGATGCTCAGGCCGATCCCGCCGGTGTCGTGGATCCCGCTCGCCATCATCTGGTTCGGCATCGCCAACAAGCCGGCGATCTTCTTGGTGTTTCTCGGCGCGTTCTTCCCGATCCTGCTCAATACCATCCATGGCGTGAAGAGCTGCGACCGCAACCTCATCCGTGCCGGCGCCATGGTCGGCGGCAGCGAGCGCAAGCTATTGCGCTACATCGTCGTGCCCGCGGCGATGCCCAGCATCTTCGCAGGTCTGCGCATCGGCATCGGCTCGGCCTGGATGCTGACGGTGACGGCCGAGATGGTCGCGGTGAAGAGCGGGCTCGGCTACGTGCTGTGGGACAGCTATTATTTCCTGCGCTACGATCTGGTGCTGGCGGCGATGGCCAGCATCGGTCTGCTCGGCTTCTGCAGCGACCTGTCGATCCGGCTCGTGATGGCGCGCGTGCTGCACTGGCAGCGCAACACCACCTTGCGCGGCGGAGAGTAGCCATGGCCACGATCGACATTTCGAACGTCTCCAAGATCTTCACCGACAAGAAGCGCAACGCCGATGTCACTGCGCTCGCCGACATCAATCTCTCCATCGCGCGCAACGAATTCGTCTGCCTGCTCGGCCCGTCCGGCTGCGGAAAGTCGACCCTGCTCAACATGATTGCCGGTTTCGAGCAGCCGAGCGCAGGCCACGTCACCGTCGACGGTCGKATCGTCACCGCGCCCGGCGCCGATCGCGGCGTTGTGTTCCAGCACGCCAATCTGATGCCGTGGCTGCCGGTGTGGGAGAACGTCGCCTTTCATCTCCTGCTCGGCGGCGGCCAGAAGGCCGAGCGCCGCGCGCGGGCGCAGGTCTATATCGACATGGTCGGCCTCACCGGCTTCGAGAACCATTACCCGTCCGAACTGTCCGGCGGCATGAACCAGCGCGTCGGCATTGCGCGGGCGCTGCTGATGAACCCTCAAGTGATTCTGATGGACGAGCCGTTCGGCGCGCTCGATGAGCAGACCCGCATGGACATGCAGAATGAGCTCGTGCGGATCTGGCAGCAGCACCAGGGCACGATCGTGTTCGTCACCCATGGCATCGACGAGGCGCTGACCTTGGGCACCCAGATCGCCGTCATGAGCGCGCGCCCCGGGCGGATCGCGGAGATCATCCCGATCGACCTGCCGCGGCCGCGGGATATCACGAGCCCGCAGTTCAACGCGCTGAAGCGGCACATTCTCGCGCTGCTGCGCGGGGAGCGGGTGGAGCAGGAGAGGGCTCCGGCATGATGCGCGGCTTGCTTGATCTTGAAGAGCTTCGCAATGGACAAGCATGGTCGAACCGAAGCGCGGGTCCGTTGGCGGCACATGCTGTCTCGACGACGGCGGTGTACCCTCTCCTCTTGCGGCAGAGGGTGGTTTCTCACGAAGTGAGAAACCGGGTGAGGGGTCTTGCTCCGCGATCTCATTTGTCGAGGCAGACCCCTCACCCAACCGAGTCTGCTGCACGCGCAGGCATGCCCTTTCCCGCAAGGGGAGAGGGCGCATCAACGCGCGGCTCGCCCGCTGCTGCTGCTGTGGAATTGCCGTTAGTCACGCCGGCTCTGGTCGTGCGAAGAGGGCTCAACCATCCATGACCAAACGCACCCTTCTCGGCATGCTGACGCCGTCGTCGAACACGGCGCTGGAGCCGATCACCTCGGCGATGGTCGCCGGCCTGCCGAACGTGTCGGCGCATTTCTCGCGCTTCAAGGTGACCGAGATCGCGCTGTCGAGCGATGCGCTGGCGCAGTTCGACACATCGAACATTCTGCGCGCGGCGGAATTGCTCGCGCACGCCAAGGTCGATGTCATCGCCTGGAACGGCACGTCCTCCGGCTGGCTCGGTTTCGAGACCGACGTGAAGCTGTGCGAGCAGATCACCGCGGCGACCGGCATCCCCGCGACCACCTCGATGCTGGCCTTGAACGAGATCCTGGCGGCCTCGAAGGCCACGACGCTCGGCCTGGTCACACCCTACCGCGACGATGTGCAGGCCCGCATCATCGCCAACTATGCCAAGCTCGGCATCGCCTGCCGCGGCGACCGGCATCTCAACCTGCAGGACAATTTCTCCTTCGCGGAGGTGACGCCGGCGGAGATCGAGACCATGATCCGCGAGGTCGCCCGCGAGACGCCGGATGCGATCGCGGTGGTCTGCACCAACATGCGGGCCGCGCCGCTSGTGGCGCGCCTCGAGCTGGAGACGGGCATTCCGATTCTCGACACCATCGCCACYGTGGTATGGAAATCGTTGAAACTGGCGGGCGTCGACACYCGGGGCGCCAGCGAGTGGGGATCGCTGTTTCAGAAATTCGCCTGAGCATTTGGGAGAGCGCGTCACATGGCTGCATTCGACACCGTCATCCGCAACGGCACCGTCGCCACCGCGAGCGACACGTTCAAGGCCGATGTCGCCATCCGGCAGGGCCGCATCGCCGCGATCGGTGAGGCCATTACCGATGCCGACGAGATCGTCGACGCGTCGGGCCTGCTGGTGCTGCCCGGCGGCATCGACAGCCACGTCCATATCAGCCAGCCGTCCGGCCCCGGCATCGTGATGGCCGACGATTTCGAAAGCGCGACACGCGCCGCCGCGTTCGGCGGCAACACCTTCGTCATGCCCTATTGCCTGCAGGAGAAGGGCCAGCCGTTGCGCGCGGCGCTCAAGGACTATCACGCGCTGGCYGAGCAGGCCTGCTACGTCGACCATTCCTTTCACCTCATCATCGCCGACCCCTCGGAYTCCGTGCTCGGCCAGGAATTGCCGGCGCTGGTTGCCGATGGCTATTCGTCGCTGAAGATCTTCATGACCTATCAGGATCTCGCGCTGAGCGATTACGAGATCCTCGGCGTGCTGCAGGTCGCGCGCGAAACCGGCGCGCTGGTGCAGATCCAYGCCGAGAACTACGATGCCATCCGCTTTCTCACCGAYCGCCTGGAGCGTGCCGGCAAGATCGCGCCCTATTATCACGGCAAGTCGCGGCCGATTGCGGTCGAGCGCGAAGCCACCCATCGCGCCATCTCGCTGGCCGAGCTGATCGATGTGCCGATCGTCATCGTCCATGTCTCCAACCGCGAGGCGATGGAGGAGATYCGCCGTGCGCAGACGCGCGGCCTGAAGATCCACGGCGAGACCTGCCCGCAATATCTGGTGCTGACCGAGGAGGACATGCAGGGCCTCAACATGGAAGGCGCCAAATATGTCTGCTCGCCGCCGCCGCGCGACAAAGCGAGCCAGGGGGCGTGCTGGGAGGGGCTGGAGCAGGGCGTGTTCTCGCTGTTCTCCAGTGATCACTGCCCGTTCCGCTATGACGACGAGGCCGGCAAGCTGACGCCGAAGGGCCGCACCAGCTTCCGCTGGGTGCCGAACGGCATCCCCGGCGTCGAGACTCGGCTGCCGATCCTGTTCTCGGAAGGTGTCGGCAAAGGCCGCATCAGCCTGAACCAGTTCGTGGCGTTCACCGCGACCAACCACGCCAAGACCTATGGCCTGAAAGGCAAAGGCTCCATCGCGATCGGCTACGATGCCGACATCGCGCTATGGGACCCGAACAAGACCGCGAAGATCAGCCAGTCCGGCCTGCACCACGGCTCCGACTACACGCCCTATGAGGGCATCGAGATCACCGGCTGGCCGGTCGCCACGATGCTGCGCGGCAAGTTCGTCGTGCGCGACGGYCAACTCGTCGGCGCCAAGGGCAGTGGCCGCTACGTCACCCGCGGCAAGCCGGGCGCSGTGGCCTGAGGCACGTTCCCTCCATGCGTCATCGCGAGCGCAGCGACGCGATCCAGAGTCGCGGATGGGACTCTGGATGGCTTCGTCGCTTCGCTCCTCGCAATGACGACGTCGCAGCATCGCTCCGGGCGAGCTCTCACCGTCRTGGTGCGCCATAGGTCCCGTGATCGACGCTCCAAAACAGACTCGTCATGCGCGGGCTCGACCCGCGCRTCCATCAAGTGGGCAGATTGTTCTCGCGAAGGGATGGATTGCCGGGTCAAGCCCGGCAATGACGACGGAGAGAACAGTGCCCATCCTCCCCTGAAGGGGACCTTCCTGGGGAGGGTGATCATCGCGTCAGTCGCACCACCACTCTCCCGCACTGCAGCGCCACCCCGAGCTACCGCCGCCATCCCGTTCCTGTTCCAGATGTGTCGAACCATTGTTACAACTGGAAGACATAATCCTTGTCAGACAAGGAGTGCCGCCATGCCCGCGCTTGCATTTTCCAACAATGATATTGCCGTGGTCGCCTGGACATTCGATCGCCGCCTYGACGGCTGTCTCGGCTTTGCCATTCACCGCATCGACCTCGCGGACAACAGCGACACTGTGCTGCCGGCGCTCGCGCGCTTTGCCGGGCAGACCGCCGACAAGCTCAAGACCGACCAGGCCCCGGTGCAGAAATTCTGGTGGAAGGACCTGTTTGCCAAGCGCGGCGGCACCTACAAATATCGCATCGTGCCGATGGGCGGRACACCCGGCCAGACCCTGACGCCGCTCGCCGSCGTCGACGCGCTGGAGAGCAACGCAGTCACGCTGACGCCGGAACGGCSGCCGTTCCACGTCTATTTCAACCGCGGCATCACCGCGACCCAGGCCCTCACCCACGCGCTGAACGATCACCCCAGCGTGCCGRCSCTGGCGCCGCACATTCTCGATCCCARCGACCCCATTCGCATCCGGCTGATGGGCCAGCTGCAGGACGGCCTGACCTCGCTGTTGAAGCGCGCGGATGCCGGTGGCGGCACCAT
>BFBZ01000066.1_pt10 | contig 24750 bp, 26 predicted proteins | sample 1888401 | NCBI WGS metagenome assembly BFBZ01 (sample SAMD00112614, study PRJDB3348) | symbiont metagenome | host: Chara braunii
GGGGGGKRCCGCCCTCCATTCCCGGCGAYCCSGCCGGCATGCCYGGAACCGCMAGTCCSAYGGCGGYKGGCCGTTTCTCCARCAATTGTCGCAMSGCKAAAGCGGGTACRTGSCCYTCGATGACGTAMCCCSCGATTTCCGCAGTGTGGCACGCTGCAAGGTCGCCCGGCACGYCGAGGCGYTTCCGGAYKGCCKGAAGCWGCGCCGTCTCCTKGACMGTGACSGTGAAYCCRGCGTCCYTGAGGTGTTGCACCCAACCCGTGCAGCATCCGCAATTCGGATCCTTGTGRACGAGGATGGCTGGCGTCTGCGCCGAGGCGGGATACCCCCGCGCAACCAATCCCGCTGCGAAGATCGCGAGCGCACTTCGCCGAGTCACTGTGCTTAATTTGTACATTTTCTGGACATCCCGCTGACGTTCAGCAAGGATCATATCTAGGTCTTCGCGACCGCGGGCCCAAATCCGCGTGATCAGCGTCCCTTCACGTTTCAAATCCCTACCTAAAATGCGAAGACCGGACCTCAACGGTCACGTGCGACAAGTCGGCGAACTTTGCCAATTTCTGATGATAATAATCCGAAACACGGTCGTTCGGAGTAATCACGGAAATGATCGCGCCGAGATGGCCAGGCCCCAATCTCCACAGATGGAGGTCCGTTACACGATCACCGTCGCTCTCGATCTTAGCGCGAACGTCTTCTGCCATGCGCGCGTCTGGTGTCCGATCCAATAGGATGCCTCCAGTGTCACGCAGCAGACCAAGCGACCAATTTGCGATGACCACCGCTCCAACCAGACCCGCAAGCGGATCCATCCAGAGCCACCCGAACGTGCGCGCCATCAGTAGACCCGCGATGACAAGCACCGACACTGCGGCATCAGCGACCACATGAATGATCGCCGCGCGCATATTGTTGTCGCGATGATGTGCACCGCGTGACGTGCCATGGCCGTGCTCCGCAAAGGGCTCCTGGAACTCTTGCGAATGGCCGGCATGAGCAAGTCGCATCCTCGCCTCAAATTCATGCGGCTCGGGAATTTCCTCGGAGGATTCCAGATATTTTTCGCGATCGACGAACGCAAATGTCTGCCTTGCGCCGTCTGGCCTGATTGTCTCGATCGTGACCTCCCAAGCCTTCAACATGGAAGCGTCCGGTAGGCGGATCCGGAAGCGCGGCGGAACGCCCTCTTCGAAGACTTCAAGTTCGACCGTGCCACCGCCGATGTCGATGCGTCGAACGTCATTGCCATGATCATGCGCCTCATCGTGCCCGTGAGAATGGCCGTGGCTGTGTCCATGATGGTGACCGCCGGACAGTAACCACGCGCTGACGATGTTGACTGCCAGCCCCAGCACGGCGATCGGAATTGCTTCGTTGAAGCTGATCGCGATAGGGTTCAGGAACCGTGATACCGCTTCGTACCCGATGAGCAGCGCAATCATCGCCAAAACGATCGCACTGCTGTATCCGGCAAGATCTCCGAATTTTCCGGTGCCGAAGGTGAAATTCCGGTCGTTGGCATGCTTGCGCGCGTAGGTATAAGCCAGCGCAGCCAGTAAAAGTGCGCCGGCGTGGGTCGACATGTGCAGGCCGTCGGCGATGAGAGCGAGCGAACCGAAAAGCGCTCCGCCGACGATCTCTGCGATCATCATAAGCGAGCAAAGCACGATTACCGCCCAGGTTCGGCGCGCCGCCTTGTCATGGTCCGGTCCCAGAAAGACGTGATCGTGCGTGCCGGGATGGTCGATGGCGTGTTCTGTGGTCATGACCGCTTCTTCATTTCAAATACGAGTGAACGACTTCGATAAGCTGATCCGCGGCATCCGCATCGAGCGCGCCCGGGCTCTTCTGAGGATCCACAAGATGAGTGCGTATGTGGTCCTCGACTACTTCAGCCATCAGACCGGCGACGCTTCCGCGGATGCCGGCGATCATGTGCATGATGCGTTCGCACTCGGCTTCCTCTCCCAGAGCACGCTCGATCGCCTCGACCTGACCTTTGATCCGACGGACCCGGGCAAGAAGCTTCTTCTTTTCCCTTACGGTATGGCTCATTGCGACAATATAGCCTACCCCCCTATTCTAGGCAATGGTTGTAACATCCTCCCCGGGGGGATACATATCGGCTATGTCCAATGAGCATGTTCACATAACGCACCCCGGAATCCTCAAGCGTCTCAAGCGCGCCGAAGGTCACCTGCACAAGGTGATCGAGATGTTCGCGGACGGCCGCCCCTGTCTCGATCTGGCGCAGCAGCTTCACGCCGTCGAGAAGGCCATCAGCGAGGCGAAGAAGACGCTGATTCACGATCATGTCGATCATTGCCTCGATACCGCCGCCAACGGCGGGAAGGCGAAGTCGACGGAAAGCGTGCTCGCCGAGTTCAAGGCGATCTCGCGATACCTGTGACGGCGCCGCAGCCGTTACCAACCTAGAACCGTCAGCAATCCGCATGGCCATCATCCGACCGATTACCGTCGTTGCAGCGTTTGCCCTTGGTGCCGCATTCGCGTTTGGCTTACCAGCGTTGCAGCGCGTAACCGGCCTCTGGGTCCCGGCGGCCGTCGCGCAGCGGGACGCCAAGCCCGCCGCCCCGTCGAACAAATCCACGGTCGTGGCGATGGACGACGAGCGCATCAAGCTGGCGGAGATCGAGGAGCGCCGCATCGGGCCTTCTACGGTCGCCAGGCGCCTCGCCGTGCCCGGCACCGTGGTGCCCGATGCCGGCCGCGTGGCCCATGTGTCCGTCAAATTGTCCGGCACGGTCTCCGAATTGCGCAAGAACATCGGGGACGACGTCGTCAAGGACGAGATTTTGGCGGTCCTCGAGAGCCGCGAGGTCGCCGACGCGAAGAGCGAATATCTGGCGGCCCGGCTGTCGAACGATCTGCAGCAGGATCTGACGGCCCGCGACAAATCCCTATGGGAGGGACGCGCCGTTCCGGAACAACAGTACATCCGCTCGCGTAACGCTGCGGCCCAGGCGTCGATGCGCCTCAATATTGGACGGCAGAAGCTGCTGGCTCTCGGCGTGCGGGCGGATGAGATCGAAGAACTTCCGCAAGCCCCAGACGCTCTCCTGCGCAGCCAGAACGTGCGCGCTCCGATCTCGGGACGAATTGCGGAACGACGGGTCGAACTAGGCACGGCCGTCGGTCGCGACAATCTCGAAACCGAACTCTTCGTCATCGTCGACCTCGGCCGCGTCTGGGTCGACCTGTCGGTCTCCTCGGCCGATCTGCCAGCGGTCAGGGAGGGACAGGCGGTCAACGTCGCGACGCGCGGACAACCGGAAGCAGGCACCGCGAAGATCGTCTTCGTGAGCCCGTTGCTCGACAAGGACACCCGTACCGCGCGCGTCGTTGCGGCTATCGATAACGCCGACGGGCGCTGGCGGCCGGGGTCGTTCGTCACGGCAGCAATCGCCATAGAGGAGCACATCGCTCCGGTGGTCGCGCCCTTCGCCGCCGTTCAGAACGTCGGAGGCGGCAAGGCCGTCTTCGTCCGCACCAAGGAGGGTTTCGAAAAGCGCGACGTCGTCTTGGGCCAGCGCGATGGCCACTCCGTCGAGATCGTGTCGGGCCTTGCGGCCGGCGAGACGATCGCGGTGTCGAACACGTTCTCGCTGAAGGCGGAACTGTCGAAGCCCGGCGAAGAGGACTGATCGATGATCGAGAGGATCGTCGACTTTTCGGTCAGGCGGCGGTGGCTAGTCCTGCTGATCACGCTCGTCGCCTCTGCGTCCGGTCTGTGGTCGCTGACGAAACTACCGATCGACGCCGTTCCGGACGTGACCAACGTTCAGGTCCAGGTCAATGCGGTCGCGCCGGCGCTCACGCCGGTGGAGATCGAGAAGCAGGTCACCGTCGCGCTGGAGACCGCGCTCGCGGGAATACCAGGACTGGAGTCCACCCGGTCGTTCTCGCGCAACGGATTCGCGCAGATCACGGCGGTGTTCGCCGACCGCACCAACATCTACTTCGCCCGCCAAATGGTGTCGGAGCGGATCAACGACGCCAAGCCCAGCCTGCCGCCGGGCGTGGAGGTCAGGATGGGTCCGGTTTCCACGGGACTCGGCGAGATCTATTGGTGGGCCGTCGAATACGAAAAGCCCGGCACGACCGCTCCGGTCCGTGACGGCAGGCCCGGATGGCAGACCGACGGCAGCTATCTGACGCCGGAAGGCGAGCGTCTCACCGATGAGTTCCAGCGGACGGTTTACCTGCGCACGGTGCAGGACTGGGTGATACGGCCGCAGATGAAGACCGTGCCGGGCGTTGCCGGCGCCGACGCCATCGGCGGCTTCGTCAAGCAGTTCCAGGTCCAGCCGGATCCGGCGAAGCTGGGGAGTTACGGCTTGTCGTTCGGTCAGGTGATTTCCGCCATCGAGGCCAACAACGTCAGCCGCGGGGCGAACTACATCGAGCAGAACGGAGAAGGTTACGTCGTGCGCGCCGCCGGGCGCGTCGAGAACATGGAAGACATCTCCAACATCGTGGTCACCACCCGCGGCGGCATCCCCGTGCGGGTGCGGGACGTCGCCGACGTCGCGATCGGACGCGAGCTGCGCACCGGCAGCGCCAGCGTCGATGGACGCGAGGTCGTGCTGGGAACGGCGCTGATGCTGATCGGCGGCAACAGCCGAACCGTCGCCGCGGCCGCCGACGTCAGGATCAAGGAAATCAGCCGCACTCTGCCGCCGGGCATCTACGCACATACCGTCCTAAACCGGACGCAACTGGTCGACGCGACCATCCACACGGTGGCGAGCAATCTGGCCGAAGGCGCGCTCCTCGTCATTGCGGTGCTCTTCCTACTGTTGGGCAATTTGCGCGCGGCACTCATAACCGCCTGTGTGATCCCGGTGACGATGCTGGTGACCGCCACCGGGATGCTGCAGGGGCGCATCAGCGCCAACCTCATGAGCTTGGGCGCGCTCGACTTCGGCCTCATCGTCGACGGCGCCGTGATCATCGCTGAGAACAGCCTGCGCCATCTTGCCGAACGGCAGCGCGACCTTGGCCGAACCCTCTCGCTCGAAGAACGGCTGTCCACCGTGACGGCTTCGACCTCGGAGATGATCCGTCCCTCGGTGTACGGCCAGATCATCATCATCCTCGTCTACGTGCCCCTCCTCGCCTTCACCGGCGTCGAGGGCAAGACGTTCGAGCCGATGGCGCTGACGGTCATGATCGCGCTCGCGACCGCGTTCGTGGTGTCGCTCACCTTCGTCCCGGCCGCCATTGCGGTCGCTTTGTCGAAGCCGGTGCGGGAAGACGAGAATTATCTCGTCCGCCGGCTGAAGTCCGGATACGCGCCCCTGCTGAGCCGGACGATCGCAAGGCCGCTGCCGGTGATGGTGGTTGCAGCGCTGATGTTCGTCGGCGCCGTCCTGTTGTTCGGCCGGCTCGGGCAGGAATTTACTCCGACGCTGGACGAGAAGAACATCGTCATGGAGGTGAAGCGTGTGCCGAGCACGGCGCTGGCGCAGTCGCAGCGCATGCAGCTTCTGATCGAACGCCAGATCAGCAAGTTTCCCGAGGTGGCCTTCGTCTTCTCCCGCACCGGAACGCCGGATCTCGCCGCCGATCCGATGCCTCCGAGCTCGTCCGATACCTACATCATCGTCAGGCCGCAGAACGAGTGGCCGGATCCCGGCATCACGAAGGACGACCTGATCAAGCGCATCGAGGCCGAAGCAACCAAGCTTCCCGGCAACAAGGTCGGCTTCTCGCAGCCGATCGAGATGCGGTTCAACGAACTGATCGCAGGGGTACGCGAAGACCTTGCCGTCAAGGTCTTCGGAGACGATTTCGCAGAGATGCAGCGGACGGCAGCCCGGATCGCGGACGTGCTGCGCAAGGTCGACGGCGCCGAGAGCGTCAAGGTGGAGGAGACGGCGGGTCTTCCGTTTCTCGAGATCAAGATAGACAAGTCCGAGATCGCCCGGCGCGGTCTCAGCCTGGCGTCGGTGCAGGACCTGATCGAGACCGCCGTGGGCGGACGCCCGGCGGGACTCGTCTTCGAGGGTGACCGCCGATTCCAGATCGTGGTGCGCCTCAACGATGCGCTACGCAACGACATCTCGGCCCTCGAGGACCTGCCGGTGCCGCTTCCGCACGCCAATCCGAACGCTCCTTCTTCGTCCGTCCCACTGCGGACGGTGGCCACGTTCGAGCAGACCGAGGGCGCCAACCAGATCAGCCGCGAAAACGGCAAACGGCGCGTCGTCGCAACCGCCGAAGTCCGCGGGCGGGATATCGGCTCCCTGGTCGCGGAGGCGCAGGCCAAGGTCGACGAGCAGGTCAAGCTTCCGCCGGGAAGTTTCCTGACCTGGGGCGGACAGTTCGAGAACTTCTCCGTCGCGCGTCAGCGTCTGATGATCGTCGTACCGGGCTGCTTCCTGTTCATCTATCTGCTCCTGTTCGGCGCGTTGGGTTCGCCGCGCGACGCCCTCATCGTGTTCAGCGCCGTGCCGTTGGCACTGACCGGCGGCATCGCCGCACTCTGGCTTCGCGGCATGCCGTTCTCGATTTCTGCGGCGGTCGGATTCATCGCCCTGTCGGGTGTCGCGGTCCTGAACGGCCTGGTGATGCTCACCCAGATCCGCAAGCTCATCCTGGAAGGTGTAGGCACCCACCTGGCCATCAGCCAGGGCGCCCTCACCCGCTTTCGCCCGGTCATCATGACCGCGCTGGTCGCCTCGCTGGGTTTCGTGCCCATGGCGGTTGCGACGGGCACTGGGGCGGAAGTGCAGAAGCCGTTGGCGACCGTCGTGATCGGCGGGCTGTTGAGCGCGACCCTGCTGACGCTGCTGGCGCTGCCGGCGCTCTACTCCTATTTCGCATCCGCCCAAGCACAGACGAAACCCGTCAGCGCATTCATCCCCAGCCGCGCTGCCGAATAGAAACCGAAGGTACGACATGTTGAAGCAAATCCAGGACTGGTTCGGAATGTCGCCCCAAGGGCAATCGCTGGGGCTCGGCCACGGCCCGGCCGACGGCAAGGGTCATGGCCACACGCACGGATCGATAGACCCCACAATCGCGACGACGACAAAGGGGATCTGGGCCATCAAGTGGTCGTTCGTCGTGCTGGCGATCACGTCCGTCCTGCAGCTTGTGGTCGTCGTGATTTCGGGCAGCGTGGCGCTCCTGGCCGACACCATTCACAACGTCGGCGATGCCGTTACCGCGATTCCCCTCTGGGTCGCTTTTGTCTTGGCGCGCCGCAAGCCGAGCAAGACTTTCACCTATGGTCTCGGACGGGTCGAGGACTTGGCGGGCGTCGTCATCGTGGCGATCATCCTGTTCAGCGCCGTCTTCGCGGGGTACGAAGCGGTCGACCGCCTGATCCATCCGCAAAGCATCGATTTCATTCCCTGGGTGGTGGCCGCCGGCGTCATTGGGTTTCTGGGGAATGAAGCCGTGGCGGTCTTTCGGATCCGGATCGGGCGCGAGATCAACAGTGCCGCGCTCATCGCCGACGGCTATCACGCCCGCACCGATGGTTTCACAAGTCTCGCCGTCGTCCTGGGTGCGATCGGCGTGTGGCTGGGATTTCCGCTGGCGGACCCGATTGTCGGACTTCTCATCACCATCGCCATCTTCGGCATCGTCTGGCAATCGTCCAAGGCGGTATTCGTCCGGATGCTCGACGGCGTCGACCCCGCGGTCACCGACGAGATAAGGCATGCCGCCGGCCACGTCGAAGGCGTCCGCCAGGTGCTCGACGTCAAGGCGCGTTGGCTGGGACACCGCCTGCTCGCCGACATCGGCGTGCGCGTCCCCGGCAACATGCCGATGATCGACGCAGACCGTTTGGCCGAAAACCTCCGGCATGAGATGCTCGAGCACGTGCCCGCGCTCTCCGTTGCGAGCGTCCGGGTGTCGTCGACGACTGACGACGCCCAGATACCGCGGGAGCACGACGCTCCGCGGCCATTCGAAGTCCGCAGCGAACTTGCGGATGGGGAGCTTTCGATTGCCGGCACGCCGGCGGGAGAGCGGATGCGGCTGACACTGAGCCGGCGGACCGATGGGTTGAAGGCGGTCGTGGTGATCGATCGCGCCGCAGGACCGGAAACCCTCGTTCTTGCGCCGTCGTCGGGAGATCTTTCCACACTCGAGAGCGGGGCGGCCCCGGCCGAACCGCACGAATTCAACGCGCGGCTTATTTTGTCGGCAAACGGCAAAGAGGACATTCAGGAATTTCACATGGCGGAGCCGGTTGGTGACGCCCACTGAAGGTCTTTCGACAATCGGGGGGCAACTCGCTAGACTCACTTCGATCCAACCGCCATCGTAGATTGCCTGCCTGGCGCGAAGCAAAGGCGTAAACAGTGTTCATTGTACAGGGTAAGCCCCGAGAGACGGGCGGGATCATAAAGGTAGTCAGAGAAACCAGAAAGCACGCGTTGGAGACCGCCGTAGACTTTCTGGACCAGGGAATTCCGTTCGTCAGCATCATCGGCGACGGACGCATCTACACGGCGGCAGAGTTCGCCGTGACTATCGTCAATGATGGAAGGTACGATGCACCAAGGACCTAACGGACAGAACTGGCCGGCCGGCGCCATCAGCAACGCCGTGATATAGCGCCCCGAACGCGCACGTCGAGGCGGTCGCCAAGTATCCGGGCGGTCAGAGACGCGTTCGGAAATGGAATTGTTGGCGCATGAGCTTCATGCCGGGCGCATCTTTGGGGCGCTTGCGGCAGGGAGACTCTTCAATCCGGCCGAGCCGCGCAACTTAGCTTTCGCGCATGCGCCGGATTGCGGCCAAATCGTTCTCAAAGCCACCGCCCCCTCGGAGTGCGGCGGCGCCATGGGGTACCGGGCGGAGGGGTTCGCACACCGACAGAACCCGCAGCGCGGCCTTGGTCACGAAGAATTTTCCCGCGACCTGCGAGATCGGAAGCCGCCCGTCGCGCACGGCCGTGCGGAGCGTCCGCTCCGAAAAGGGACCGTCCGGCCAGAACAGCGCCGCCGCCTCGCGGAGCGTCATGATCTCGTCGTCCCTCCATTGCGAGGGATCAGGCCTGGTCGTGACCCGGTCGGTCGCTGCTGTTCTCGGCATCGCGATTCTCCAACTTCAGGGCCGTCAGGCGCGACAGGAATAGCGCTCGAAGGCGCTGATGGGCCGCGCGTCGATGGCCGCGTCGTGGCGGCGGTAGATCTCACTTCGGAGGAACGCCAGTTCGGTTTCGAGCGCGTGGTCGGCAACATCGACATTCCAGGCCCGTGCCCGGCCGTCGCTCCCGTCGTACCACCGGTAGCCGCGGCGCTTCAGGGAGTCCTTGCGCTCGAACGGTGCCCGCACCGCCGAGACTCGCCAGCGCGGCTGGCGGGCCGACTCCAGCAGGACGCCAAGGGCGGACCGGCCGCTGCGCGGCAAAGTACGGGAAAGGATCTCGATGCCGGCACGGCAATCATGCACGGCGCGATGACCTTCGTGGAAGAAGCCCTGCGCCGCCGCCAGATGGGCTAGTTTCGCGCTATCGAAACCCTCGTCCGCCCAAGGCACCTCGGCCCATGAGCACGCCCACGGCAGCGTCGCGAACGCGCCGCACAGCCTCTCCAGGAAACGCCGGTCGAAGGCGGCGTTGTGGGCGACCACAAGCGCTGCGGGTCCGAGAAAGGCCTCGATCTCCGCAGCGTCGATCGATGCGCCGGCGACCATCGCGTCGGAGACGCCCGTCAGCGCCGTGACGGCGGCGGGGATCGGCCGACCCGGATCTCGAAACCTGCAGAAGGGTTCGTGCACCGCGAAGATCCTGCCGTCGCTGCTGAAGTCGAACGGCAGCATCGCGAGCTCCACGACTTCGTCCGTTCTGGGATCCAAACCGGTGGTCTCGACGTCGACGAACACGCCCCGCCGTGTCGGGGTGCCGTCGTAATCGTGGTAGTTAGCGCGAGGCTCCAGCCGCCGAAGGATTCGGTAGCTCCCGCTCGCTTCCAGACGCGCGGCCATGTGTTCCAAGGATTCGCGGTCCAAGCACCTCGTCCCGATGGCATCCGGCGTCGGTGCCTCCTCCGGAGCCGGGCCGGCGCAATTGAGAGAATTCATCGAACGCCCCCTGCCGGTGACGTTCCGCCCGCCGCGGGCGAAGCAGGTTCGGCTCCCGCGTCCGGGCGCGGAGCCGACGCCGCACCGCCGGCATGATGAAGTCCGAGGAATGCAGGGGCTTCGGGCGGCAGATTCCGTTCCTGCCGCGCAGCCGGCCCGGGACCCGAAGCGGAAACCGACGGGTGTCGCCGAATGGCGTCGGCGACCGCCGCGCCGTCAATGCGCCCGGCCGCCATCAGACGTTCGGCGACCGCATCGAGCGCCGGCCGGTAAGCTTCCAGCAGGAGCCGGCAGGCCCCGGCCGCCTTGGTCAACTCCTCATTGACGGCTTGACGCACGTCGGCATAGGCCAACAATTCGTCGCGCTGGTGGCGGGCGCCGAGGTAAAGCAGGGGCCGCGGCCCCGTCAAACCGAAAGAAGCGACCATCGCGGCGGCGACGCCGGTTGCGCGTTCGAGGTCGGATCCGGCCGAGCCGCCGGCGCCGTGGCTGGCCCGCCCAAACACGACCTCCTCCGCGGTTCGCCCGGCCAACAGCATCTGCAGCCGCAGAAAGTAGTCTTCGTAGTCGCCGACGAGCCTCGGCCCATCGGTCCTGACGACGGCGCCGCCGTTGCCGCCCATTGCGGTGATGTTGGCGTGCACATTGTCCGGACCGTAGAAAAGTACATCCATCAGGATATGCCCGGCTTCGTGGACGGCGGCACGTCGCTTCAATGTTTCCGGACGATCGTCCTCGGCGACGACCGCCTTGAGGAGGTCGGCGGCGGCAAGCGGCCTTTCCTGGTGGCGGGCATACCGGCGCGCGTCCTTGACGACGCGCTCGACATCGGCGCCGGCGCCGCCCAAGGCCAGTTCGCAAACTTCGTCGAGGTCGGCGCCGGCAAGGTCCTGTCCGAGCCTCACCCGGAACATCTTCCCGAGGTCGGCCAAATCCGGCAGTGGCACCTGGATGATGCGGTTGAGACGCCCGGCGCGTACCAGCGCGGGGTCGCAACGCGTGATGTCGTTTGACGCGGCCAGGAAAATCAATCCGGGGTGCGCGTAGATCTCGGCAAGAATCGCGTTCACCACCTCAATTTGATAGTCCTTGTGGGCATGCGTCAGCGTCGCGCGGTTAGGAAAAGAATCCACTTCGTCGATGAACATCACGCACGGAATTTGCGAACGTGCCTTTTCGAAATCCTGTCTCATCGCACGCAACAAATGACCTAAGTGCGCCTCCCCCGAAGATTGCCATCGCGCGAGCGTCGCGCTCACCATCGGAATGCCGGCGGCTTCCGCAAACAGACGGCAGAAGGTGGTCTTGCCGGTACCCGGCGGCCCGTTCAAAACGGCGGCGTAGTCGACAGCGTCCCAGCCGATCTCGCCCCTTTTCCAGGCCGCGAGATCGACGATGGTCGAGCGAGCCCATGCGACGGCTTCATCCATCCCGTGCAACTGGTCCAGCGTAAGGTCGCTCGCGCTCGGCGTAGTGGTCTTGTCCGCGGCAAGGCGGCGCAACTCCGCCATGCATTCCTCCGGCGACCGGTCGAAACGCACCGCGATGACGAGTTCGTCCGGACCCAGCGTGGCCGCAATGGTCGCATCGAGCACGTCGCGGCATGGCCGGCCGGTCACGATCCTGACGGTGCGCGCGATCGTGTCGGGGTCGAGGCGCGGAATTTCGATCCGGTGCCGCGAGGCGCGCAGGAGCGCCTCCGGCAGATGCGTCGCTCCGAGCGGCGAGAAGGCGAACACCGGCAACGCCAGCGACACCACCGCGAGCGCCATGTCCTGCATGCCGTCGCGATCCCTGGGCTTGATGGCTTCCTTGGCGACGAAGTACACCGCGTCGTATTGCTCGCGGTCGCCGACGGCGCCGCCGGCGGCGGCCTGCAGATAGCGCGTCGACGGCGGAAGGACCACGTCCTTCCAGTTGCGGATCAGCCTGTTGAACAGTTCGGCATACGGAACATCGACGAGCACCACCGGCGAGCCGTTTCGAATTGCCTCAGCGAGTCCCGGCCGCGCATCGATCTGCCGTGCGAACAGCAGACGCGCCGCGACGCGACCGGCGGTGACCGGCTCGGGGGCCGTCCTCACCGACCGGCCGGTGTCGATGTCCTCATCCTCGATGTCCTCGGCCGCGCGCCGGCGCAGAGCGGCGAACGAACTGCGCGCGCCCGTCTTGCCAGCCGCGGAGGATTTCGCGACGGCAGCCATGGCCTGCTCCTGAAGCTGCTTGACCATCAGTTCGTGCTCCCGCCGGGCCGACACGACGGCGACGTGGTCGCGGTATTTCAGCGACGCGCGCCAGTCGCTCCGGTAGACGGCGGACTCCAGGGGACCGAGGGCTGCGGTCGCCGCCGCGCCGCCGGCGTGCATCTCCGCCGGCGCGGCGGCGCCGTCTTCCGGTTTAGCGGTACGGCTGCGGCCGCCGGCCTTTTTCGTTTTGCTTTTGCTAGTTTGCTTACGCGTCACGGCAGTCTTCCTTTGGGTACTGATCGAACTCGTCCGCTAGGGCGGGTGCACCTGCGGCGTGCGGACTATGGCGAAACGGCTTCGGGGTTCGGACATCGTGGTCTCCATGGTGAAGTTGGCTTCATCGTCGGGGGCCGGACATCGCTAGGGCGGATGCACCTGCGACATGCAGAGTATGGCGAAGAGGCGCAGCAGTTCATGCATCGGAGATCTCCATGGTGAAGGCGGGGTCGAACGAGCGGTTTTCGCCCGGATAGGCGCGGGGATTGCTCAACAGCCTGGTGCGGCCGCGGCGCAAATTCATCGAGAAGTGCGTGTGGCCCGTCACGAAAACTTCGGGCTGGTGGCGGTCGACCAGCGGCAGGAGTTCGGAGGCGTAGGCCGCGCTCAACAACGAGCGCTGAAACTGCGGCGCCACGGCATCGAGCGTCACGGCGTGGTGCGCGACGACGATCGTCGGCCCGTCATGATGCTGCGGGAGTACCGTCTCCAAAAACTGCCTGGACTGCGCGTGCAGCAGGGCCGCTTCCTGCGGCCGAAACCGCGCCCACGGATCCTTACGCCACTTGATCCGTTTATGGTCCAGCAGCCCGTCGGCGGCGGTGCGCATCGCAGCCTCGCGCAAGCCGGCGCCGAAGAGGCAGTAGTCGGTCCAAAGAGTGCACCCGACGATGCGCGCGCGTCCGATCATGACGACGTCGTTCTCAAGCAAATGCACGCCCAGTTCCCTGGCCCGGACGCGGCCCGCTTCGAGTTCGGACGGCAGTTCGTAGCCGTAATATTCGTGGTTGCCGGCGACGGTCGCGACCTCGACGTCGGGAAACGCGCGCCGCAGCAGTTCGATCGCCTTGACGAGTCCCTGGCAGGTGTCGCCGGCGACGATGACGAGATCGGTGCCTTCGACGCACGGCGGGATGGACGTGGTGCCGTAGAATTCCACGTGCAGGTCAGAAAGGATCTGGAGCCTCACTTCGAATCCTCCCCTTGGCGGGCGCCGCCGAGCCGTCCGGTCCGACCGCGGTCGAGTTCGGGCCACGCAGTCCGGAAGTTGTGCGCCAGCCAGGACGTCGCGAGACGGCTGCGGAGCACGCGGTCGATCGGCATGCGGCGCAGCAGATATGACAGGACCAGCGAGGCGCCCGCGCTGCCGCGCAACGCGCTGTTAAGAAGCACGGTCATCACGAAATCGGTGCGGGCGGTGATCTCGGACGGAATTTCCATGCGGAGCGCCATGCCCATCGCGCTCGCGGCGTCGCCGCCGACGGCCTTACGCCAGACGTCGATGGTGGACGAGGTGCGGCGCATGCATTCGGTCACGGCGGCGCGGCGCATGAAATCGAAGCCGTGCGCCGGCACCGTCCGCCACAGAAGAAGCGCGCGCGGCCATTCGCAGCTATCGCCGTTCGCAGCGACGTCCATGCCGGCTTCGCGGCCACGATGGCCGTGGCTCGACTGGTTCGTCATCTTGTTTCCCGTAGTCATCACGCAAGCCTCTCCCGTCCGCGCCGAAGGGCACGTTGACGATCCTCGCCGTTCTCGATTGCCTTGGATGGGAGAGCCCTGTTACGGGCTCTCCCTGGTTGCCACGCCGGACGGTGCCATGCCTCGCCGGGCCACGCCCCCCAAGCTGCTATTTGACTTCCTCCACCAGGAACGTTCCGTAGTTGGGCCGCCAATCTCCCAACCCGAACAGGAACCCGGCCGTGGAATAGGTGGTCAGCACGTCCGCCCGGTTGACCAGCGAGGGCAGGAACCAAACTTCGAATTCCACGCTCCACTCCGGAAACCGTGCACGCGTCCTGATCGTCCTCGCCTTGCCGACCTTCGCCGGTACCCGCAGACTGAAGCGCTCGTCGCGCCACAACTCATCCATGTCTGTCGGACCGCCGTACTCGAGCAGCGCCGGCGCCTCGATGAGGATCCCGGCCTTTGCCTGCTGGCCACGCCGCTCGGTCTTGGCAACCGACTTGAACGTCGATTGCAAGGCCTCGGCCGGGATGCACGGCAATCCGTTGTGAAGCCAGAGTCCGCCGTGCCACTCGATGCGTCCGATCTCGATGTGGTCGGCTTCGGTCTTCGGTCGCTTTCCGGTGAGCTTGGCGAGCCTCTTCGTGACCGGGTCGAGCGGATCCGACAACCGCGAACTGTGCATCAGCAGCGGACGCGTGCCGGTGAGACGCAGCCGGACCTTCTCCGCGGTCATCGGACCGGCTCCATGCGCGTCGGGTCGAACAAAGGCACGCTGACCGTCAGGCGCCGGACATCGGCTCGCAGCGGGGCGATGAGCGCGTAACGCCCGGCGCGCTGAAACGACGTCACCTGATGATGGCAGTTCCTGCAAAGTGCGGTGAGGTCGCCGTCGGCCTCGCAGCCGAACCGTTCGTAGGTGCGGTGGTGCGCCTCCAGCGGCGTGCCGTCGGATGCGGCGGCCGGACACAGGCGGCATTCGAAGCGCGCGGCTTCGAATTCGCGCAAGCGGACCGGGTTGGTCCGCCAAGCCGCGCTTCCGATATATTCTTGGTAGTACATGACTGCTCCTTCTGCGTTGGGATCATCATGCCGCAGCAAGATCGCAGAAGCAAGTTTTCCTTCCTATTATGTGAAGGAAAAATTTGTTAAGGTTAATTCCCCGTTAACGAGGCTCTCCCATTGGCGAAAACAAAATCCATCGAAGATCCCCCGATAAGCGCGGCGATGATCAGGGCGGCGCGCGGCCTCCTGAATATTTCGCAGGCAAAACTCGGAGAGCTTGTGAACGTCAGCACGCGGACGTTGATCAAGATCGAAGCCGCTCCCGAAGGACGTCTCGACGCCCGCCGCCGCGCCGTCCACGACGCCATCCGGAAAGCAATGGAGGATCATTACTCCATCGAGTTCATCTTTCCCGATGGGCAGACCGGCGAGGGCGTGAGGAAGAGGCGCCCCCCGAAAGATTGACCCTTTTGCGCGCCGCAAGCCTGGCCGTTCAGGCCGGGTCGATCCTCCGCGACTCCGAGGTGGTGCTGCGGCGCCGGCGATGTTCTCGAGCACCGGCCGGGAAAATCGGAAAGCACCATGGCAAAGACGTTTCGACCGATTTCTCCGGCGGCCTCATTGAAACCGATGGCTTCGGCCGGAGACCTGCGAAATCGGACCGGTTCGTCGTCGATTGTAGCGAGCGACCGCGCCCGGTACGTCGCTCGATCGTGACGGCGCGTCCCCCGCGGCCGGTTCCTCATTCTGCCCTAAGTCTGGACGGGTGTTTCGAGCCGCAACTCATGGCCGCCATCCGGATCCTAAATGTTCGAAACGTTCAATAATCGCCTTTTCGAAGCGATTGCGGCGGCTCCGACGCTTACGGGAGCGCAACTCAACTTCGCGATGCTGCTGGCTCAATCGGCCGTGTACCTCGGCCCGTTCATGCTCGCCCTCCTGTGGATTTTCGGGACGCATGCGGAGCGGCGGGCCGCCGTCGATGCGGGCCTGTCGACGCTTTTGGCGCTGGCGTTGGCGGTCGCCATTTCATCGCTTTGGATGCATCCCCGTCCTTTCGCGATTCTGCAGACCCGCAATTTTCTCAATCACGCTCCGGATAGCTCGTTTCCAAGCGATCACAGCACCCTGCTCTTCGCGCTAGGCTTCGCACTTTGGGCATCCGCCTCAATACCTTCACGTCGTGCCGGGGCATGCGCCGTTTTCCTCGGCCTCTCCGTGGGCTGGGCCCGCATTTACCTCGGCACCCATTACCCATTGGACATCGTCGGCGCTGCGGGCGTCGCCGCGGCATCGTCGTTGACTGTCTCGTCGCCCGTGGGACGGACGATCGGCGCGCGCCTCACGATTTGGGGCGAGCATCTTTTCGGCTGGTCGATCGCAAGCAACTTGTGCCGGCGCCGATGAAGGCGAGCGACGTTCGATCTTTTGTCAAACTACTTTGGTGCTTGAGATGAACGACAAGCGGAAAGCATCGCGACATCGCGTTTTAAAAGCCGGGAAGATACTGTTCGACGGCGCCGTGATCGACTGCACCGTCCGCAACATTTCGCGAACGGGCGCGGCATTGGAAGTGGAGAGCCCGGTCGGCATTCCGCATCGGTTCGTCCTGGTGATCGAGACTGATCGGGTCCGGCGGGCCTGCCATGTGATTTGGCGGAAGGAACGGCGGATCGGCGTGGGATTTGACGACGAGGGTGATTGAGATCGACGAAAGCATTTTACCGTGCGTTCGACTCGAAACCATCAGACAGGAAACAGCGGAATGATCCGTCTCCATCAACATCCGGAAGACCATCTTATCTATCGAATCGGGTGGCTGCGGGCCGCGGTACTGGGAGCCAATGACGGGATCATCTCCACCGCAAGCCTCATTGTGGGGGTCGCTGCGGCTGCAGCAGCTCCGCACGACGTGCTGATTGCTGGGATTGCAGGGCTTGTTGCGGGCGCGATGTCTATGGCGGCCGGAGAATATGTCTCAGTCAGTTCTCAGTCCGACACCGAAGTCGCCGATCTGGCGCGCGAACGCCGGGAGCTGAGTGAGAACCCGGAATCCGAACTCGAAGAGTTGACCGATATTTACGTCAAACGGGGTCTCGAACGCGAGTTGGCACGGCAGGTGTCTCAGCAGCTTATGGCCAAGGACGCATTGAAAGCGCATGCCCACGACGAGCTCGGAATATCCGAGGCTACGGCGGCCAAGCCCGTTCAGGCTGCGCTTGCATCGGCGGCCATGTTCTCGATCGGAGCGGCCATGCCCTTGCTGATGGTGGTTATCGCGCCCGCGGGCGTGTTGGTTCCGGTCGTGTCCGCCGCGTCCTTGGGTTTCCTCGCGCTTTTGGGCGCGGTCGGAGCGAAGGCGGGTGGCGCCCACATCCTGCGTGCAACGATACGCGTGACGTTCTGGGGAGCGCTTGCCCTCGCCACCACCGCCGTAATAGGCAGGTTGTTCGGGACGGTGGTCTAGTCGACGCGAGATGCGGCGGACCTTGCCTCCTCGCCCCGTCGCCAGGGATGTAAAGCCAAGAATCGAAATAATGAAAGGCCGGAACGTCTGTCGATGAAGGCCAAAGGCCAGAACTCGTTGTAGATGGATACGTTGGCAACTACGCTTGGGACGTCGTCTCGGAAACGGCAGGAAAAGTGACGCAGGCGCTTAGACCGGGTCCATCGGGCGGTCCCACATTCTCGAGCCGGATTGAACCGTGACACCGTTCGGCGATGCGCCGCACGATCGAGAGACCGAGGCCGGTCCCGTCGCCACGCGAGCGGCTTCCGCGGAAGAACGGCTCAAAGATCCGGTCGATCTCCGCGCTCAGAATGCCCGGTCCGGTATCGACGACCTGGAGGATGACAGCCTCACCTTGGCGAAACAGGCTCACGTCCACCCGACCGCCCGCCGGAGTGTGGCGAAGAGCGTTGTCGATCAGGTTTCGAACGAGCATCGCCAAGGCTACGGGATCGCCCCGCACCGAAACGTTTTCGATCCGTGCGAATCCCAGGTCGATCGAACGCTCCGGAGCGACCGGGAGAAGGTCGGCGACCACCTCCTTGACGATGCGGTCGAACTCGCTATCCGGCATTTCCGCGTCTACGTCCGCGTCGTATCTGGCGAGCGCGAGAAGCTGTTCGAGCAGGTGAGCGGTTCGCCTAATTCCCGCCTTGAGGGAATCCAGCCGGACCCGTCCGTCTTCCGAAAGTCCGGCACGCTCCAGGTTTTCGGCTTGGACCGAAAGCGCGGTGATGGGACTGCGAAGTTCGTGCGCCGCATCGGCGACGAACCGTCTCTGTTTGTCGAACATCGTCCCGATGCGGTCGAGGAGACGGTTGATGGAGGCGACGAACGGAAGCAATTCCTTCGGGATGCCGTCCGTCGGCAGCTTTTCCAGATGGGCCGATTGCTTCGCGTCCAGACGCTCCGCCAGCCTCGATAGCGGACGCAGACTTCGATCGATGACGATGCCGATCAGGAGCATGAGGCCCGGAACGAGCAGGCCAAGGGGCACGATGGTCCGCAGCGCGCTGTCCTGCGCAACTTCATCGCGATTGGCCGTCGGTTGGCCGACCGCGACGCGGCTTCCGTCCTTCCGCGTCCGGACCAGGATCCGCCACTGCTCCGCACCGCGTTTGATCGTCTGGAGGCCGTCGGGAAGATCCTGCGGCAGGCGGGGAAGCGAACCTGCCGGCGCGGGATCGCCGGGCCGCGGCGTCAGTTCGTCGATGACGACCCGCGCCTCGCCGTCGATGCTCCCTTCGGCCGGAAGGTCGGTCAGGTGACTTTTCGACGCCAGCGAACCGACCTGCAGCAGGATGGCATCCTGAAGTTCGATCGCCTCCTCGAACGCCCATCTGAAGGCCAGGTAACCCGCTGCGACCCCCGTCCCGACGACGAAAACGGTGAGCCCCGCGAACAGGCGACCGCGCAGCGACGAAATCAGCATGGGCGGTCCACCATCCATCCGACGCCCCTGACGTTGCGGATCGCCGCAGCGCCGAGCTTCTTGCGTATCGCGTGGATCAGGAATTCGACGGCATTGCTCTCGACCTCCTCGTTCCAGCCGTAGATATGCCGTTCAAGATCCACGCGCGACAGGATGGTGCCGGGCCGCAGCAGGAGCGCTTGCAGCAGTGCGAATTCGCGTGCCGTCAACCGCGATGTCTCGCCGGCGTGGGCCACTTCATGGGTTGCGGGATCCAGGCTGATCGCGCCGTTGCTCAGGACGGCGGAACTACCGCTTCCTTGCCGCCTGAGTATCGCCCGCATGCGCGCGAGCAGTTCACGGATCTCGAACGGCTTGACGATGTAGTCATCCGCCCCGAGGTCGAGCCCGTGAATCCGGTCGTCGATGGCGTCGCGCGCCGTCACGATGATCACGGGCAACTGACGTCCGGTCTTGCGGAATTGCCTCAAGACTTCGCTCCCCTCCGGAGGCGGCAGGCCCAGGTCCAGCAATGCGAGGTCGTAGGTCTCCGCGCGGGCCGCCTCGATCGCGGTTTCCCCGTCCGTGACCCAGTCGACCGCATATGAGGCGTCCTTGAGCGCCTGGGTCACGGCTGCTCCGATCATCCGGTCGTCTTCTATCAGAAGAATACGCATGTTCAGTTCCATTGCGGCCGGCGGCGGCCCTCCGCCGCCGGCCGCCTGATGGAGCGTAGGGGGGATCAATCGGCCTTGTCACCCTCGTCATCGGCGTCCGCCGCATCCTTGGTCGATGCGATGACCGTGCCGGCGTCCGGATCGACCTTCACGTCGAACACGTCGGTGCCACTGGCGACTTCGACGTCGTATCCCCACCGGCCGTCCTTGCCCTTTTCGTATTCGGCACGGACCGCCTTGCCGTTGGTGTGTTTCTCGGCGGCAGCGATGGCGGCTCCCAGCGATATCTTGGCTTGCGCGATGGGCCCCGCATCGTTGGACGCCGTCTTGGCATTGTCCGCGAGAGCCGCCGCCGAGGTCATGACGGCGGCGGCGCAAACGATCGTCTTCAGCTTGTTCATGTGCGTTCTCCAGAAAGTGCCCCCGTCCCGTCTGGCTCAGGCCACTTAGCGGCAGCTTAGCCGATCCAGCCTGACGACGGCGCATCCTCTAAGTCGTCGCTAAGTCGACAACCCTAACGATGAGGGAGGGCGCACGAATACCGACGGCCCTGCGAAGGGAAAAGAAATGGATTTCGCGACAGCCCGGGCCGGGATAGCCCTCAACAAGGTTCCACAGGTGACGCTCGCGTTCTGGGCGATCAAGATCATGTCCACGACGGTGGGCGAGACTGGGGCCGACTATCTGGCGGTGCATGTCGGACTCGGCACCGCAGTGACGGACGGCATCACCCTGACGCTGCTGGTTGCGGCGCTGACGCTTCAGATGAAGATGTCGCGCTACGTCCCCTGGATCTACTGGCTGTCCGTCGTGCTCGTCAGCGTCGTCGGGACCCAGATCACGGACGCGCTCACCGACGGCATGGGCGTGAGCCTTTATGTCAGCACGCCGATATTCGCCGCAACATTGGCTGCGACTTTTGCCGTCTGGTACGCCGCGGAGCGTACGCTCTCGATCCACACGATCGTCACGGCACGGCGCGAGCTCTTTTATTGGACCGCCATCCTTTTCACGTTCGCGCTGGGCACGGCGGCCGGCGATCTCGCAACCGAGGCCGTGGGTCTTGGATTCAACCTGGGCGTCATGGTGTTCGGCGCGATGATCGCGGTCGTCACGACCGCGTACTATCTCGGCGCAAACGCGGTGCTGTGCTTCTGGCTCGGCTACATCCTGACACGGCCTCTCGGCGCTTCGCTCGGCGACCTGCTTTCGCAATCGCGTGAATATGGCGGGCTCGGTCTCGGTTCGGTCTACACCAGCCTCGGATTTCTCACCGCCATCGTTGCGCTTGTCGCGTTCCTCACCCTGCACGACCGCTCGGTCGCCGCGGACGAACGCGCTTGAACCTCAACACAGACCTACCGAAAATGGAGTTCGAACATGTCTGCAGAAAAAACCTTTCATAGGATCGTCCTGTCGGCGCTGCTTGGTGCAGGCCCGCTGTCGGTCGCAATCCTGTCGCCACCTTTGATCGTCGCCGACCTTACGCGGGCGCAGGCCGCTTCGTCCAAATTGGGCGATCTCACTTCCTTTCGGAACGTCGTCGCCGACAGCAAGGCGCTGTTAGACAAGGGCGACCTGGCCGGGGCGAAGGCGCGCCTGAAGGATCTCGAGACGTCATGGGACGAGGCGGAAGCCGGATTGAAGCCGCGGGCGGCTGCGGACTGGCACACACTCGACAAGGCCATCGACCGTGCGCTCACCGCCGTGCGGGCCGCCTCGCCGGACCTCGCCGCCTGCAAGTCCGCGGTCGACGAAGTCGTCGCCACGATGGACCGCCTTGCCGGCCGGTCATAGGCCGAATGCCGCGCCAACAACAAATGCGCCCGAACCGAAAGCAACCATTCATGAAAGACCAACTTCGCGAAAGCTTGAGCAAGGTGCCCGCAGTCACGCTCGGGTTCTGGATCATAAAGATCGCCGCGACGACGCTCGGGGAAACCGGCGGCGATGCGGTGACGATGTCGATGCATCTGGGTTATCTCGTCGGCACGGCGATCTTCGCGGCCCTCTTCGTCGCCGCCGTTGCGGCGCAGATAAGCGCCAGGAAATTTCATCCGTTCCTCTATTGGGCGGTCATCGTGGCCACGACGACGGCGGGAACGACGCTTGCCGACTTCGTGGACCGGTCCCTCGGCATCGGATATCTCGGCGGCAGCTCGATCCTCCTCGCTCTCCTGCTGCTATCGCTTGCGGTCTGGTACCGCTCGCTCGGGACCGTCTCGGTGGAAAGCGTCACCACGCCCAAGGCAGAAGTGTTCTACTGGGCGACCATCATGTTCTCACAGACTCTCGGCACCGCTCTCGGCGACTGGATGGCGGACTCTACGGGACTAGGCTACAGCGGCGGCGCCGTCGTGTTCGGAGCCGCGCTGGCGATCGTCGGCGCGGCCTACTTTTGGACGAACATGTCGCGCACCTTCCTGTTCTGGGCCGCCTTCATCCTCACGCGCCCTCTCGGTGCAACTGTCGGTGATTTCCTGGACAAGCCGCTCTCCAACGGCGGGATGGCATTGAGTAGGTACGCTGCGTCCGCCGTGCTCGCGGTATTCATCGTCGGATGCATCGCGTTGTTGCCTCAGCGGGCAGGACGACATCCGGCCTAACCGGTCGAGCCGCCGGAAACGGGCGACGCAAAGACCAACATTCACCTTCGCAAACCAGACGTAGGAACGAAAAATGGCGACTGAACAGTATCACGAACCTGCTGCAGAACTCTCCCCGGAGACGCGCACCTTTGCGCGGATGATCACCGGCCTCGTCGAAGAAGCCGAGGCGATCGGCTGGTATGAGCAGCGCATCTCGCTTGAAAAGGACAAGGAAGCTCGCGCGATCATGGAAAATGCGCAGAAAGAAGAGTTCAAGCACTTCGGCATGGATCTCGAATTCTTGCTTCGGCGCAAGAAGGAGTGGCGGGAGATCCTCAAGGGCATTCTGTTCACCGACGGCGACATCGTGGAAGCCGCAGAGAAGGCCGAGAAGAAGGCCGACTAGGCCTGCGGCCGATCCCCTTCATTACCGAGACCAGTATCAAGCATGAAAAGACAACCCGCTTACGGAAAGACCGCGAAGGTCTTGCATTGGCTGATCGCGGCGCTGCTCGCAGTGCAGTTTCCGGTCGGTTGGCTGATGCCCGACATCCGGCGGGGCATGGCTCCCGGAACGCAATGAAACTGCATATCGCCATCGGGCTTGTCATCCTGATGTTGATCGTGCTGCGCCTTGTCTGGCGGCTCTTCCACCCCGTCGCGCCTGCGGAGGCGCTGCCTCGTTGGCAGCGCCTCACGTCGGCGAGCGTTCACTGGCTTCTCTACGGACTGGTTTTTGCAACCGCCATGAGCGGATGGTTCTTTGCGTCGTTCCGGGGCTGGCAGTTACCGCTGTTTTCCGGAGTGCTCCTACCCACGCTGACCGCCCCCGGATCGGCCGCCGGCCGCCTGGTCGGCGGCTGGCATCAAGCAGCCGGATGGGGTCTGCTCCTCGCCATCGGTGTCCACGTCATCGCGGCCTTCACGCACGCGTTCATCTTCCGTGACCGCGTCGTGCAGCGGATGCTTGCCGGATAGACCATGGCTTTTCGCAAGAACTGCACAAGTTCGTTGGGGGACGGATTGGAGATACGCTCGGAGGCCCGGTCCAGTGAGCCTGCGCGTACCTTGAGGGGCGCACACCGGCTCCGTCAACAGAAATTGCGGGGCAATGATTTGTGGATGTGCGTGGCAGCAATCGCGGCATGCCCGGTAGCGACCGCAATCTGATGGAGGTCCGATACGACGTCTCCTGCGGCATACAGCCCGTCGACGGTGGTGCGCTGGTGCTCGTCGACCCTGAAGCAGCCGGACGCATTATGCTGCGTTCCAAGCCGCAGCCCCAGTTCGGAACGCACGTTGCAGCCGAGCGCGGGATAGAGCGTGTCGAAAGTCTCGCGATGACCGCCGCGAAATAGGGCGGCGATGCCATGCCCGTCGCGCTGCAGCCCGACTACCGGTGCGGTGGAGCGACGGACGCCGGCCGCCGCAAGCGCCGAAGCAGCTTCATTGCCGGCATCCGACGGGTCGCCGATGTCGAGCATCGTCACGTCGCGGGAATACGTGCGCATGAAGAGCGCCTTTTCGAAGCACTCCCGCGTACGGCCGAGCACGGCGACCTTGCGGCCCCGCACGTCATAACCGTCGCAGACCGGACAATAGCGTATCGCCCCGTCCGATACGGCCCCGTCGAGGCCCGACAGATCCGGAGTCTTATCCACGATGCCCGTCGCGACCAGTACGCGACTTGCGCGAATTTCCGATGCTTCGAAGATCGCAACGTAACCGCGGTCCGAGCGGCGAAGGTCCGTCACCTGGCCGTCGTGTATCGAGACGCCGAATTCCCGCACTTGGGACCGCAGCGTCTTCAGGAGGTCGGGGCCGCTGATCCCGTTCGCGAAGCCGGGATAATTATGGCTGACGGGAATCAGTGCGGCACGGCTGCTACCGCCGTCGACAATCGCAATCCTTCGGCGGTATCTCGCCAGATAGATCGCGGCGGTCAGTCCGGCGGGGCCACCTCCGACGATCAGGCATTCCACATCCTTTTCGTACTTGCGTGTCATGTTGTGGCGGCCTTCCGCAGTAGTTCACGCAAGAGATCGCGGACGCCGCGAGCTCGCAGTCGCCTATATCTCGACGGTCCGAAGCCGTAGCGCGTTGCCGACGACGCTCACCGAGGAGAGAGCCATGGCAGCCGCGGCGATGACGGGAGACAGCAGCAATCCGAACGTCGGGTACAGGATGCCGGCGGCGATCGGGATTCCCGCCGCGTTGTAGACGAAGGCGAAGAACAGGTTCTGCCGGATGTTGCGCATCGTCGCCTGGGAAAGACGACGGGCGCGGACGATGCCGCCGAGGTCGCCCCTCAGGAGGGTCACCCCCGCGCTCTCCATCGCCACATCCGTTCCCGTCCCCATGGCGATTCCGACGTCGGCAGCCGCGAGCGCGGGCGCGTCGTTGACGCCGTCGCCGGCCATCGCGACGATCCTTCCCTGCTTCTGCAGCCTGCCGACGACGGCGCTCTTCTGATCCGGCAGCACCTCGGCCTCGACCTCGGAGATGCCAAGACGCGCCGCGACGGCGTTCGCCGTCGTCCGGTTGTCGCCGGTCAGCATGA